>Ga0210056_1000207_pt1 | contig 44590 bp, 51 predicted proteins | sample CryGeyCG2014_080_2_FD_183965 | JGI IMG/M metagenome (GOLD analysis project Ga0210056, IMG submission 183965) | Groundwater microbial communities from aquifer - Crystal Geyser CG07_land_8/20/14_0.80 (SPAdes) (version 2) | ecosystem: Environmental > Aquatic > Deep subsurface > Groundwater | place...
AAAGAAAGTCTTCAGCCAGTATTTGAGGCGGTGTCAAGTCAACGGACCAATGGCCCGATCTATTTAGTCAACCCTTCCGAAACCATCCGGGGTGCCGCATTCTTCTACCTTGGGAAAAGGATACCCGTCCTGAATAACCAGGATTTGTTGCTGGGAAAGTTTGAAGATCACCCAGGAACAACCTTGGTGATTGATTCCTTTTGCGACAATGACCAACTCCTCAACAATCTTCGATTGAAGGGATATCGTCTTCTATCACAAAGAAAGTATGGAAAAGCGGCTGGGGTTTGTGTCTACTCGAACGGCTCCTGAGATGTTTAAAGCGATCAGTCTTTTAGGATGGTTCATCAAATGTATTGAAAATAACCCTGAATGATCTGGTTCAAAGAACACCATAAGAAAGGCAGCAGGTGGAAGTTACCGGTGATGGCGGTTTTTAAGGGATTCTTAAGCGCCAAATCCTGTTTTTATCTTCTTTTAGGTTTTGCTATATTAATATTATCCGCCAATTTGGGTCTGCCTCCACTGTGGGGTTCAGAAGGACGCTGGGCCCTCATCGCTCGTTCCATGCTACGATCTGGTGATCTTCTTTCCCCGGTTCTGGGCATTCATGACTACTGGGACAAACCTTTTTTATCCTATTGGCAGATCTTGCCATTATCGTATATCGACGGAGACGTTAGCGAGTTCACGGCCAGGTTTCCATCAGTGGTCTGGGCTGTGGTCATGCTTCTTCTAACCCGTGATCTGGCCAAGAGATGGTTTGTTGAACAAATAGCTCTCGTGTCTGTTGGAATTCTGCTGGGGTTTGCGATGATTGTTCTTTTTGGAGCCTCCCTTTTACTCTATAAGATTTTTCCTGCGGGCACAGACACCATTTGGTTTGCGTCCGTGTTGCTGGCATTGCCTGGTGTTACCATGATTGCAAGCACAATGAGGAAATATATCTGGGGGATGGTTGAATCTGTGCTTGCGGTCTGGCTCATTTATGTGATAGGCCTAATGCCTTTGATCGCACAGGGACCAAATCTAAAGACAAAGGTTGCCGAGGTAAACGCTTTAGGGAAGCCATGTGGTCTTCTAAATATTTATAACGCAAAGTTAAAATTTTATTTAGATAAACCATGCCAAGTTTTTGATGATGAAACACGTGCTCTATATTGGGCTACACGGGCAGGCGGGGTATTGATAACATCCAGTGATGTTTCAGATCAGTCTTGGGAATGTGTAGTGAAAGGCAATAATTGGCAGGCTGTTATCCCCCGCAAGATTCCCCCCTTGAATGACTCCAGCCATTTCAGATGACGGAGAGGTTTCCCCTATAAAGGGGAACATGCAACCCTTTTTTAACCTTCCTTTTATTTAGTCAAGATATTTTAATTTCGGCATTAACTGTGTTAAAATATAGCGATTTTTAATCGGTTACAGAATTGCAGGGCCTTTAATTCGTATGAATGTATCCATTATTGGGGCGGGTAGAACCCGAAACGGTATTGGCGAGTACATTGGGAAGTATTTCCATAAGCATGGAGGAAAAGTGACCTCTGTGCTGGGAACGACTGAAAAAACAAGCCTCCAGGCTTCTTGTGCTCTTCGAAAATATGGAATCGAAGCTCGTCCCTATACAGACTTCGATCAAATGGTGAGAGCTGAAAAGTCAGATGCCGTGGTGATTGCTTCCCCTTCCTCTACCCATTATGGATATCTATTAGAATGCATCGATTCAGGGCTCCATATCTTCTGCGAAAAGCCATTAATCTGGAACGGCCACACGGATCTCCGAAAAAGGGTTGAAGAGATTTTTGAGAAGGCCCTCCCCAAAAAATTAACCATTGCCATGAATTCTCAATGGCCTTTTTCTATAGATGCTTATGAAGCCCTCTGCGGAAAGATTATGATTCAGAAATCGAACGCATTTTTTATCAAGATGTCACCCCCTTTTCCAGGGAGAGAGATGATTCCAGAATCTGTTCCTCATGCCTTAAGTCTCCTTTATTGTCTCCTGGGTGTGGGGGAGATAAAAGATTTGAGTTTTGAGTCGGATGGGGCAAAGGAGATGAGCATCAAATTTTCCTATCTGTTTGGAACCGAGACCTGCGATGTGTTCATCCGGTTGGCATTCCAGGAAACCCCGCCCCGTGACTTCTCTTTCGGATTGAATGATAAGATTGTTTTTCGAAGTCTGGATCCGGAAGATTACGAAATCTATTTTAATTATGGGGATAAAAAATTGAGGATCGTTGATCCCCTTGAACTCTCCGTGAAAAATTTTATGGAAGCCGTACAAACAAAAACCGAACCCACCATCGGGACACTTCATATTCTTCATAATCTGTCCCTGCTGAAGGAGATTGACGACGGCTTTGGTGAATTTGAAAAGAGAAATTTATGGAAAAGTTAAAAGAGAGAGAGCACGATTTTAGCTCCAAATTGAAGCAGGATGCCACCCTTCGAAGGCTGAAAGACTATATTCAGTGGCAGAGAGGGTGCGACGTCAATGCTCCGGACCGAGGGCTACTGGTTTTCAGTCCGATCTCCATCAATTTAGATCTGACCTCCGCCTGCAATTTTTCGTGTCCTTTTTGCGTTGATTCGAAGCTGATCAACGCAGGGAAAAGCTTGACCTTGGAAGAAGTAAAAAAGACGATCGACACGCTTCATTCCCACGGCCTTCTCTCCGTGATCCTGATCGGAGGGGGAGAACCCACCCTTCACAAAGATTTCGGGGAGATCGTCCGTACTATCAAGAGCAAGGGATTACAAGTCGGGATCGTGACCAACGGTTCCAGATTGGAAAAAATTGAACAGGTGGCCGAAGAACTCAAAGAGAAGGATTGGATCAGGATTTCGATCGATGCGGCCGGGGAAGGGGTCTTTAAAGATTTACACCTTCCCAAAACGCAGGTGACGCTGGGCGGGATATTAGAAAAAGCAAAAAAGCTGAAAAAGAAGAATCCCGCTGTTTCGCTGGGATATTCGTTTGTGATCGTCTGGGAAGGCGTGGAGATTAACGGGAAGAGACTCCATTCCAATATGGATGAAATGGTCCGATCCGTGGAACTGGCCAAGGAACACTCGTTTGATTATATTTCCTTTAAACCCTGCCTGGTCCGGTTTCATGAGTCTCAGAGAGAGACTTTGCTGAAAAACGTTGGGAAAACAAAAGAAGAAGAGATTATCGATAAAATTAAGATGCATCTACAAGAGGCAAAACGTTTTGCTGGAGATGTCAAGATTCTTGTAAGCTCAAATCTGATGGCCATGTTGAACCGGGAGACCGACCAGATCAAGAAACAGCCCAAAAGATGCCACATGCAATTTTTCAGAACCGTGGTGACGCCCTTCGGCATCTTTCACTGTCCGGCGTTTCGAGGAGTGGAAGCAGCCAGAATTGGAGAACCGGAGGGTTATCTCTCGGAAGCAAAATTCAAAGCAAGTTTCAAAAGGACGGCCAAATCGATCGTGACCTTTAATGCCGAAGAGGAATGCAAAGATGTTGGATGTTTTTACAATCGCACCAACTGGTGGTTAGAAAAGTTCATCCATTCCAAAAAAGACATCCACAAAATTGAAAAAGTTGAGAATGACAACTTTTTCTTTTAGTCTCAGGCCATCAGATTTTATTGGCCTCCGGGGACAACTTGAATACTTGGGTGGGTTTAAAAGGCAATGAAAATTCTTCATCTTTTTAGCAACTGGAAGTGGACAGGTCCTGCTGATCCAACCGTGAACCTCTGCAAAGGATTAGAGAAGCGGGGGCATGATGTCACCTTTGCCTATCGAAAACCTCCTCTTCCGGTCGAGGATAGTATTGAGAAAAGGGTCCTCCATGCAGGAATAAAAGTCACGGATCGATTTCGGCTGGACCATTCGGTGAAGGTTTATCATCCCTCCTTTCTACCGACCAATCTGCGTGACATTTTAGACCTCACCCGATATCTTCGTGAGGAAAAGTTCGATATTCTCAATGTCCACCACTCCCATGGCCATCTCTTAGGCGGGATCGCTGCGAGGAGGTCAGGCCATCCTGTGATTGTTATTCGCACCGACCACAAGCGGGAACCTTTGAAGCCCAGTTTGGGAAATCGCTTTCTGATCTCCCAGTTGACGGATGGAATGATTACGTTTTCAGAGAGAGCGAGGAGAGAGGATGCGGAACATTTCGGACTTCCTCTTGAGAGGGTAGGGAAGATCTCACCGGCCCTGGACCTGAACCGGTATGATCCGCAGATGAAATTTAAAGATATGAGGGCCCTCTTTGGAATTGGACCAAAGGAGATCGTTATCGGAATGATCGCCCGATATCAAAGATACCGAAGGACGGCTGTCTTTTTAGAGGCGGTGAAAACGATTACGAAAGAATTTCCAAACGTGAAGGTTCTCTTGGTTGGCCGGTCGAGTCAGATAGAGCAGAGTGTCATCCAGCCCATGAAACAGCTCGGCGTTGAAAAGTGGGTCATTCTCGGAGGATATCAAACGAATGACTATCTCGACACCTTAGCCTGTATGGACATCTTTGTCTTCTTAATGGCGGGCTCTGATGGAACAGCCCGAGCCTTGAGAGAGGCCATGGCCATGGGCAAACCGGCCATCGTTGCCAATCGGGGGATGCTTCCCGAGTTGGTGGAGGATGGCATTTCAGGTTTGGTGGTGAACGATACCCCTGAAGAGTTGGCCCGGGCAGCCCTTCGATTGCTTCATCATCCGGAAATGAGGGAGGCCTTAGGAAAGGCGGCTTATCAGAAGGCCCATTACGATTTCCAGTTGGATCGACAGGTGGAGGCCGTTGAAAGTTTTTATCAAGAGATGATCAGGATGGGAAAGAGGAAGAGGTCTCCATAAAATCTCCGATCCCTCGTTAATTAGAAAATGGGTTTCGTCCAACGGTAACGGTGAGGATGCCCGCCCTGTACCATAGCATAAACATCCTGACACTAAAGGGACTAGGCCGAGCAAGAACGTTACCGTTAAAGATCGGGGCCAGCATCAAAGGTACAGGGCCCGTATCGTCCCGTGGTCGGGTCTTTTCGACATTCGGTAACGTCTTTCGTCCAAAGAAGTTGACGTAACCGTTCGACGCTGAACGAAACGGACTTCGTAGCCGTAACCTTGACCCAGACACTCGGAGTATTTTCATGGTTGGAGAGCGCCCTCGAGATATGGGGCAGTACGTAAAGATATCAAAAGCTGAAATCCGTGGTTGGGTGAGAGGGGAAGTATTGGATGATCTTCCCTCCACTTTTTTTGACGATCCCATCTCTTCGGTTCAGGAGATGGGAGGGGAGGTGGTCAAGGAGTCAACCTGGAGAAGGGCGGCTATTTTCTGTCTTCCGGACGGAAGAAGGGTTTTTTTCAAGAGAGATAAGACAAAGGGCTGGATGGAGTATGTGAAGTATCTTTTTCTTCCCTCCAGAGGCCGGAAAGAATTCTTCATTGCTTCCCGATTGGAAAATAGAAACCTCAACATCCCTAAACCCTTGGGCTGGATGGAAAGGGTCCAAAGAGGGTTGGTCAGGGAAAGTTATTACCTTTCAGAGGCAATCGGGACAGGGGTTTCATTCATCGAGGAGGTTGCGAAATCAAAAGCACCTCATTCGATTGTCGAATTAACGATGACCGTGAGGAAATTTCAAGATGCGGGATTATTTCATCAAGATCTTCACGGAGGGAACTTTTTGTGGGATGGCGACTCTTTATTTCTTACAGATTTACATCGCGCCAAGATCGTAAAACCCCTCTCCTTGAACCAGAGGCTATCGAATTTATCGCACCTCTTTCATTCTTTAAGATCGACATGGGGAGAAGAGGAACAACTCCAATTCCTGAGTCAATATTTTGAGGGGAGATTCGACGATTCTCAAAGAAGAGAAATTTTACATCAAAAGATCTACCCCATGATGGGTCGCCTTCAAAAGAGGCAGTGGCGAAGCAGAACGAAACGATGCCTGAAGGAAAGCACCGAGTTTACGGTTCAAATGGAGAAGGGGATTCGCTATTTTCGTCGAAGGGATTTCCCCATGGATCGTTTGAAAAGGGTGATGAAAGAACATCAAGACCTGGTGAGGGAAAGGCCCTTTTCCCTGATCAAATATTCCCCGGAGGTGATCGTTTCCATATTGAATGATGAAGGGGAAAGGATATGTTTGAAACAGTTCTGCTACCCTCATTTCTGGGGACAGATGAAAGAACATTTCCGTCGGTCGAAAGGGTTTAAATCGTGGATAGCGGCCAATGGCATGCGAGCGAGAGGCATTCCGTCTCTTAAACCCCTGGCCTGGGTGAAGAAAAAAAACTGGTTAGGATTGAAGGAGAGTTTTCTGTTCATGGAGGCTCTGGCAAACGATCAAGAGATGGATCGGTATATTTTAAAGGGGTTTAAAGATTTAAATAAAAAGGGGCTTTTTATCGAGACCTTTGCCCGTTGGCTTGACGGTCTTCATAGAATGAGTTTATATCATAAAGATATGAAGACCTGTAATATCCTCGTCTCAGAAAAAGGGGGGACGTGGAATTTCCATCTTCTCGATTTCGAGGATCTCCTCATGAATGAGAAGGTGAATCAAAAAAAATTGTTCAGAAATTTTCTCCAGCTCAACACTTCCACTCCTAAGGTAATGACGAAGGTTGATCGCTTCAGGTTTTTTAGAGAATACCTCCGTCTCAACCCCATCGTAAAAGACCAAAAGGTTTTTCTCAGGGGGTTAATGGATGAAAGCCGTCGGAGGGGCTTAGTCTACGTCTCGCCCCAGGGAGTGGTCACAGAGACGATCAGATGAATAGAATGGATCAACGATTTTCCAAATGGACCCCTCAGCCATGGGCCCAGTTTGCCCTTCTTCTGGGACTCTGCCTCATCATTTATTTTGTTAATCTGGGTCAATGGGATCTCTGGAATCCTGATGAGCCCCGTTATGCTGAAGTTTCGAGAGAGATGGTGAATGGGGGAGACTGGATCCTCATGCATCGCAATGGGAATCTCTACACCGATAAGCCCCCTCTCTATTTCTGGGCCATTGCCTTTTCATCCTTCCTCTGGCAAGGGTTTACCCCATTTTCAGTAAGGTTTCCTTCTGCCCTCTTCGGGACGTTAACCGTGCTTCTCACTTTTTTCATTGGGAAGAAACTCTATTCCTCACGCACAGGGTTTCTCTCCGGGCTCATCCTGGCGACGAGCGCCCAATTTGCCTATCTTTCTACCCGGGGCAATATCGATACCACCCTTACCTTCTTTACCACGGCTTCGATATTTTGTTTTCTCCAATGGTATCAACGTCGCCAGGAGGGAGGGACTTCCCCGGAAGGGATGAAGGGTCTCTCTTTTTATGGATACTATATAGGCATAGCCTTGGCCACCATAACCAAGGGACCTGTTGGATTTATCCTCCCCTTATTTGTTACTCTCATTTTTCTTTTAATCCAAAAGGATTGGAAAGGAATCAAGGCGATGAGGTTCCTTCCCGGGATACTCCTCTTTGTGGCCATCGTCTTAGCCTGGTATCTCCCTGCCGTTTTAAAAGGAGGAAAAGAATACCTTACCATGACCTTGATGCGGCACAGCATCGATCGCTTTGCAAAGGGGTCAGCTCATATCCGGCCTATCTATTACTACCTCTTTCAGTTTCCGCCTAACTTTTTACCCTGGATCATTTTTTTCCCTGCTGCAGTCGCTTATGGTCTTTCCAGAACCATGATGGCAAAGAAAAAGGAATTTCTTTTTCTCATGATCTGGTTCATTTTTATCTTTCTATTTTTCACTCTGTCCAAGGGAAAAAGAGGGCTTTACTTTTTGCCTCTCTTTCCGGCCGTATCGCTCATGATCGGAAAACTTTGGGAGGATTTCATCTCTTTTTCCATGAGACATTTTCGGCATGAATGGATTACGATTCCCCTTTATGTATTGATGGGAGTGATTTTAGTGGCCGGCGCTGCCCTGCCTTGGGTGATTTCAACTAAACTTCCTTCTTACTTTTCCTATAGTCTCCCTGTTGCCCTTCTCTTGGTCGGGGTGAGCATTGGTCTATTTATGCTCAACCGGTTTAAGTATTATGGAGCCATTTTTTTGCTTCTCATCGGAATGATGGCAGGAGGATTCTTCTATACATTGAGGGTCGTTTTCCCCCTTGCGAACCCTCATAAAACAGCCCGTTTCATTTGCCAGGAGATCACTTCACGAATTCAACCCGGTGAGAGGTTAGCCATCTATGGAGATTTTGAACCGGGTCCTTATAATTTTTACACAGGGATCGTTCCCATCCTGGTGTTGGAGGGAGAAGAGGCGCTTTTGAATTTCTTAGGGTCTGCGGAACGGGTATTCTGTCTGCTCAGATCCAGAGATTTTTTAAAATTTGAACGCATCGAAGGCAGACCAGAAGTCCAATTGATTGCTAAACGAGGTGTTGGGGATAGCGATTTTATCCTGATTTCCAACCGTTAATGTCCCCCTCACCTCGGTTGCGAGTCGAAGCGACCTTCCCCTCTCCCCCGATGAGACTGTGTCGTAATGGGGACAGAGGACAGAGAGCCAGCTTCGGGGGCTTTAGAATTGCGGTTATTTTAAGGTTATGGGCAACCATCCTGAATGTTGAAAGTGATGTTTGCATGGTAAACAAGCGTATGATTTTATTCACCAAAAGGTTACGCTCTAAAGCTCCCTCAGCCGCCCCTCTGTCCTCTGTCCAATTTGCAGACCGCCGAGGACTAGGCCTTCATTTCCTGCCTACTATTTATTATGACACAGTCTCCAGAGGGGAAGGGTGAGGGGCGTTATGCCTTATGATTAGTTTTAGTGAGATATCATATGGATAATTCTAAAGAGATCGAGATATCGGTGGTGGCACCTGTCTATAATGAGGAGGGAAACCTTCCATTTTTAATCCCTAAGCTGGCGGAGGTTTTAAAAGGCCTCGGGCGCTCCTATGAAATGATCTTCGTGGATGATGGAAGTTCGGACGGAAGCCGGAGGATTCTAAAAGAAATGGCCTCTCAATATCCTTTCATCCGAATCCTTCGCTTAAAGGAGAACCGTGGGTTAAGCACGGCCCTCATGGCCGGGATGAGGGAAGCCCGGGGAGAAAAGATCGTCACCTTGGATTCCGATCTTCAAAACGATCCTGCGGATATTCCGCGGTTATTAGAATATTTAGATCGTTATGATATGGCGACGGGATGGCGGCGGAAAAGGGAAGATACGTGGCTGAAGAAAATCTCTTCTAAAATTGGCAACGGTGTTCGAAACTGGCTAAGCGGTGAAAACATTCAGGATAGCGCCTGCACCCTCCGGGCATTCAAGAAGGAGTGCATTCAGGAGATACCGGTGTTTAATGGGATGCACCGATTCCTCTCCACCCTGGTTAAGATGAAAGGATACCGGATCGTTGAAGTTCCCGTTTCTCACCATCCGAGAAAATCTGGGAAGTCCAAATACAATATTCGAAATCGCATGGTGCGATCCTTCATCGACCTGCTGGCTGTGAGATGGATGAAGCGGCGCGCCCTTCACTATGAGATCGAGGAAAGGATTTGAGATGGAATGTATAACTTTTCTGGGGTTCGCGCTCGATTTTTTTAGAGATTTCTCGGCCAGGTATCCCCAATTCCATTTGGACTTCTGGCTGGTCTTTGGTTTCATCGGACAAGTGATGTTCACCATGAGGTTTATTGTCCAATGGATCGCCTCTGAGAAAAAGAAGGAGAGCGTCATCCCTGTTTCTTTCTGGTTCCTCAGTTTAGCTGGCGGATTGATTGTCCTCTTTTATGCCATTCATCGCATGGATCCAGTTTTCATCCTGGCCTATTTGCCGGGGAATTTTATCTATTTAAGAAACCTCTACTTTATTTACAAAAAAAAGAAAGTTTCTCCTAATCTGGTTCAATAAAAAAGAAAGGATGTTATGGACGAAAAGAGGACGTCTTGGCAGAGGAAGATCCGAAGGATTCTGCTCTTTATCGGAGCCTTTTTATTGGTGATCTTTGCGAAACCCCAATTCCCCGGGATCTTGATCGGAATGGTTTTGATTTTTTTTGGAGAAGGCATTCGCCTCTGGGCGGCGGGTCATCTTCAAAAGAACGAGGTTCTGACGGTGACAGGCCCTTACGCTTATGTCAAGAATCCACTCTACATCGGTTCGATATTTATTACAGCAGGCTTTTGTATCCTGGCGGGGAATATTTATTTTCTGGCAGCAGCTTTCTTTATGTTCTGTTTCCATTACATCCCCTATAAAAGGAAGGTTGAGGGAGATCGGTTGAAGAAGATTTTTGGAAGTCAATTTGACGATTATGACGAGAGGGTTCCGGATTACCTTCCCCGATGGACCCCCTACTCGAACGAAAAAGTCTCCTGGCAATTCAAATATGTTATCGAGAACAGCGAAGAGGGGATTCTCCTCATCATCCTTTCCGGAATCGTGCTGATCCTAAGCCGTCCCTATTGGGGTCTCATATTTTAAAGGGTGGGAAGTGAAGAGAGAAGATTTCGAACAAGGGATTATCTCTTGTGTCAAGGGAAAAGCCTTTGGGAAACCCGACTTGAATCAGGTAGAAGTGGAAGGTCGATCCCTGATGGTGAAGGATGTCCGAAGAAAGAATTTCATTTTCCGATGGACATTAGGGCTTTGGCTGATTCATAAAGAGTGGAGGATCTATTCCCGGCTCACAGGAATGAAAGGCATTCCCCAGCCTGTTGAGCGAATTGACCGCTTTGCTTTTGCCATGGAGTTCATTCGAGGAAGATACATCCTGAGAGGAGAGTCCCTTCCTTCTTCTTTTTTCTCTGACTTAGAAAGTGTGCTCAGGGAGGTTCATGGCAGGGGGGTGGTCCACTTGGATTTGCGACATAAAGGGAACATCCTTGTCTCTGAAAAAGGAGAACCTTTCCTCATCGATTTCAATAGTAGTTTCTATTTTAAGGAAAAAGGACTTCTCCGCCGCTATCTCTTCCCTCTGCTCAGGTGGGTCGATGATGGGGGGGTGCTGAAATTGAAAGAGAGAATTTCTCCCTCCTTGATGACCCCTGAGGAACTTGCCTTCCTCAAACGGTTTAATCGGCTTCGAAGACTTTGGATCTTCAACTAATAAGGGAATCATTGCAAATTAAAAAATTAGCAGTGCAAATTTAGCAATGGAAAGAATGAAAAAATTGAAAATTGGACGGTGGAGTTATTCAATGCTAATTTTGCAATGTTAATTTTGCATTTTGCACTGGCTACTTTTGATGGTTTCGTAAAAAGTCGAAAATCACAGAAAACGTCATGCTGAACCTTGTGCTGAGCTCCACTCAGTATTGGTTCAGCATCTAACAAAATCAAATACTTACGAGACCCTGAAATAAATTCAGGGTGACAGATTGGGACTTTTTACGAGTTCATTACTTTTCACTTTCCTATAATCGTGTGAAAGAGTTCCTTTTGTTTGAGGGTCATCTCCCGAGCCCCTTTTTTCGTTCCCTCATGCTCATAGCCAATCAAGTGAAGCACTCCGTGGACCATCAGGAGGATGACCATTTCCATTTCGTCAAGACCGAATCGATTCGATTGGCGCTTGGCTGTCTCAACCGAAATCACTAGGTCACCAAGGAGATGAGGATGGAGGGTTGAAAACTCCCCTCTCCTCATGGGGAAAGCGAGGACATTGGTTGGTTTGTCTCGATGGAGGTATCGCCGATTCAATGTTTGAATCTGGAGATCATTGACAAACAGAAGGCTGAGCTCAGCCTCAAGAAGCCCCAATTCGGTCAATATCCTTTGGGCCACCCTTCTTATTTTTCTTAAGTTTAAAGGGATATGTTTTTGTCGATTTCGAATCCAGATCTTCATCGTTCCTCTTCTTAGGTGATTCCGAGCTTGTTGGAATGGGATAATCAATTCTATGGTGAAAGATGGCGGTTAAGATTCGATTAAAACTCTCTTGAATTTTTTGAAGGTCCTTCAAGGTTAATTCGCACTCCTCTAACTGTCCATCCAAGAAGATATTGTTCGTAATCCGTTGGACCAGGCCCTTGATTCGAGAGGGCGTGGGTTCGGCGAGGGCACGAGAGGCAGCCTCTACCGAATCGGCCAGCATCACGATCCCCGCCTCTTTGGTCTGAGGTTTTGGGCCGGGATAACGAAAATCATTCTCGTTGATCAATTCCATCTCCGGGTTTTCTTTTTCTTTGGCCTTTTGATAGAAGTAGGAGATCAGGCTTGTCCCATGATGTTGTTGAATGATGTGACCGATTCGCTCTCCCAGACGATTTTCACGAGCCATCTCCACCCCATCCTTCACATGCGAAATGAGGATGAGGCTCGACATCGTAGGAGTGAGATGGTCGTGTTTATTCTCTCCCCCTCCAACGTTTTCAATGAAGTAAAGAGGTTTTTTCAATTTTCCAATGTCATGATAATAAGCGCTGACTCTTGCCAACAAGGGGTTGGCGGAAATGGATTTGGCAGCGGCTTCTACCAGGCTCCCGACAATGATGCTGTGGTGATAGGTACCGGGAGCTTGAAGGATAAGATCCTTGAGAATGGGATGATCCATATTGGCTAATTCAAGTAGTTTGATATCCGTGGTGTAGCCGAAAAGGCTTTCTATAATGGGGGCGATTCCCAGGACGAGAACCGAAGCGAGGACGCCTCCCAGAAAACCCATCATCAGATCAGAGAGAAGGGTCATTTTGAAAGGATTTCCAGAAATCAGGTTGTAAGAAAGGATCATTAAGATATTAATCCCTCCCACAGTAATTCCAGCCTTGATGAGGATGCTCCTCTGTTCGCATCGTGCCACCTTATGGGCGCCGATCACACTCCCCACAAAGGTAAAAATGAAGTAGAAGAGTTGATTTCCCATCAAAGCGGCTGAGAAATAACTGGCGAGGAGGGTGAAGACGATGGCCACCTCTGAGTTCAGGACAATCCGAACAAGCATGGCGCTGGTGGCGATGGGGAAGAGATAGAGGTAAGAAGAAGAAGGGATGGAGAAAAATTCTCCTCCCAAAACATCCGTGCTCAGTTGGAAAAGTTTGAGGAAGGCAATGATCCCAACCAGAGTGGTGGAAAAGAAAAGAATGTCTTTCTGGGAAAGGGCGATCTTTCGGATGTTTTGCGTAGAGAATTGGTAAAGGCTGGCCAAGATGAGGAAAGTCAGAAGGCCCATTCCAATGAGGATGGCCAGAAGGTGAGTTCTTTCCTGCGCCTTTCTGAGGGACTTGATTTTTAAAAGATGCTCTTCTTGTACCCGCTCACCAGCCCTCAAAATCATTTCCCCCCGTTTGACCTGAAAATAGACCGAAGTGACCTTTTCTCTTGCTTTGGTCTTCTGTCCTTCGGTTTCATCTTTATTGAAAGTGAGATTTGGTCTTAGAAAGTGTTCAGCCATCTTGAGGACAACGGGCGATAATTCTTTTCCCTTAATAGGAGAAGGGAGGTCAGCTTGTGACCGGACTTTGGCTTTCGCTTCCTTAAAATCAAAAAAGCCAAAAGGAGGAAAACTCTTTCTTTCCTCTCGGGTCTGAATGTTCCTAATAACGATTCCTCTGTCAGCATCTGGGTCCAGGAGGTCTTTGTCATTGACCACTCCTTTTTTCAGGATGGGAGCGACCAGTCTTAAAGCGGCCTCTCCAATAGCGGGATTGAAACGTTCCTTTTCCAAAACCTGCCATTCTCTTTGAGTGAGAGGCAGACGGAGGGTAGAATCCCATTCTTTTCTCCTCATTGCATTCTGGTCGTTTCCTTTCTCCCCTGTTGGGGGGGAGGCGGCTAATGATCCGAAGATCGTCCGGATCCGATATTCCGCATCGCTGAGAACCATGGGATCGTAGTCATAAACGGAGAGCACAGATCTTTCTGCCTCGGCCTTTTTCTCTTGAGTCGATTTTTCATCTTCGACCAAAAGATCCTGCGTGGACTTGATCTCCTTGGTAGCGATGTCCCCCACTTTATATTCTTTTAGATGAAGGGTCAGACTCGGGGAGAGGAGGAGAGTGAAAATGATGGCGATTCCAATGCCGATAAACCATTTCTGATAAGAGGGGGTTTTGATCCTCTCCAGCCATGAGCGGTCTCTCAGGTCATTGGGGGTTTTGAGAAAGGGAAGATCAAGGATAAATTTTTTTATGGAAGCTTTTATCATGGGTCGTTAAAGAGAATTCTTTTGGCGATGTCTCCTTTCCTCCGCTCTTTCATAAGCCTTGATAATTTCCTGAACAAGGGGATGTCTGACCACATCCTTGTCCGTGAAGTAAACAAATTCAATTCCTTCGATTCCTTTAAGGATGCCCTGGACTTCGATCAACCCCGAAACCTTATTTTCTGGAAGATCTACTTGGGTAATATCCCCTGTAATGACGGCCTTGGAACTGAAACCCAATCGTGTTAAAAACATCTTCATCTGTTCTGGCCCTGTATTTTGCGCCTCGTCGAGGATGACGAAGGAATCGTTGAGAGTCCTTCCCCTCATGAAGGCTAAGGGAGCCACTTCGATCACACCCTTCTCCACGAGTTTGGAGGCCCGGTCGAAATCCATCATATCGTGTAAGGCGTCATAAAGAGGGCGAAGATAGGGATTGACCTTCTCAGAGATATCTCCGGGAAGAAATCCTAACTTCTCGCCGGCTTCTACAGCCGGGCGGGTCAGGACAATTCTCTCAAACTCTTGCTTCATGAGACTGGCGACAGCCATGGCCATGGCCAAGTAGGTTTTTCCTGTTCCAGCAGGACCGATCCCAATCACCAGATCGTACTTCCGAATGGCGTCAATATAACGCTTCTGAGCGAGGCTCTTGGGTGTGATCACCCGCTTCCTGGATGAGATATAAACGGTATCGAGGAAGATATTTTCAAGGCTGACATTCCGATCGTCGGAGATCATCCGAATGGCATAATCGATATCGGTTGGGTAAAGGGGGTAACCTTTTTTCAGGAGGCTGTAAAGGTCGTTTAGAACCCGCTTTGAAAGATCGACATCCAAGCCTTCCCCTTGGATGGTGAGAGCATTGCCTTTAGCATTGATCTTCACTCCAATGGTCCTGGCAATGCGTCTTAAATTTTCACTGTGGGCGCCAAAAAGGGCATTGGCCATGTGGAGATCATCAAAGATGACCTTTTCGGCAATTTCCTCCCCTGTTTCTTTCAAATAAGAACCTTCACCCCGTTAGAAATGATATCCCGCTACTCCCTCCTGGCCAGGCTCCACCCCGGAAGGGCTCATGCCCCGGAGGGAGGCCCTCTGGGCCGGCGGCTGCAGCTGCACAACGTTTTAGAATAATTCCAACGGGGTTAAATGCCCCGATAGAATTTCTAACGGGGTTCACCCCGCGATCACCTGCCTACCGCAGACAGGTCTGCCTACGTTAGTCGGGAAAACAAAGTAGGCAAAGAGAATTATCTCATATAATTTAATCATATCATCTTGAATCTCAGATTGCAATACTCCTTTCCGGCCGTCTCTTTTTACCCCGTTAGAAAGCCCCGCTGCTTGCAGCGGGGATGAAGATGTCATTCCTTCCGGGCCAGAGGCCTTTTAGAGCGAACACGGGGTTTAATGCCCCGCTTGCCCTGTTAGAGACTTTCTCTAACGGGGTGAATGAGCCTCCCCGTTGGAAAGTCGAAGACTTTCTAACGGGGTTTACTTGATCGCTTCACTTGATCGACAATGGCAGGAATGATTTCACCGGCGGAGCCAGAGATCAGATAATCTGATATCTGATCGGTCAAGGGAGTAGGTTCCATATTGATTTCAATGACAATAGCTCCTCTTTCTTTAGCTGTCATGGGGATGGAGGCTGCTGGATATACAACCGCCGAGGTTCCAATGGAAAGGACCACACTGCATGATTTGGATTCTTTAAAGGACAAGACCTGAGCTTCCCAGGGGATGGATTCTCCAAAAAAGACAATATCGGGTTTCAAAAGCGAGGAGCACCGAGAACATCGGGGAGGAAGGTCCTCCATTTTGAGGGAAGTCCCATCGATGGTGGTAGAACATTTCAAACAAGAGAGCGTCCTATGAGTTCCATGGAATTCAATCACATTACGGCTTCCTGCTGCCTGGTGAAGGCCGTCCACATTCTGAGTGATGACCGAAGAGAGGTAACCCATCCGTTCCAATTCAGCCAGTCCCATATGGGCTGGGTTGGGTTTTGCAGTCATGATGAGGGAGAACATATCTTTAAGCATTAACCAGACCCGATCTGGATTTGAATAGAAGGCATGGATATGGGCATATTCCTCTGGATCATATTTTTGCCAGAGGCCCTGTGCCCCCCTAAAATCAGGAATACCACTCTCTACAGAAATACCTGCTCCGGTAAAAGCGATCGTCTTTTTTGAATTGAGAATATCCTCCGCCGCCCTTTGTATGAGTTGATGATCCATGGTTTTTCTCCTCACGTCGAAAAAGTAATGAGTTCGGAGTTCAGAGTTCGGAGATTCAAGACAGAAAACTCCGAACACCGAACTAATTACTCCGAACTATTTTTCTCTTTAATATCCTGATACGCCGGGATGAGTCCAAATCCTTTTGCTTTGGTCACTGCTCTTCTGACTGACTCGATTAAAGCCACTTCTCCAAGAAGTCCAATAGTATTCACATCGGCTTTTTTCTTACCATATGAGAGGGCAAAGATTAAATCTCCATCGAAGGTGGTATGAAGGGGTGAGATCACTTTGGCCAACCCAGAGTGGGCCATCTGTGCAACCTGATGCAACTCTTTCTTTGTGAAGTTGGCGTTGGTGGCGATCACCCCGAGAGTTGTATTAAAAGCGGTGGAATCAGAAGGAGCGACAGTTCCAAACTGTTTCCGTGTTACCCCTTGCCTCATCGACTTAGATGAATTGACCAATTGGAAACTTTTCTTAAATTTTCTTGCGCCCACTAATATTTCCTTTGAATGAGAATCGAGCACATCGCCAAAAGCATTAACAACAACGAGGGCTCCCACCATAAGTCCCTTGGGCCCTTGAAGACTCGAGGTGCCTACACCACCCTTCATCGCCCGTTCAATCCCAAAAAGTTTTCCTACGCTTGCTCCTGTTCCCACCCCAACACTTCCTTCCTCCACTTTTTTTGAAGCGCTGAGACAGGCCTGATATCCCATCTCGCGATCTGGCCTCACACGGAAATCACCAATGCCAAAATCGAAGATCACAGCGGTAGGTACAATAGGGATTTTTGTCTTGACCACATCAAACCCCTTTCCCCTTTCTTCCAGATAAGCCATCACTCCTCCTGCGGCATCCAAACCGAAGGCGCTTCCCCCCGCCAAGAGGATGGCATGAATTTTTTCAACCAGGTGGAGGTGGGTGAGGGCATCGATCTGCCTTGTCCCGGCTGCCGTTCCGCGAATATCAACGGCTCCAACGGCCCCTTCCTCACAGAGGATGACTGTGCAACCGGTCAAGGCCTTGAAGTCACTGGCATGGCCAACCTTGATCCCCTGAACATCTGTAATGGCATTGAGTCTTTTCATCCGTGGGGATATTATCAAAAAGGAAGAGGGGGTGTCAATGATTTGATTCCGTTGTGTTGAAGTTATGAACCATAGGGATCGATCAAGGCTTTTTATTAGAATTAGAAATAGGCGAGAGTTGAAGTCTGATATTTCGGGGATAAAAGCTGGTGATCGTTATTCCAGGACGGGTCGTGATATTCGCTTCAGCAAGGGAAATCTGATTGATTCCCTTGTGAGCATTAGACAGATCTATCCTTACCCGGATTTGGTCTGGCTTTGTGGAAGAAAGAAGTCTTTGCGACCCTTTAAGCCGTGCGTTAACCTCTTTGGGAGGTTCACCTACAATTTCTAAATTCTGAGGGATGGAATAATATTCAACGGGGATATTAAAACTAACCTCTCCTTGACGAATACCGATGACAAAAATCCAAAGAAGGCACACCAAGAGGAGGAATAAAACTTTTATCGGAATATCCTCCAAGATTTTTTTAGGCCATGTCCTTTCCTTGTCTTTTGTGTCTCCCATGGGGGTCAAATCGGCAAGGTTTTCTTTTAAGTCTTCCTTTCCATCTTTCTTTTCGACCTTTCCTTTAGAAGCTAATAAAACCTCTCCTCTCTCTTCCGAGATGATAATGCATTCTCCATCCGAGACTTCTGTGATGCCAATGCCAGCGCGATGTCGAGTCCCCCATTCTTTGGGAAGGGAAGTGGATTTGGAAAGGGGAAGAAGAGCAGCAGCGTACCGGATTCGACCTCCTTGAATGATGACCGCACCATCATGTAATGGCGATTGAGAATTAAAAATACTGATCAAGATATCTTCATTGATCTCTGCATCCAAAAGTGTTTTTTCACGAATGAGCTCATCGAGGTTGTCTCCTCTCTGCAGAACGATTAATCCACCCATCTTCCTTTGGGCCATTTGAAAAACGGCCTCTGCAATTTTGTCAATGATTTTTGAAGAGAGCCCTTCAGGTCTTCCAAAGAAAAAGGAGGGGAGACTGATATTTCCCAGCACTTCTCTGATCTCTTGTTGGAAGATCACTACCAGAACAATGATAATCACTGGCCAGAGATTCTGGAGTCCCCATACGGAAAGAGGTAAATCGATCCACTGAGCAAAAATATAGAAAAGGGGCAAAGCCAAAATGGCCAAGACCATGCGCAGAGCTTTTTTCTTTCTAAGCCAGAGGTAAAGGCGATAGAAAATATAAGTGAGAATGAGGATATCTAAAGCATCTTGCCAGCGGAAGAGATTGAGAAGATCTTTCATTCGATTTCCATCCGGACTCTTAATGTTACCTCCATTCTTCAACAATTCCATAAAACATGTCAAGAAGGCAGATTATTTTTTTCTTTGATAAAAAAATTCTTTCAATTATAATGGCTGAGTATTCAACCAAAAGAGAAGGAGGAAGTAAATATGGATCTGATGGAAGCGATCAAAGGGAGACGGAGCATTCGGAAATACAAGCCCGATCCTGTTCCTGAGGGCGCACTTCAAAAGATAATGGAGGCAGTGAGATGGGCTCCTTCCTGGGCCAATACTCAGTGTTGGGAAGTGATCATTGTTAGGGATCCGAATATGAAATCCGCATTAGCTAATACTCTTACCAGGACAAACCCATCCCTTTCATCAATAACAGAGGCCCCCATAGTCATTGTTCTTTGCGGAAAGAAAGGAGTCTCTGGCTTTAAGAAAGGCGAGGCAGCTACCATGAAAGGGGACTGGTTGATGTTTGATACGGGCATTGCTATGCAGAATCTCTGTTTAGCGGCTCATTCCCTGGGTTTGGGCACGGTGGTCGTAGGGCTGTTCGACCATAAAAAGGTGGAAGAGATCTTGGGAGTTTCTCAAAACGCAGAAGTGGTGGCCATGACCCCTCTGGGATATCCAGCCACAGAAGGAAGCGCGCCAAAGAGGAAGGAACTTTCTGAGTTTGTTTTTTATGATAGGTATGGAAAGGAATGAACATTTCAAATCCGAAATTCGAATATCGAAATCCGAAACAAATACGAATGTCAAAATGACTTAAATCTAAAACACGTTTGAGAAATTTGAATTTATAATTTGGAGAATTGTTTCGAATTTCGTGCTTCGGATTTCGAATTTATTCCTTGGGAGGAGGTCAAAAAGAGACGATGATTCCAGATGAGGTTTTTCGATCCCTGGCGATTCAAACGGAATCGAGGTTGGTGATGGTGGTGATTGATGGGATTGGTGGATTGCCCGTTAGAGGTAAGACAGAGTTGGAAGCGGCGAAAACTCCGAACCTTGACCGGTTCACTTCGAAAGCCGTCTGTGGATTGATTGATCCTGTCTCCTATGGGATCACCCCGGGAAGCGGCCCTTCCCATTTAGCCCTCTTTGGATATGACCCGTTTCGATATGAGATTGGAAGAGGGGTAATGGAAGCCTTGGGGATCGATATTCCACTATCTAAGGACGATTTGACAGCTCGAGGCAATTTTGCAACCATCGACGGAAGAGGAATCATTGTTGATCGAAGAGCCGGGAGAATTCCGACTGAAAAAAACAGAGAGATATGTAGATTCCTTGGAAAGGAAATCAAAGAGGTTGAAGGGGTTCGTATTTCTATTTATCCTGGGAAAGAACATCGGTTTGTCCTTGTTTTTCGAGGAGAAGGGTTGCGGGATAATCTGACCGATGCCGATCCCCAGAAAGATGGGCTCAAGGCAAAAGGGACAGAAGGGCTTTCTCAGGAGGCTCGAAGGACGGCCGAGATCATCAATCTTTATTTAAAGAAGGCAAATGAAGCGCTCAAATCATTTCATCCTGCCAATACCGTCCTGCTCAGAGGGTTTTCAAAGATTCCGCATATCCCAACGATGTCAGAGAAATTTAAACTCCGCCCTGCTGCGATTGCGACCTACCCCATGTACCGTGGGCTGGCGAGGCTGGTTGGAATGGAGATTTTAAAGACAGGAGAGACCCTCCAGGAAGAAGTGGAAACCCTGAAGAAATATTTTGATCAATATGACTTCTTTTACATCCATTTCAAAAAACCTGATATGGCTGGAGAAGACGGAAATTTTAAAATGAAGGTTAAGGCGATTGAGGAGATAGACCGGATCCTCCCCTCCATTTTCAAACTGAAACCCGATGTCTTAGTCATCACGGGAGACCATTCCACTCCCACTCCCTTAAAATCTCACAGTTGGCATCCCAATCCCATTCTACTGTTTTCAAACTATGTCCGGCCAGACAGGATCCGGCGCTTCACAGAGAGAGATTGTCAGAGAGGACAACTGAGCAGGTTTCCAGCCATGGATGTCATTCCTTTGATGTTAGCCAACGGACTCAAGTTGAAAAAATTCGGAGCATAAGCCTGCAAGTTCGCAAAGCGCATAGGGCATAGCGCATGGCGTAAGGATACCACTACCCATAATGACTGAGAAATGAAAGCATTTCGACACCTGTATGGTCCAGTTCCTTCGAGAAGATTGGGTAGGTCGCTCGGGATTGACCTCGTTCTCCATAAGATCTGCACCTACGACTGTATCTACTGCCAGATTGGGAAGACCACGGATAAGACTCTTGTAAGAAAAGAATATGTTCCTGTGAAGGAAATTCTAAAAGAAGTGAGGCGTTTTCTTAAGGAAGAAACTTCTTCCATTGATCATCTCTCCCTTTCCGGCTCTGGAGAGCCCACCCTCCATTCTCAAATCCGTTCGGTCATAGAAGGGATTAAAACCATCACCTCCATCCCGGTTGCTGTCATCACCAACGGCTCTTTACTCTATGAAGAAAAGGTGAGACAGGATCTCCTCCATGCGGATATTGTCCTTCCTTCGTTAGATGCTATATCCTCAGAAGTTTTTATGAGGATCAATCGTCCTCGCCCAGGGTTTTCTGTTGAAAAGGTGATCGAAGGGGTGGTCGAATTCAGAAAGGTCTATAAAGGCCAGATTTGGTTGGAGATACTATTCTGTAAAGGTGTCAATGATAGCCAAGAAGAACTTATGAGGATGAAGAAAGCAGTAGATCGAATCCAACCTGATCGCATTCATCTTAATACGGTCGTTCGGCCTCCTTCTGAAAGATGGGCAGCCCCTTTGAATCCAAAAGAAATAGAAAAAATCAGAGACTTTTTCGGCGAGAAGGCGGAGATCATTTCCGAATTCGATCGTCATCCACCATCCATGTTGGAGAGGGATATTAAAGAAGAGATATTCAAGATTTTGAGAAGAAGGCCTCTTTCTCTATCTGACCTCTCCAAAGGCATGGGAATTTCCCAAAATGAACTGGACCAATACATCAAACCGCTGGCCCAAGAAGGAAAGATTCAAACCCGGATTTATGGTGGGTCGATTTACTATGAAATTTCAAAAGAGTCTTAATTCTCTGAAGCCTTAGAGTTTTAAAAGGATTTGCGATGAACGGTCATCTATCCATTTTGATGGTTTTAATCATTGTAACGTATCTATCTACCACTCCATCATACCCATTGGCGGATCCTTATTTTTCTAAAAATCCGTTAACCCTGTTGGTTAAAAATGGGGAGCAGCCTTCTCCCAAGGAAGATTTAAGAGAAGGTCCTCCTCCGGCCATCGAGGAATATGAAAAAGAGAAGCTCGCTAAGATGAAGCGGAACATCGGCAGACGGTTGTTGACTGTTAAGACGATCAATCCTGCAGTGTTCTATGAATCTCCGGATGATTTAGAAAGAAAATTAAGAATAAAAAGAGAGAAAGAGGGCTTCGTGATCATGGAGGTGGTTCAGAATCAATTGGGAAATATGAATTTCTATCAAGTCAAATTTGATACGGGTCAAATAGGCTATTTAAGCGCGGATGGGAGCTATTTGGAAATAAAAATTAAAGAGGGGAGTCTCATTTCCGTTTCAAAAAGGGCAAGCGGTAAGAAGAAGAGTTCAAGCCAATCGAAAGCACTCGCTTCTCAGGCCCTGAACCGTGATGGTTCAGGGCAGGCTGTGGAGCTGGTGAGGAACCATCTCACTCCGGCTGACCCAGTGACCGGTGAGAAGAGGTCTGTTGAAAAGAGGATGATGGACGAGAGGGCGAGATCTTTTCCAAATCTGAAATGGAGATATGAGGCAAGGGAAATCGGAAGAAATAAATACCGGGTCACGCAATATGCGGGGGAAGGAGCGGGCCCTCCCTTGATCAGGACATGGATTGTTGATCTTTCAACGAATGAAGTCACGCCTGAAAATCTGGCTGCCAAGGAGATGGTTCGATAATTTGGTCTGCTGGGGAACGAGAGGGTTAAAGCTCAAAGAGGGTGTTTTCGATCTTTTTTTGGAGGGCTTCATCAACGTTCCCTTTCCTCCACTCCCAACTGGCTTCAATCTCAGATCGCACCAGTTCTACTTCTTTGATCTTACCTTTTTTAGAGAGGGTGAAGACGTAAGAGAAATCCAATTTTCTCAAACGTTCGATATTGACATCGGGGTCCTTATTTTGAATCAAACTTTCGATTAAACGCTTCACCTCTCCCTTATCATCGAAGATGTTGTATCCGTCAAAACGATCAAGAGGGTTCATGTCTTTTTAAATTCGTAGGTGATTCGATCGTTCGCAAGTTTGGTGACGACGTATTTCAGTTCCATCCCGATGGTGATTTCTCCCTCTTTAATCTCTTTGCTCAATCGGCCGAAAACCTTCATCTTATTTTCAAATTCTACCAGGGCGATGGTATAGGGAAGGTCAGCCTCAAAACCGGTCGGGGCATAGATGAGAGTGGAGTAAGAGATCAACTTCCCCTTTCCGGTGATTTCTGACCATTCCATATTACTGGATAGACAGTGATGGCAATCGGTTCTGGGCGGAAAATAAAAAGCCCCGCAACCTTTACACTTGGTCCCCGCTAAAACACCTTTATCAAGATAGTCTACGAAAGGCGCAGCTTTTGTCTGAGAAGCAAAACTGACAATTCCAAACCGTTCAAATCCCATTGGATTACCTCCCCATTAAATTATCAATGCAAAATGGCCAGTGATCAGTTACCAATTAACAATGGAAAAACATCAAAAATAACTGGATTCCTGCTGGAGTTTATCCCGATGAAAATCGGGGCAGGAATGACAACTCACTGCTTTTGTCTATCTCTATATGTTTTTTATTGAGAATTGCTAATTGATCATTGCTAATTTTACATTGATCCTTTTCGTTAATCTCTGCCTAAGACGGTGACGTTTCCGTAGACACCTACCCCGCCGATGTTATGAACCAGACCGATCTCAGGATTCTTAACCTGCATCTGGTCCGCCTCCCCACGGAGTTGAAGGACAATGGTACGAATCTGTGAACCCCCTGTAGCCCCAATTGGGTGGCCTTTAGAGAGGAGACCACCGTCGACATTAATGGGGATTTTCCCTTCAATATAAGTTTCCTTGCCCCGTATTAAAGCCTTTCCCTCTCCAGGCTCTGCGAATCCTAAATCTTCATAGGCCATTAATTCGGCAATGGTGAAGCAATCGTGAACCTCTGCCACATCAATGTCTTGAGGGGTGACGCCAGCCATTCGATAAGCCTCTTTAGCGGCCACTCGGGCACAATTCAAACCGGTCAAAGATTCCCTTCCGCTCATCGTGATCGGGGCTGTGCCAGCCCCCAGTCCAAGAATCCAAACCGGTTTTTTGGAGATCGATTTTACCATTTCTTTGTCAGCGACAATCATACAGGAAGCGCCGTCAGCATTTGCACAGCAGTCAAATCTCTTGAGGGGAGAGGAGACGACATCCGCTGTCATGATCTGTTCGAGGGTTACCCCTTTCTGGTAGACAGCTTTCTTATTGATCATTCCGTAAGTTCCAGCCTTTACCCGAATCAGAGCTAAATCCTCGCTCGAGGTTCCATATCGTTGGAAATGGGCCCGTGCATGCATGGCATAATAGGCGGGCATCATGGTCCCGAAGGGGGCCTCCCACATCACGTCAGAACCTCTTCCCATCCTCTCCTGAGAGTCCGCTGAACTGATTTCAGACATCTTCTGAAATCCTAATACGAGAACAATTCGATGGAGACCGGACTTGATCAGAGAATAGGCTACCCTAAGTCCGGAGCTGGAAGAAGAACAGACCGTCTCAATATAGAACGTAGGTTTTGGATTGAGACCGAGGTATTCCGCAATGGTTCCGGCAGGGGTGCGCTGTTTATCGTACTCCGGCGCCGAACAGATGATCGAAGCATCAATCTCTTTAGAAGTTAATCCAGCATCCAACATAGCCTCTTTGAATGCATCGAAGGCCAGTTCTCGAATAGAGCCCTCATAACCTCGCACAAAAGCAGTCTGACCTACGCCTACAATCGCTACGTCTTTCATCAACAACCTCCCTTTCTATAATCACCAGACCTTAAAGATAAATGAGAGTTCATTTTTTTGTCAAGTTATTTTTTTGAGAGCGCCGGGAAAATCTAAAAATATGCAGCGCTCTCTGATAAATATTCAAAGGGTTTTTCAGAGGCCTCTTTTTCTTGGATATTTTTGATATTTCCAAACCGCTCGATTATGTTCTTCGATGTCAGAAGAAAAAGAGTGGGAGCCATCATTTTTGGAAACGAAATAGAGGTAGGGAACGGGAGCAGGGTGGACGGCCGCCAGAAGGGATTCTTTGCCAGGGTTACAGATGGGGGTGGGAGGAAGTCCAAGCATGAGATAGGTGTTGTAAGGAGTTCGCCTGAGCAGATGTTCTTTGGTTAGATTCCCATTAAAATTTTTAATTCCATAGATCACGGTGGGGTCGCTTTGGAGGGGGATCTTCTTCTTTAAACGATTATGGAAAACAGCAGAGATGAGAGGTTTCTCTTCGGAGAGGGGAGTTTCTTTTTCGATGATGGAAGCTAAGACGACCGCTTCCCTCCCGGAGATTCCCAAATCAGATGCCCGATTGGAAAAGTCTGGTCCGAAAACTTTTTTAAACTGATGAACCATCATCTGGATGACTTCCTCCGGGTCCATCTCCCTGAACAGGTGGTAGGTGTCAGGGAAGAGGCAGCCTTCCAAGGTCGGTCCTGCTAATTGAGAGAGGTCGAGAGCGTTGATGAAAGCGGGAGAGGAGGCCTTTTCAAGGAACCCTTTCTTTTCCACAAGATTTAAATCTTCCAATAATTGGGCGATTTGGGAAAGGGTATATCCTTCAGGGATGGTCACCAGATGATGTTTCACCTGCCCCTTCACCAAAGCATCCAATACCTCGACTGGAAGCATTTGAGTATGGAATTCATATTCTCCTGCTTTGACCTTCGCTTTTTTCCAGAGAATCGTGGTGAGGAAAACGAAAAAATGTCTATTTTTGACGATCCCTTCCTGTTCGAGCGCCTCTGAAACCTTTTTGAGATGAGTTCCCTTTTTAATGAAGATTACCTTGGTTGATGCCGTTTTAGAGGGAGGGACAAAAAGAAGCCAATAAATGACGGAGATAAAAAAGAGAAGGAAAAGCCCCGACGAGAGGAGGATAAATTTACTCCTGGAAGAGGGTCCCATGGTTTGTTCTCCTGCTTTGGTCTAAGTATCCTTGGAGAATGAGGACGGCGGCCAGCTTGTCAATGACCTTCTTCCTTTTTCTTCTAGAGAGATCTGCTTCCAGTAAAACCTTGGAGGCTCCAACGGTTGAAAGCCGTTCATCCCAAGTCTCCACTGGAACATGAATTTTATCTATTAGATCCTCAACCCATTGCAGAACGAACTCTGCCTGTTTCCCCAATGTCCCATTCATATTTTTAGGAAGACCGACCACAATTTTATCAATTTCAAATTGATGAATGATCGCAGCGATTTCTTTTAAATCATCTTCCATTGATTTCCTTCTCAGGGTTTTGAGACCCTGAGCTGTTATTCCCAACTCATCGCTGATCGCTATTCCAATGGTATGGGTGCCAACATCTAAACCCATTGTTCTCATTAGCATTTTATTGCCCATTTGCCTGGCATTGTCAAGGCCCTATTTCTTAGCTTTTTATTGATATTTATAATCTAAATAAATACAATAAGTTGCAATTATTCTGTGAAGATAAAAATATCTTGACAAAAGAATAGTCCTTTGTTATAAATTGCACAATCTAATCGGGAGGAGGAAATTTTATGGATTTTAAATTGACTGAAGAACAAGAAGCAATGCGAGAGATGGCTAAAAATTTTGCAGAAAAGAAAATCGCTCCCACCATGGAAGAAGATGAAAAGGAGCATCGTTTCCGCCGGGAAATTGTAAAAGAGATGGCCAGACTTGGTTTTTTTGGATGTATTTCGCCTGAGAAATATGGCGGAAATGAAAGCGGTTATCTTGCGGCCTCAGTAATGACAGAAGAGATCGCGAGAATTTCCCCGTCGTGGGGACTTCCCTTCAACCTTCAGATGAATTCGATCCAATCTGTTCTTCTCAATTTCGGGATAGAGGAGCAGCGGGAACGCTGGATTCCCAAATTGATCAATGCTGACTTGCTCGGCTGTTTTGCCATCACCGAAGCCAACACCGGTTCTGATGTGGCCTCAATGAAGTCAACAGCGGTAGAGGCGGAGGGTGGATTTGTCCTGAATGGGACAAAGATGTGGATTTCAGGGGTGCCTGTGGCCGACCTTGGTATTGTATATGTTTACACGGATAAGGCGGCGAAGCATCGCGGCATGTCAGCCTTTATCGTGGATATGCATTCCCCGGGTGTCACCCAAAAATCCATCGATTCGAAATTAGGCCTTTTCTGCGCTCCGACAGGGGAGATCGTCTTTGAAGATGTCAAGTTGCCGAAGGACAGTCTCGTCGGTCAAAAAGGAGATGGATTTAAAATCTGCATGGCCATGTTGGATAATACCCGGCTCTCCTCTGCGTCGAGGGCAGTGGGAGTGGCGCGGGCCTGTCTCGAACATTCTGTTCGGTATGCCAATGAACGTGAGCAATTCGGCCAGCCCATTGCGAATTTTCAAATGATCCAGGAGCAGATCGCAGAAATGTATGTTGAAGAACAGGCTGCCCGACTGTTGGTTTATCGGGCTGCTTGCAATAGAGACCTAGGGCAGCGAAATACCATCGAGGTTTCCTGCGCAAAGTATTATGCTGCAGAGGTGGCTGTCAAAGCGGCCAATACAGCTGTCAAGATTTTCGGATCTTATGGTTTTTCAACGGAGTATCCTGTGGAAAGGTTTTATCGGGATGCCAAATCCTATCAGATTGTAGAGGGGACATCCAACATTCAAAAGATGATCATTGCAAGAAATGCGTTAGGTCTTAAATAACTTAAGTAATGTTTCATGAGAGCGACGCTGTCCTCTCAACACATGAAAATAGTCCGAGTGGTTGAGGTTAGGGTTACGGTTACGAAGCCCCTGCCTACCGCCTGCCTGCTGGTAGGCAGGGCAGGCAGGCGTTTCGGTTAATGGTTACGGTTGCGTGTAAAGAATTGAGAGACGATAAACGTAGCCTTTTATTAACGATACGGGCCTCGTTACCCTTACCGTTAGCCTTTATTAGAAATCGCACCTGAAAACCCCGTCCTGTGGACGGGGATGAAAGATGCGTCTGCTGAAAGCAGAAAAAAGCAAACCAGATGCTGAAACAAGCATGACATAAGGGTTCGGTTCTTGTCTTGTTGTCATCCCGAACCAGGTCCTGAACTTGTTTCAGGATCTACGATTTCGGGATCTCGGTTTTGGGTTTAGGAATTTAGGTTTTAAAGCCCCGCCCTGTGGGCGGGGTTCTTTACTTTCTAACAAATCGGTATATAAGAGGAGGTTCGTATTATGGGAACACCCGTAACAGTGCCAATGGTAGGCAAGATTGTTTCGGTTTCAGTAAAAGTGGGAGATAAGTTGAAAGAGGATGATCAGGTGGCCGTATTAGAGGCGATGAAAATGGAGATGCCAGTCGTGGCTCCGGTCAACGGAACGGTGAAAGAGATTTGTGTGGCCCCAGGTCAGGAGGTTGAGGCAGAGGCAGTGATCGCCGTCATTGAATAGTGATGGGATAAAGGAAGGGGAAGGGAGCCGGTGGAAGGGGATTTTTTAGCCAAATTGAGCATACAACCTCTGACCATAGGAGATCTGGATGCGATTGTTGAAATTGATCGTAAGGTCTTAGGAAAAGTCAGGGAAGATTTTTGGAGAAAGAAGATCGAGCTCCCTAACCCCCGATATCCTCTGTCGGGTCTGGTCGCTGGACTCGAAGGGAAGGTCATAGGGTTTATCGTAGGTGAAGTGAGCGGATGGGAATTTGGCATTCCTGAAACAGTGGGATGGATCAGCACGATCGGGGTCGATCCCGATTATCAACATAAAGGTGTCGCCAGAAAATTGAGTCAAGAATTTATTAAAAATCTCAAAACGATTGGCGTGAGTGCCGTTTACACCTTAGTCAATTGGAGCGATTGGGACCTCCTCAAATTTTTCCGTGCGATGGGATTTACAAGAGGGGGGGAGATGATTAACTTAGAACTGAAAATTTAATAGTCCTTTTATCCACCCATAGTTCTCCATCCTTTAATCGCTTCTTAGACCCTCTTTTTTTAACTCCAATTTTCATCATATTTCCATCTCAAACCTTCCTCTGTCATTCTTTCTCAGGATTCCTCTATCCATACTTAATCGTTTAAAATTATTAATCTTTTTATCCAGTAAGGCCTCAGTTATGGTCGGCTGAAGTTTACCTTAACCTGTAACTCAGCCCTTTAGGGCTGAAGAATCAGGGCTCCTGCGGCAGGGCCCTAAGTTACACTTCTTTTAAGGATTTTTTACCCGTAACTGGTGGGTTACTTTATCCAGGACTTTTTTCTTGACAAAGGAAAATGCCTGTGGTAGGTTTCGACCGACCAGTCGGATTTAAACCAAACAGTCGGTTTTTTTATTTTGGAGCGTTTTTTAAGCGACTTTATGGGAAAATACCTGAAACAGTTAACCCAAAAAGAATTGGGCAAAATGACCAGCATCGCCAAAGCGGCTGCCAAGCTATTTAACGAAAAAGGCTATTTGGAGACGAGCATGAACGATATTTCGACGGCAGCCAAATTGAGTAAAGGAGGCATTTACCATTATTTTTCAAGCAAAAATGAAATCCTCTATTTTATTTCCACTAATTTCATGGGTCTTCTTCTGAAAGATTTAAAGCAGGAATTGGAGAGAATCGAGGATAATTTTGAGAAAATTCAATTTATCATTTCCCGTCATATAGGATTTTATACGAAATATATTGCTGAAGCCAAAACAACGATTCACGAAGGACACCTGCTTCCTCCAGAATATTTTAAAATCATCGCTGACCAAGAAAGGGATTATCACCAAATTGTCAGGGGTGTTCTGTCAGATTTTTTTGGCGGCCGTATTTCAAAAGATCAATTGAAGGTGGTGACCTTTATTCTGTTTGGGACATGCAACGGAATCTATTTTTGGTATGATCCAAAAGGATCCGTGACTCCCGAAGAACTCTCAGAGATTATCAGCGATATTTTATGCAGGGGGTTATTGGGCTTTGAGGTGAAGGAAAAAGGGAAAACGAAAGGGAAGGGTCCCTGAGGGTGGTTTGCGGGAAAGAAGGATTGATCACGGACCCAGGTGGCACTCCTGCTCATCGCCCAGGCAGAGGGGACATTGCCCATTGTTTATGGAGCAGATGAATCTCTCAAAGGGAAATACTTGAAACGCTTGGCAGGGGAATCCCAAGCGCTGACAGGTTTGGGTGCGATCGAGCCATCTGCTGGCTCGGGCATCTTTTCTCTCCGTACACGAGCAGACCTCCGCGGGGATCAGTATGTCCTCCAGGGAGAAAAATGTTTTGCCAAGAACGGCTCGGTGGCTGATTTTCTGGTATTGTATGCCTATACCGATCGCTCAAAAGGAAGCCGCGGGATCGGCGCTTTTGTGGTAGAGAAAGGGCTCCCCGGGTTGGTTTTTAAAAGAAATGAAAAATAAGATGGGAATGCGAGGAGCCATCTATTCGGAGATCCTCAAGAAGAGAAATAGATGGATTTCAGTTTAACCTCAAGGCAACGATTAATCAAAGAAGCAGTTCGTGAATTCATGGTGGGTGAATGTGACCCCGCAAAGACTCTCGAGTTGGCAAAGAAGAAAGAGTTTCCTTGGGAGATCTATAAAAAGGCAGGGGAAAACGGCTACCTTGCCTCTTACTACCCCAAAGAGTTAGGAGGACAGGGATTGCCCCTTCTTGATTATTGTCTGATCATGGAGGAAATCATTCGATACGATAACCGGATTGGGCTGGCCCTCAGCCTTGGGTCCATCCCTGCCAAAACGCTTTTGAGGTTTGGCACCGACGAACAGAAAAAGAAATACCTTCCCAAACTCCCGAAAGGAGAGGCCGTTGCTTCCATTGCCGTGACCGAACCGAATCATGGAAGTGACATCCGTTTCCTCGATACCCGGGCCGTGAAAAAAGGGGATGAATATATACTCAATGGCAATAAAATCTTCATCACCAATGCGAATATTGCCGATTTTTATACGGTCTTTGCCCAGACCGATCCTGAGGCGCCTCCCTATCGGGGGATCAGTGGTTTCGTTGTCGAGAGAGAGACGGATGGCGTGACGGCGATAGATCTGGGAGATAAGATCGGATTAAAAACAACCTCCTCCTGCAGCATTGAATTTCGAGATGTTAAAGTTCCCAAGGAAAACCTTTTGGGGAAAGAGAATCACGGGTTTACTTACATCATGGATGCATTGAACGAGGGAAGAGCCGAGATTGCCAATCAAGCCATCGGCCTGGCGAGAGGGGCTTATGACCGGGCTCTCTTCCAAGCAAAAAATCGCGAGCAGTTCGGGCAGAAAATCGGAAAGTTTCAGAACATCTCTCATCTGATCGTCGAGATGTCAGAAGAAATCGAATCCGCTGCTTTGTTGGCCTATAAAGCCGTATGGCTGATCGATCAGGGAAAGATGGATCTTGCCACTTCCCTCCAGGCGAAAGTCAAATGTCCCTTGACGGCCATTGATGTCTGCCTCAAGTCCATGCAGATCCTTGCCGGGTATGGTCTGTTTGACGAACAATTTCTCCCAGGTTATCTGGGAGATGCCCTGGCCACCTGGCTTCTTGAAGGAACGGGTCAGATGCAGAGGAATACCGTGGCAGGCCAAATCCTGGGAAGATTGTAAGTAAAAAATATTAGGATGTGAAGGAATTTTACATGGGGTTAAGTGAGATAGGAAAGAAAAAAAGTTATCGAGAAGTTAAACACTACCGAAGGAGAAAAAGGTGGTTGTAATTTATTGTAATTACAGGGGATTTAAAATAATTAAAAATTCTCTTGTTTTTATAAAAAAAATGTAGTATTTTTTGGTTTGGCCATGGGAATATATTCACAAATTATTTCGATTGGTTTTTAAAACGTGATCGAAGGAGGATCTGATGGGTAGGTTGGAGGGTAAAGCGGCTGTCGTAACGGGTGGAGGAAGAGGGATCGGTAGAGCGATTTGCCTTGCTTATGCAAAAGAAGGCGCCGACGTTGTTGTCAATTATGCGAGTAAAGATCAACCAGCGCAAGAAGTTGTTGAAATGATTAAAAAAATGGGAAGGAAAGCAGTTGCTGTAAAAGCCAATGTAGCAGTAAAGGCGGATGCGGAAAGGATTATCCAAACAGCTATTGACAACTTTGGGAAGATTGACATTTTGGTGAACAATGCAGGAGTATCGAAACCAAATATGCTCTACAAAATGACAGAGGAACAGTGGGATGAGGTGATCGACATCCAACTCAAAGGACCCTTCCTGTGCATCCAGGCTGCTTCTAAGTATATGATGGAGAAAAAATACGGGAAGATCATCAATGTAACTTCTTCAGCCGGGTTGTGGGGAACGAAAGGACAGATCAACTATAGTTCAGCAAAAGGAGGGATCATCGCTCTGACCAAGTCGGCTGCACGAGAATTGGCTGGTTCTGGGGTTACGGTGAATGTGGTTCAACCGGGATATGTAAGTACTGAGATGACGGAGAAGATTCGGACAGACCCAAAGCTGAAGGAGATTTATAACGGCAGGATTTTACTGGGTCGATTTGCGGAACCAGAAGAGGTAGCCCTAACCTTCGTCTTCCTGGCATCGGACGAGGCGAACTATATTACCGGACAACTCTTCTGTGTGGATGGCGGACTCGGAATGACCTAATTTAAAAGATAAAATACGAAGCACGAAATTCGAAATACGAAACAATACAGATTGCTTCGGTTTCACCTCCGCAATGACACAAGAAAGATGGTCATTCCGAGCGAAGCGAGGAATCTCGTATTAAAAGGTTTGTTTCGGATTTCGAATTTAATGAAGAAAAGGGGGTGAAATGAATGGCAACAATACCTGATAAGATTGAGACTTGGCAAATGGTTCAACCGACCTCAAAGGATAAAAACACTGGAGAGGTAAAGCCTGGCAAGTTAGCCAAAGCTTCCATTCCAGTTCCATCCTTGGCTCCAGATGAAGTGTTGGTGAAGGTGGCAGGATGCGGGGTCTGTCATACCGATCTCGGTTATTTTTATGATGGCGTGCCAACCGTACAGAAACCACCTTTAACTCTCGGACATGAAATCAGCGGAACAGTCGTTGCTGGGGATGAGAAATGGGTAGGGAAAGAGGTCATCATCCCATCGGTGATGCCTTGTCGTAAATGCCTCCTCTGTAAAACTGGAAGAGGAAATCGTTGTTTAGCCCAGAAGATGCCTGGAAACAGCTTGGGTGTTTACGGTGGATTTTCAAGTCATATTCCTGTTCCCTTCATTGACCTCTGCGAGGTGAGGAACCGAGGAAATATTCCTTTGGAGCAGTTGGCAGTTGTAGCGGATGCTGTGACTACGCCTTATCAGGCGGCCAAAAGGGCAAATCTCCAGCCTGGAGATAATGTGATCGTCATTGGGGTCACCGGAGGAGTGGGTGTTTATGTGGCTCAAACGGCAAAGGCCCTGGGCGCAAAGGCAGTCATCGGCATTGCAAGAAATCCTGAGAAATTACAAAGGGCCTTAAAATATGGAGCTGATTTTGTAATCAGTTCACAAGACAAGACCGTCAAGGATCTCCGAAATGAATTTCGAGATATCTGCAAGAAAAATGGTTTGGAGGCCGGTTTTGGCTGGAAGATTTTTGAGGTGACCGGAACCAAGGCAGGGCAAGAAATTGCTCTTGAGATGCTCTCCTTCACCGGAAAGTTGGTTTTGATTGGGTTCGGGATGGCCAAGATTGAGTACAGCATTTCTCGACTCATGGCCTTTGATGCAGAGATGATCGGAACATGGGGATGTCTGCCCGAGTATTATCCCATCGTGCTGAATATGGTCTTGTCAAAGAAGATCGATATCGGTCCATTTGTGGAGACCCGGCCAATGAGCCAGATCCAGTCGGTCTTCGAAGAAGTCCACAAAGCCGGTTCTCCGGCAAAGAGGATGGTTCTTACGCCTGATTTTTAGCTATAAAATCCCCCCTCTCCCCCCTTTGCTAAAGGGGGGTTGGGGGAATTAAAAATTTGATTTTAATCCATAGAAAGGGGGAATCTGTATGGCATTAGAGTGGATGCCGAGAGAAAGCGAAGAAAAAAATCATGACAGATATGGTTCAGAGCATTGGGGGACGCAAGCTCCGTGCACCATCTATGAAAAAAGACCTTTGAAGGATCCTAAGGGGAATGTGATGAAGGGCCTTTATGTTGCATGGATTACGTTGAATAACCCGGCTCAGTATAATTCTTATACCACTGAAATGGTAAAAGGGGTCATCGCCGGCATGGAGAATTCTTCGACAGATCGTTCCGTCGTTGCGACAATATTCACCGGAGCAGGTCCCAATGCCTTCTGTACGGGCGGCAATACCAAAGAATATTCTGAATATTACGGCCGGCGCCCAGAAGAATATGGGGCTTATATGGAGCTCTTCAATAACATGGTGGACTCCATCCTCATGTGCAAGAAACCTGTGATCTGCCGTGTGAATGGCATGAGAATAGCAGGTGGACAGGAAATTGGAATGGCCTGTGATCTTGCCATTGCCTCGGACTTAGCCATATTCGGGCAGGCGGGTCCGCGTCACGGTTCTGCTCCGGATGGTGGATCTTCCGATTTTCTCCCATGGTTTTTAAGTATGGAAGATGCCATGTGGAACTGTATCAGTTGTGAGATGTGGAGCGCTTACAAGATGAAGATGAAAACCCTCATCTCCAAGTGTGTCCCAGTGCTCAAAGATGAGAAGGGAAATTGGGTCCGTAATCCCCAGGTCATCACGGATAAGTACATTGATAACGGTGAGATTGTTTATGGCGAGTTTAAAGCGGGGGATGGATTTAAGCAGGCAAGGGAGTGGGTGAATACAAAGCTGAAGAATAATGATTATGATTTTTCTTTGCTTGATGGCGAAGTGGACAAAGTGGTCTGGACCTTTGCCAACCTATTCCCAGGATGCTTGATTAAATCGATTGACTCGGTGAGGGCTAAAAAGAAATTTTTCTGGGATCAAACCAAGAACTACAACAGGCATTGGCTGGCCGCCAACATGATGGGAGAGGCCTTCCTGGGATTTGGCGCCTTTAATACCAAGAAGATTACAGGCGTGGATGTCATCGACTTCATCAAATATCGCCAGAATATTGCAGAAGGCAAGCTCCTGGATGACACATTCTTTGAGGAAGTGTTGGGAAAACCCCAGAAGAAGTAAGATCTTATAATCCCCTCTTGCCCCCCTTTATGAAAGGGGGGCTGGGGGGATTAGGGAGTGAAACCAATGGCTTTTAAACATATTCAAACTGAATTCAAAGATGGTTTGGCGACGCTTACTTTGAACAGAGCCCCCCTTAATGTCCTTAATATCGAGATGATGGAAGAGATCAATACCTATCTTGAGGGATTGATGAAAGAAAAGTCTCTGAAGCTCCTCGTCGTCCAGGCCATAGGAAAAGCATTCTCCGCAGGGGTAGATGTCGGAGAGCATCTCGGCGATTTGGTTTATAAGATGATTGAAGTCTTTCATAAAATGTTCCGGTTGATGGATGCCCTAAAGGTTCCCTCCATTGCAGTGGTGAATGGTTCAGCTCTCGGAGGAGGATGTGAACTGGCTCTCTATTGCGACATGGTTATTGCCACAGAGAAATCAAAGTTTGGACAACCTGAGGTCCAAGTTGGGGTCTTTCCCCCTATCGCCGCCTTGGTCTTTCCGAGGATGATTGGACGGAAGAAGGCCCTGGAACTGATTCTCTCCGGAGATATAATCGGCGCCCAAGAAGCATTAGCATTGGGATTGATCAATAAAATAGTTCCTGAGAGCTCCCTTGCTGAAGAAGTGAATGGATTTATTGAGAAGTTTAAGAAATTAAGCGGGATTGTTTTAAAGTTGGGAAAAGAGGCAACCCTCGCTGGTCTCAATGATGATATGGATAAGGGACTCAAAGTCATTGAGAAAATCTATCTGGATCGCTTGATGAAGAGCCATGATGCGATCGAAGGATTGAAGGCTTTCTTAGAAAAGCGAAAACCCACCTGGAAAGATAATTGATCTATAAGGGAGGCCTCCTTGGCCTCCCAAACCTATCTTTCCCTGTTTCAATAGACTTGAAATTCCAACCTGTCCCCCTCCCATTCCATGACCATTGTCATAACGTTGTTTTTTTGATATATTGGGGCAACTCCTCCCTTTCTTGTCATTTCTCAAAGGAATAGAAAAGTGTTTAAAACGGCTTCCTTGATCCCTGTTGAACGAACCAAGAAAGAAGAGACCTTAATTATAAAAGATGTAGGATCGCTGATTATTACGATACGAAATCAGAAAGTTATTGTTGATCGTGATTTGGCAGAGATTTATGGGGTGGAAACACGTCGCCTTAATGAGCAGGTCAAACGTAACCCAGATAGGTTCCCTGAAGATTTTATGTTTCAGCTAAACAAGGAGGAGTTTGAAAACTTGAGGTCACATTTTGGCACCTCAAGTCATTGGGGAGGACGTCGGTACCCACCCTATGCCTTCACTGAACAGGGGGTGGCAATGCTCTCCAGCGTCCTCCGGAGTAAAAGGGCCATACAGGTCAATATTGAGATCATGCGGGCTTTCGTTCGCCTGCGAAGGATACTCGCCTCTCATGCTGATTTGGCCCGAAAACTCGATTTACTCGAAAAGAAATACGATACTCAATTCAAAGTAGTTTTTGATGCTATACGCGAACTAATGAAGCCTCCAGAGACAAAGAAGCCTCCAATCGGATTCCTTGTTGAGGAAGCTAAAGTTCCTTATATCACAAAAACGAAGAGGAAAAGTTAGGGAGTGGGAAAAAGAAGAATTAGGATTTGAGGATAGGTCGTAGGCTCTTTACGGGCTTTCCTTACGCCTCACGGCTTACGATTGAGGGTCTGCGCTATGCCCTATGCGCATTGCGCTCTGCGAGGTTCTGTATACGGATACGAATCACGCCTGCGTGCTAATTAGGGTAATGTCTTTACGCTATGCTCTATGCGCCATGCGCTCTGTGATAATTGGAGGTAACCATGCCAGCGATTGCATCCCTTGAAGATTTAAAGGCTGCCCAAAGACGCTTTCGATCTATGTTTTTGGCAATTACCCCTGACGACTTGCCTGCCTGCTCGAAGCCTTGGCGTAGGCAGGCGCCTTACGATTTACGGTAATATCTTAACGCTATGCGCAATGCAGTACTTTGAAAAATCTGGTCAGTTATAAATTCTTTCTGTGACAAAAAATGCCAGAATAAGCGTAATCAAATATTAAGACTCATATCATGATCACTGAAGCTGATACCTGTAGAAAGTATGTTCTCCCAAAGCTCATCGAGACTGGTTGGGATAACGATCCTCATTCCTTCACAGAGCAAAAGACTTTTACAGATGGCCGTATCGTAGTCACAGGTGCGATTCAGCAGAGCAATTATATAAGAGAAAATCCAATCGAATGATTTTGGGTGCATTGAGACACATTGGTTATCGTTGTAAATTAAAATTCCAATCACTCCAAATATTTGTTATAATTATTTTTTTAAATTCAAAATTTAGGGAGGCATCTTGGCTGAATATCAAGTTCTAAGAAGAGCGCCCATTTCTGAAGCTCTTATAGACATTCGTGTAAAATTGTCTTCCAAATTAGACGTGAGACAGATTGACTCTATCTACGAATCAATTAAACCTGATTATCCCCAAAAACTGGAACAAAGAATATCCCAAGTTCAGGTTGAACAAAAACCAGGTGAGGGTATGGTAAAATCGTCCACAAAGATTAATGGTTACCGTTATATATCCTCTGACAAAAAACAAATTATCCAGGCAAGATTAGATGGATTCACATTTAGCAGATTGCATCCATATATAACATGGGAAGCTTTACGTAGCGAAGCATACAGACTTTGGTTACTGTATAAAGAAGTTACGACTCCTGAGTTGATTACAAGAGTCGCCTTGAGATACATAAATAATCTGAATATCCCAATGCCGATCAAAGATTTTAGTGAGTTTTTGACCGCTCCTCCAGTTATTCCCGATGAATTACCACAGGGAGTTAGCAGCTTTCTAACCCGTGTTATCATTCACGAACCATCTATTGGGGCTGATGGGATAATTACTCATGCACTTGAACAAGTAGTTACCGATGTCGCCCCAATAATACTAGACATTGATGTATTTAAATTTAAACCGGATGGAATAGATGAAAAGGATGCCTGGGATGCGATAGAAAAATTACGCAATTTCAAAAACCAAATATTTTTCAAAAGTATTACCGATAAATTAAAGGAGATGTACAAATGAGCATACCAATTCCTCGCACTGATTGCACAAGTATATCGATTTTTTCTACCATTGGATTTGGATCTGAATTCGAAAACTTAAAGAGAATCTATGACAAGGCAATTGGCGAATGGAGAAAAGCAGAAACATTAGGACGGTTAGATGAAGTGATTTTTTCTATAGATGAATTATGCAGAGAATGTTCGTTAGAGGGCTGGGATGGTTATGAAGCGCCGCCCATAGCTGAAGATGCATGTTATGAAGCAAAGAGATTTATCAGGAGTTTGCCTGTAAGTTTCCCCATGCCCGAAATTGTACCTGAGCCAAATGGTGGAATAGGATTAGAATGGTCAAAAGGGGATCGTCTCATCTTCGTTGCAAGTGTAAGTGGGAAAAATGAAATTGTTTATGCTGGACTTTTTGGAATGAATAAAAGCCATGGAACAGAATATTTCGGTGAAACTCTTCCTACAGCAATAGTTGAAAATCTAAAGAGATTAAATTTTTAGGATTGAATATCTTGCCTCCCTTAGATTCATTGGAAATATTATCAAGATTCATTTTACAGACGAATTGGTTTAGCTCCTCGGAAAATAGAGTGAAATACGCCGCCTTTTTACCAGATAAGAATGGCGAAACATCTGTATTCCGAACCTCCGGTATTACTAATAATGAAATTTGGGAAATTGGTGACTGTGAAGTTTCAATAAAACGGGGCAAACCAATCTTAGGAAGGGCTGATATTGGAACAAATAATGTAATATCAAAAGATCTAGAAGTAGTTCCAAGGGAACCCCCTTTAAGACATGCAAATATTATTGGTTGGCCAGATGAAAGGTCAAAACAAAAAATAATTGCTATTGAATTAGCTTCTGAATCATTTTTCCACAAAAGGTGAATTGTGTGCATCTCACCTTCCCATGTAATAAAGTTTCATAAAAAATAAAAAGACCCAGAAAAGAAAAAAGAGGGATAAGGGTCAAAAAGAGGGATAAGGGTCAGATCTCAACATTCAACAAGTTGAGTTTTTAAATATTGCTCTCTGGAAAAGAAAAAAGGGAAGGGGGGCGTCCATAAATTCATAAAATTTTATTTCCCCGGCGAAATCTTCCGCGTCCTCAAAGAAAAAGAGGAGAAGCAATAAGGCGAATACCGCACCCGCCGCTTGGTTTTGGAAGTTTGGGATAGATTGTGGCAAGGATTTGCTCTGCATAGGTAAGATTGTATTTCCAACAATAATTCTTTAAAGAAAAATAACTGTCCTTAAATTGGGGATTGTAGTATAATAAATAAAAAGGAGAAATTGAGATGGGCAAGAAATTACTTTCACCACCTCTCACTGGGTTGAAAGACAGTTCGGCTAAATCTGCAGAACCTCTTTGGCAGGAGGCAATTTCCTATAGACCAAGGACATCACTTGGCCAGAAACTTTTGAGAATTCGTGAACGAATAATTGCTTCAGGCGAACGCTTATGCAGTTGGGATGAGATTGAACAGGAAATAGCTGCCCAACGAGGGCAAATGGAGTGAGTCGTAGAAAGACCTTTGTGGATGCCGGCGTTCTTATTGCAGCCGCTCGGGGAAAAGCCGATGTGGCGACTCATGCAATGAGGATCCTCGACGATCCTGACCGGGAGTTTGTTGCCAGTCCTTTTCTTAAACTGGAGGTCCTTCCCAAAGCAGTCTGCGAAAAACGTCAGGCCGAAGTTGAATTTTATGAAAAATTTTTCAATGCTGTAACATATTGGGTTCACTCCGTTGAGGAAACTGCAAAGAATGCATATACTGAAGCCTGCAAATTCGGACTTAATGCTGTGGATGCCCTCCACGTCGCTGCGGCGATATCTGCTGGCGCAGAAGAATTAATAACCACTGAAAAACCAGAAAAATCTATTCATCACGTTGATTCCATTAATATTCTTTCCATTCGACCTCTTTAAACCCATAATAACGAGGAGCAATATCCTTACCTGTGATGAACTTCGCTATATTCTCGATCCTTACCGACAGATAACGCTGGAAGGTGCAGAAGTGAGGGTGGAAGTAGATTTTTTGTCTGGGGAATATGAAGGACTGGAAAAGATAGCGAAACATTTTGCATCTGAAACACACCTCGGACCCAAATTTGTTGCAGACTTTGAAGAATTGACCGATCTGGATGCCCGTGAGGTTCTCCAAAGGGACGCCTATGAAAAGGTGAGCTATCTACTCAAAAACCTAGGGATTGTATGAATCTCAAGCTGGGAAAGTTCTTCCTGACTAATGGAAACACCCTTGGGGGCAAAGCTAAACTATACACTTTACAATAAGCAAGAATTGTTGGTGCCATCCATAAAAAAGTTGGCCATTCCAAATGCACGCATAGCGCAGAGCGCATAGCGTAAAGCGTTGCTCTTCGACCGTTAGGCGTAAGGCCAAAATCCGAGACAAAAAACCGCAGAGCGCATCCTCCTATGTCCCGCCTTGCGGGACTACGGAGGAAAGGTAGCGAAAAGAGCGATAAAAGGAATTTAGCATCGAGCATCGAAGGTCTAAGATGTGATATAATAATTAAAAAGTCAACCCTTCGACTCCCCAGCATAAATGCTGGGGCTTGCCTTCGACCCGAGACTTCGGCGAGCTCAGTCGAGCCGCTCAGGCCGAGGGGCTCAGGGTTGACCCTGAGCGGGGCTTCTTCACCCCGCCTTCAAAGGCGGGCCTTGGCGCCGCCGAATGGGCCAATTTGGAGGAAGTAGATGAAGGCTTATGAATACGAAGGGGAAGTATTACCGGACGGGCACCTTTCAATCCCCGAAGATTTGAAAAGTAAACTAAAATCGGATTCAAAGATCAGATTCATTGACGACCATTGACCCATCTGTTAGAATTTCTACAATCTTCAATGAATTTGACGATGCGGTGTCATTCTGAATGATCGAAAGGAGTGAAGAATCGTGGAACGAGACCCTTCGCTGCTCTCAGGGTGACAAGAGGGCACAGCAAGGAGTGGTCAAGTGAGACTGAAAGGCAGGAAGGCTATTGTAACCGGAGCAGGGCAGGGGATCGGCCGGAGCATTGCATTGAAGATAGCCCAAGAAGGTGCGGATGTGGTCATTGCTGAGATGAATCCTGACACCGGAACTCAGACGGCCAGAGAAGTTGAAGCTCTGGGCAGAAAAGCTCTTTTCATTTCTATTGATGTGGCAAATCCAAAACAGGTTCAGGGTATGGTGGATCAGGTATTAAGGGTTTGGAAGAGGATTGATGTTCTGGTGAACAATGCTGGTTTTGATCGACCGGGTAATCTCTTGCAAGTGAAGGAAGAGGATTGGGATGCCGTGTTAGGAGTTCACCTGAAGGGGACTTTGAACTGTATCCAGGCTGTTGCTCCTCACATGATTGAAAACGGTTATGGAAAGATTGTCAACCTCTCCTCTGTTTGGGGAAAAAGAGGAGCGGTATCAGAGATCAGTTACAGTACTGCCAAAGCAGGGATCATCGGCCTGACAAAGAGTGTAGCCAGGGAATTGGGCCGGCATCAGATCAATGTCAATGTGGTTTTGCCAGGTTTTATCTTGACCCCCACTGTTTCTAAGATGGCCGAAAAATATAGAAATATGATTATTGACAATACCCCTTTCAAACGGGTAGGACAACCTGAAGAGGTGGCCAATGTTGTGCTTTTTTTAGCATCCGATGAGGCGAGTTTTGTGACCGGAGCTTTGGTGGAGGTCTCCGGTGGGTGGAACATGTGAATTTCAAATCAGACAATTTAACCTTTTAGCTTAACGGAGTTTAAAATGTTAGATGAAATTGAACAAGAAAGAGAAGGGTGGAGAAGAAAAGCGAGAGAGGTTGCAAAGAATGTTGTGGCGCCTCGGGCGGCAGAGATCGATGAGACAGGTGAATTCGCATGGGATCTTGTTGAGGCGTATTCAAAATATGGTTTTTTAAGCCTTGTCATTTCTAAAGAATATGGAGGAATGGATACAGATATTACTTCTTTCTGTTTGGTCACCGAAGAAATCGCCAACATCTGCGCCTCCTCTGCCCTTCTTGTGATTGTTCAAGCAGTCGGAACAATGCCTGTGGTTTTAGGAGGGACAAACGAACTGAAGGAAAGAGTGCTACCACAATTAGCCAAAGAGAAAGGTCTGATCTGCTTTTGTTTGACCGAACCTGACTCAGGTTCGGATGCGGCTTCCGTCCGAACCAAAGCTGTATTGAAAGATGACCATTATGTAATCAACGGGCGGAAATGTTTCATCACGAACGGTGGAGTGGCTGATTTCTATACGGTCTTTGCCGCTACTAATCCTGATAAGAAAATTGAAGGGATAACAAGCTTTGTAATCAAAAAGGGAACCCCTGGCCTTACCATTGGAAAAACCGAAGAAAAAATGGGCATTCGAGGCTCCAATACTACGGAAGTGATTTTAGAAGATGTCAAAGTTCCTATTAATCAAAGGATCGGTGATGAAGGAGCGGGCTGGTGGCAAATGATGAGAACGCTTAATCGATCAAGACCAGCCATTGGCGCCCAGGCTGTTGGATTAGCTCAAGGCGCTTTAGACTATCTCATTCGCTTTGTTCAGGGAAAAGGCTTGGCTAAAGGAAAGGAAGATAGACTGGGAGTTCAATTGACGCTGGCTGATATGGCTGTGGAGATTGAGGCAGCTCGAGCCCTTGTCTATAAGGCAGCAAATATGATGGATGAAAAGGTGAAGGGCGCTCCGGTTCAGATGTTCTCCGCCATGTCCAAATACTTTGCCTCTGATGTGGCCATGAAAGTGACTACCAATGCAGTTCAGATTTTGCAATGGGAAGGTCTCACTAAAAATCATCCTGTTGAGCGGATGATGAGAGATGCGAAGGTCATCCAGATTTTCGAAGGAACGAATCAAATCCAGAGGATGGTGGTGGCCCATACACTACTCAAGGGGAGATAAGTCTAAGTTCACAAATTTTCAATGATCAAAATTGTTTTGCACACTGCGGACGAATCTTACAACAGGGGCAATTCATGCCTGCGTGCTGAAACGCCGCACTTCGGCGTGCAAGCATGAATTGCCCCTACTCGTAAGAAAGGAATAAGACATGGCTGTCAAGGTGCATATTCATTCAACTCATCGACAATTTACCAATGGCTTGGAGGTGGTTTCCGTAGAGGGAAATACAGTGGGTGAATGCCTGAATCATCTCATCAAGCAGTTCCCTGGAATGGAGAAAGCGGTTTTTTCCAAAAAAGACAAACTGCTCAATATTGTTGAAATTTATGTAAATCATACCAGTGCATATCCAAATGAACTCATTAAACCCGTTAAGGATGGAGACGAAATTCACCTTGTCATTATGCTTGCTGGAGGGTAAGAGTGAGGGGGTATCGATTCGTTTTAGTGCGATTCTAACTCTAATGCAACAGCCTTTTTTTGTGCGGCAGTGATTTTCTCAGCGGCCGCTTTCTTCTTGGAGACACTCACCCGGTCAGCATCCACATAATCCACTGCTTTGACTTCACAGAAACGAACGCACTGTGGATCTCCATCGCAGAGATCGCACTTAAAATTCTTTCGATCTATAACGTTAAAACCCATCGCGCCGAAGGGACAGACCGCCACGCAGGAACGGCAGCCAATGCAAATATTTTGATTCACCATCACCCGGCTGAGTTTCTCATCTCGGGTAATGGCCTTCACGGGGCAAACGATCATACAGGGAGCATCCTGACACTGCTGACAGGACATGGGAATATAAAGCCCTTCCGCCTCCCACTTCATAATCTTGATCCGGCTTCGTGAAGCATTGGATACGCCGTCATGGAAAACCGAGCAAACAAGCTCACAAAGCCTACACCCGGTGCACTTTTCAGGAGTGATTGCAAGTACTTTACCCATGGGTTCCATTAAGTTTCTCCTTTCATTGCCACGAATGACTCGAATTAAAACGAATTTCACGAATGAACCAGAAAAAGAGCGATATATTCGTGTCATTCGCTGCCATTCGTTTCATTCGTTTAGTATGTGCCATTCGTTCCAATGGCTCTTGTTCTCTGTTGTTACGCTATGCGCCATGCCCTATGCGCTATGCTTTTTTATAGCAGGTGGGATGGTTCTTTATCCAGGCCAAGCCTCTTGAGCGTTGCTGGTTTCGGAACGCCCTTCTCATCAAGGCCCTTGTATTCATAGAATTCATCAATCATCTTCTTGAATTTTTCCCGATCGATGGTCATGCCGACGACATCGGGCGCACCCCTTCGGAGGGGCTCATCAAAGTAGCGGTGATTGAGCATATCGCCCTTTTTGAGATCCTCTCTCTGTAGACCTTCGCGAAGGTTAAACAGCCGCTCGATCATGTTGCATCGCTCAGCAATGTCCCAAATTTCCCGCGGGGTAAACTCCAGGCCGGTATTGTAGTAAATCACTTTGGTCCAATCTTCAAAATTGGGAAGCGTAGCCCCCAAGAAGACGGTGTGATACTTGCAAATGCCAAGGCAATCCACTGCCATATAACAG
>Ga0210056_1000210_pt1 | contig 44435 bp, 45 predicted proteins | sample CryGeyCG2014_080_2_FD_183965 | JGI IMG/M metagenome (GOLD analysis project Ga0210056, IMG submission 183965) | Groundwater microbial communities from aquifer - Crystal Geyser CG07_land_8/20/14_0.80 (SPAdes) (version 2) | ecosystem: Environmental > Aquatic > Deep subsurface > Groundwater | place...
GAGTTCTCAACTCTTTCCGGAATTCATAGGCATCGCCATAAACCGAATCGGCCAATACCAAACGATCCTGCAATCCCCAGCCCCTAACTTCATCGATCAGATTCAAAGCCAACTCAGTCTTCGTCTTAAAGGTAATGGCCTCTGGGACCCCGGCCTCCTTCCTTCGGACAGTATCATTGATCCATTGCTCCGGAAGATACAAGGCCCAATCCAAGGGTGTACTCGATTCCTCTGTTCCCAGATCCAACGTCACCGCCACCTGACAGTTCGCCGTCTTTCCCAATGCGCCACAGTATTGTCTCGCCACTCCTACCGAGTGCTTGCCTTGCTTGGGAAAAGACACCTCGTCAATGAGCCAGTAAGCTTCGGGAACAAATTCTCGCTCCACCTTTCTGGCCAGAGACGCTTGCACCTCTTTCGTAGACCAAGGACTCTGGTTCACAAACTGCTGCAAAGCCTGAACGTCTCCATCCGGAAGACGATCGGCTATTGGTTCGATGGATTTACGCTCTCCATCCATCAGGAGGCCTCGTACGTATTCCTCGGCATGCTCTCTCCGCTCTGTGCGACCCATGGGCAAAACTACATCAGCCAAGAAGGCCTCCAGTTTCAACCGGAATCGTTCTATCTCTCGGGGTTTCATACCCGAGACTATATACGAAAGTATTATCGAATGTCAAGATAAACTTAACGTAGTAGTACTAACAGGTTACTGAAAAACTCGATAATGGCCCAAGAGGTCATGCTGAACTCGTTTCAGCATCTCAATATAATCAATGAATTACGAGACCCTGAACCAAGTTCAGGGTGACAGATAAGGAATACTTTCTTTATTCAATTTTTTTAACCAGAACCTCTCTGGGCTTGACCCCATCGGAAGGTCCCACCACTCCTTCTTCCTCCATCTTTTCGACGATGCGGGCCGCTCGGTTATAACCGATTCGAAATCGCCTTTGAATGAGGGAGATGGAGGCTTGTCCAGCTTCGGCCACAAAGGCGACTGCCTCATCATATTTCTCGTCGTATTCATCCTCCTCTCCTCCTGCTGCCTCTTTTCCCTTCTTCACCTCGGCAAGAATCGAAGGATCTAAATAAGAAGGCTTCCCTTGTTTTTTCAAGAATTCAACAACCCGTTTAATCTCTGAACTAGAGACAAAAGCGCCATGAAGGCGTGTCAGTTTTGAACTACCCGGTGGGAGAAAGAGCATATCTCCAGCTCCCAGGAGGTGTTCTGCACCAATGGTGTCCAGGATGGTTCGGGAATCCACTTTTGAGGTAACCTGAAAGGAAATCCGCGCAGGAAAGTTTGCTTTAATAATTCCGGTGAGCACATCGACGGAAGGTCGTTGGGTAGCCAGGATGAGATGGATGCCCACCGCCCGTGCCATCTGGGCGAGCCTCGTGATGGACTCCTCCACCTCTCTCGACGAGATCATCATCAGGTCTGCCAATTCATCGATCACCACTAAAATGTAAGGGATCCTCTCCATAGGCTCCATGACCTTTTCTTCATTTCCCTCTAAGATATCCCCCTTCCGTTTATAGACCTTCCCCTTCTCTTTCAGTTCCTTCTCCATCCTCTGATGGTAATGTTCAATATTCCTCACCCCTTTTTCAGCTAAAACCGTATACCTCCGCTCCATTTCTTCGACCAGCCACTTGAGGGCAGCGGCTGCCTTCTTGGGATTGGTCACAACAGGAAGGAGCAAATGGGGAATGCCTTCATAATCGGAGAGCTCTAACATCTTTGGGTCAATCATGAGGAATCGGACTTCTTCTGGAGTGGCCTTGAAGAGAATGCTGCAGATCATCGCATTAATAGAAACGCTTTTCCCAGATCCTGTTGATCCAGCGACCAGGAGATGGGGCATTCTTGCCAGATCCACGACAAAGGGCTCTCCTGAGATATCCTTTCCCAGTCCAAAAGAAAGTTTCGATTTGAAAGTCCGAAAAACATTGGAATCGATGACCTCTTTGAGATAAACGGTCTCCCTATTGGTGTTAGGAACTTCAATGCCTACGACAGCCTTGCCTGGGATGGGGGCGACGATACGAATTGACAGAGCGCTCAAGGCCAGCTCCAGATCATCTGCTAAGTTGACAATCCGGCTGACCTTCACTCCGGGGGCTGGCTCAAATTCATAGACCGTGATCACAGGACCGGGCCTGACCTCAACCACCTTTCCCTCCACTCCATAATCTAAAAGTTTTTTCTCCAAAATACGGGAGTTCATGATCAAGCTCTCCCGGTCAATCTTTTGTCTCTTCTCCACCTCGGCTTCGAGCAAAGAAATGGAGGGAAGTTGGAAGGTTTTTGAGGTCTCTAAAAATTCAAATGCCTCCTGTTTAACCACCTCTTCTTTTTTAGGAGGAGGCGATGGCATGTCTATGACGACGGTAGGGGTAACCTCCTTCGTTTCTTTCTTCCCCTGCTTTTGCTTCACCAACTTCTTTCCCCTCTCCGCACGCTCTTTTCTAATCATTTCGAAGGTACCGATTTTCTCAATCAGTTTTTGAACGGTCCCTCCCAAATGCTTGACCACAGAGATGAAGGAGATTCCTGTTCCCAGAACAAAAGAGAGGATTAAAATCACCAATAAAAGGATGGTTGCCCCTGGACGATTAAAATAACGAACAAGATTTCTCGAAAATATTTCTCCAATAAACCCTCCCATTAAGAGGTTCTCCTGATAAATCCGGAGAGGGTTTAACCATAAACCAAAGAAGGAGGAGGTAGCGATGAGGATCACTGCCCAACCGGCTATTTTCAAAGACAGGTATTTCCACTCCCACTTGAAAATGAAACTGAAGGCAAAGATAACTAGGGCGAAGGAAACCAAAAAAGAAGGAAAACCGAATCCCTGGAAGAAAAGGCCGGAAATGTAAGCCCCTACAATCCCCATCCAATTATGAATCTCCATGACCTTTGAGGAGGTGTAGGAAAAGAAAGAAGGATCCATGGGGTGATAAGAGACCAAACTCAGAAAGAGGAAAATCCCCACGGCGATCAGCAAAATTCCCACGGTCTCATGCTTCAACTTTTCTTTGATAGAATCCTCGGTCACGTTTATTCCCCGCTCCGCTTTTGAGAGATCAGCTTAAAATTTTTGGAGATCGTCTCTCTCACCTTCTTCATCAACGACTCCCTATCCTTTAAAGAACAATGCTGGATCTCGATGGGATGATCCACGAGCATCCGAATCTCTCCGGATGCGGCGGTTAATTTATCCTTTGGCATGATGTCCCGGCTTCCGCTGATCGCAATGGGAACGATAGGAATCTTTGACTTAATCGCCAGAGTGAATCCTCCTTTTTTAAAGGGCTGGATCAAACCATCCGGACTTCTTGAACCCTCGGGAAAGATAACCACTGACATCCCCTCTCGAATCTTCTGGGCCGCCACGTTCATGGCCTCCACGGTGTCCCGAGTTCCTCCCCGATCAATGCTGATATAGCCTACAGCGGCCATCGTCCAACCGAAAAAGGGAATGGAAAAAAGCTCTTTCTTGGCTAACCATTTAAACTGATATGGAAGATGACCCAGCAAGGCAAAGATATCATAACTTCCCTGGTGGTTTGACATAAAGATATAGGGGCCTTTCCCATTCAGGCGGTCTATCCCTTCTATTTTGACCTTTACCCGGTTGGCCAGAAGAGCGGCTTTCCCCCAGAGTCTTGCATAATAATGACCCGCCCTCCCCTTTCGGTCAAATGGATAGGTGATGAAAGCAAGCGCCCCCAGGATCAATGTGGCGATGACAATACAAGACCAAACAAAAATTGTCCGAACCATAATACCTCAAATTCGAAATCCGAATATCGAATCTCGAAACAAATTCGAATTTTCTAAATCCAAATGTCTTAAACTTTTTGGAACATTCGAAATTTGGTCATTTGAAATTGTTTCGAATTTAGTGCTTCGTATTTCGTATTTAGAGACTTTGCCTCTATATTCTCTTTTCCAACTCTGCGAGGATAGCTTTCACTTCCTCTTTAATTTTTTCATCCATGTCATAGGGAGATTCCCCCTCCCTGTCCGCTTGAAGAATTTTAGGGTTAAAACTCATATGGCCTAGAAAGGGGAATTCGGAAAGGCGCTCTTCAATGAGTCGCCTATCCTCCTCTGAGTTGACCTTGTTTCCGACAATCATGATCTTTTTAATATTTAAATCCTCTCCCAATTTTTTAATCTGTTTCGCCGTATTGATGGCCCTTTGCCCAGGTTCGACGACGATGATAAGGGCATCCACATACCCTGTGCTTCCCCTTCCAAGGTGTTCCAAACCTGCCTCCATATCAATGATGAGGGCTTCTTCCCGCTGAACCAGAAGGTAACGAACCAAATTCTTCAGGAGCACATTTTCCGGGCAGAAGCAGCCTCCACCTCCCTGGGGGATACTGCCCAATAGAAGAAGTTTGACCCCCTGATAACTTACCCCCATCTCATCAGGGATATCATCCACTTTCGGGTTAAGCTTAAACATTGAGCCAAAGTTCCCCTTTTTAGCACCGGTCCTTTCTTCAATCATGGAAGTCATTGAGGCAATGGGCGAGAGTTTGGCGAGAGCTTCTTTAGGAAGGCCAATGGCTGAAGCTAAGTTAGAATCGGGGTCGGCATCAATGGCAAGGACCTTTCGGCCTCGATGTGCCAAAATTCTGGCCATGACTCCTGCAAGCGTCGTTTTCCCAACTCCACCCTTCCCAGAAATGGCAATCTTCATTTTCTCCTCCGGTACTTATCATAATCAAAAAATGATCAAATGTCTATTGTGGCGGATGTCTTACCCCCTTTTTTCCATCCCGATTTTTACCTAAAGGGATTTCTGAAAAAGTATCCTTCTGTCACCTTGAACTCGTTGATTCACATTCGTTCATCACTCCGTGCCAGGGTCTCGTTATCTATTGATTTCATTAGATGCTGAATCAACGCTGTCCTGAAGAGATGCCGAAATCGTTAGATCGAATTCGATAGACCCTGAACTTGTTTCAGGGCAAGGTTCAGGACCTGGTTCGGCATGACACATACTCGCCTAATCACGAATTGACAAAGGTATGCTTATCATCAATAATATTAATTCTTAAATAGAAAAAGGCAATGAAGCTAAATAAAAAGGCATTGGCTATTCTCAGCGCTGGCCATCTCGTCACAGATGTCAATCAAGGGGCCCTGCCTGCCCTGCTTCCATATTTCAAGGAGGCGCTGAACCTTTCTTACACAATGTCAGGCGTCATCCTCCTGTCCGCTAATCTAACCTCTTCAATTATTCAACCTGCATTTGGACACCTCTCCGACCGACGCCCCATAGGATGGTTTCTCCCCCTGGCCCCTTTCATTGCCTGTTTGGGATTATCTGTCACCGGACTCATCTCCAGTTACTCTTTCCTAATCCTGTGTGTCATTTTGAGTGGCATCGGGATTGCAAGTTTCCACCCGGAAGGGTTCAAGACAGCCTACTTTTTCACTGGTGATAAAAAGGCAACAGGGATGTCAATTTTCGCAGTAGGCGGAAACTTTGGGATTGCTGTTGGCCCAATGGTGGCCCTTACACTCGTTACTTCCTTTGGCCTCAAGGGAACTCTCGCCATGATCCTGCCTGGGATTCTAATCGCTATTGTCTTGTTCTTCAATATATCAATGCTTACCACTCCAGTTGAGTTTGCTCACAGAGAGGCGAAGAAGGAGGTAAAAGCGCCTCTCTCCAAAAACCAAAAGATATCGTTCTTTCTTCTCGTCAGCATTGCCACGATTAGAGCATGGATCCAATTCGGGCTGGTCACCTATATCCCTTTCTATTACATTAACTATCTAAAAGGAAATCCTTTGTATGCGGGGAAACTCGTTTCAACCTTTCTTATGGCAGGTGTTTTGGGGACACTCATCGGCGCCCCTTTAGCGGATCGGTGGGGTCATAAGAAATTTCTTTTGACCTCCTTAATATTGTCGTTCCCTCTCCTTCTTCTTTTCTATTATAGCAGCGGCATCATGGCCTTCATTCTCTTGGGGACTGCAGGAATGGTGTTAATCTCCACCTTCGCCCTTACGACCGTTATGGGCCAAGCGCTCCTCCCGCAACATTTGGGAATAGCCTCGGGGATGATGGTTGGATTTACCATAAGTGCAGGGGGAATTGGAGTCACGCTGCTCGGAGCGATCGCAGATACCTGGGGGGTGCCCATGGCAATAAAAACAATCTTCGTGTTGCCTTTAATTGCCATTGGTCTCGCTTTGTTGGTGAAGTATCCCCCTACAAAATAAAATACGCTAAGCGCTTAGCCTGCCTACCGCAGGCAGGCGCTCTGCGCATAGCGTTGGAGATGATACTAAATTAGCGTTTGATAAAATTACAATGAGTGAGAAAAATTATGAACAATATCTTGGTGACCGGTGGAGCAGGATTTATTGGTTCACATCTTTGTGAGCGCCTTTTAAGTGATGGGGTCAAAGTGATTTGTCTCGACAACTTCGACAACTTTTATGATCCCGATATAAAAATCAAAAATGCGGAGGGAATAGCAAAGAAATTTCGAGATCTGTTTGAGCTCGTCACAGGGGATATTCGAAATCCTGGACATCTTAAAGCAGTCTTCCAAAAAAACCAGATTGACTTCGTTGTCCACTTGGCTGCCAGGGCTGGGGTAAGACCCTCCATTGCCGAACCCCTTCTCTATCAGGATGTGAACATCCGTGGGACGATCGTCCTTCTGGAAGCTTGTAAAGAACATGGAATCAAAAACTTTATTTTTGCTTCCTCCTCCTCGGTCTATGGAGAAAACCAAAGGGTTCCCTTCACGGAAAAGGACCTTGATATCCAACCCATCTCCCCCTACGGAGCGACCAAACGATCTGGTGAACTTCTCTGCTACACTTATCATCATCTTTTTGGGATGAATATCGCCTGTCTTCGAATCTTCACGGCCTATGGTCCGAGGCAGAGGCCAGAGATGGCAATCCATAAATTCACACGCCTGATTGACTGGGGGGAGAAAATCCCAATTTATGGGGATGGCTCTTCCCGGAGGGATTACACCTATATCGATGATCTCATTGAAGGGATCCTCGACGTCATTCGTTACCATAAAGGATTTGAGATTTATAACCTCGGAGAATCCCAGACCACTTCTTTAAAAGAATTGATCCGGTTGATTGAGGAAGCTTTTGGTAAGAAAGCAAATATCGAAATATTAGAACCACAACCTGGCGATGTTTCTGTCACCTATGCGGATATCACCAAGGCAAAACGAATGCTGAAATATCAACCCAAGGTAAAAATGGAGGAAGGCATTAAACGATTTGTGGAATGGTATAAAGGTAACAGATAGATCGCATAGGGCAAAGGCATAGCGCATAGCGACACAAAGTAGATTAAACCGTAAAAGTCGAAACCTGACTCGGCGGACATTGTCAGGTTGACTTCTGATTGGCCATTTCACGAGTCTTCAATCCACGGTAACCCTGAAAGTTCACGATTACTATTAGCTATGCAATAACAAGGCAGGGCCATTTCTAACCCTGCCTTGTTGTTTGGCAATCGAATATCGACTTATTTTTTTGCCTTTGAAAAGAAAAGGAATTAATGTATTGAAGGTAGCTTACATTGGAAAACCTAAATCGGACTGGTAGCTCCATGCTATTCTTTTTGGACTTGTGCGTGGTAAATAGAAAAATTTAATCTGTACTCCTTCAATTTTCCTCCCTCTCGAAAAATAATTCCACAATTGTACTGCCAAGACAAAACCTATTTGGCCTATCTTCTGCCTCCAAAATAACGGTCCCGCCCATGATTTTCTTCACTATGAAGGATTGTCCGGTTAACTTGTCCCTGAATCTGTCTCCTTCCACAATTGCCATGGAGCATTACCTCCTTTATTTTGGGTAGCTCGCTATAGTAAAAAAGCCCCAGCGATTTGTGATACCTGTGGCTTTTCATCTCGCCATTACTCTTGGTTTGACTTTGTCGGCAAATTTGATTCAAGATTTTTTTATAGTACTGATATGAGCAATTTCAATGCCAAGAACAATTAATTCATCTAACGAGTTGATATCTAATGGTTTCCCGAAAAAACAAAATTTGATAGGAATAAAATTTATGACGTTTTTTGACCCATTCGGCGGCGCCAAGCCCCGCCTTTGAAGGCGGGGTAAAGAAGCGCCGCTCAGGGTCAACCCTGAGCAAGCCACGGCCTTCAGGCCGGGGAGTCGAAGGGTTGACTGTCTTATGCCATCGATTTCCGATTGAAAGGCTAAATCAAGAGAAAAGATCAAAACATCGCTCTTTCAGGGAAGGAAATCGTAGCCACAAAGTGAGAGAGTGGGAATGACTTTCGGTCTGTCGAACCATTAGGGAGATTATGAAAAACTTGCAGAAAAAATTTTCAACTTAGTCATATCTTCTGGAGAAATATTGATAAATCTCACTCCGGATCGATAATGTTTTTCACCTTCGCCCAATTGAGTGTTTATCCAAACCACCTCAGCAAGCATTTTGATTGTATTTAATCCAGAGCCAGAAGAGAAAAAAAGTTTTAAATTCAGGTTTTGGCCAATCTCCATCTTTTCTGGAAAAAGAATCTGTAACCCACCTTCGCTGGCATCGAGAGCTTGACCGGTTTGATTGATTGGCGAGTCGGCTCGGTAATACTCTATCGGCAGACGGATTGGAGATCTGCGGTATCTTCTTCTTTCCAGATTAGCGATCCCATAACGAGGTTTAGCTTCTTTTTCTTCTGTTTTCATTAGGGACTTTTGACAGAATATTGTGAGAGGGCCGAGCTTTTTATACAAACCTACTAAATTTCTCTGGGGTGGTCAACAAAAATTTAAAAAATTTAAAGGATGCTGCTTCCAAATTTTTGTCTAAACATTGGGCGGCTAAGTAGGGGGGGAGTGTGAGGTTGATCTTCGATAACCAGTACACCTACCTATTGACTCCGGGATAGTTCTGGGGCGCAAAGATTATGGAGTGAAATACGCAAAAAAGCACGGCCATCGAGATGCAATGACCACATTGATTTGTAAAATCCCTCCTCACCTCCCTTTGCCCTCCGGGTCAGCTTCCGGCTCGTAGAGCCATCCAGCTCGGAGAGAGACCGCTCTGGGTCGGAGACTAAAGGGAGGAATTACCCCTCTTTGACAAATGGTTCGACGAGACTCACCATCCTGAGCTTGTCGAAGGAGAGGGGCGAGGGGAGATTTAACAATGTTTGTGTCAATTCAATTCTAAGACCTTTATGAATCACATAAAGGTTCAATATTTTCATTTGAAATGAAGCATTCTTATGGAAAATCCCAAAAACAATATTTCAGGAAGGAACATTCTCACCCAAAACACCTCACCGTTTTAGAAGTTAGCGCCATATTTGACATTGTCTGCCAGGCGGGGGATCAACTTTCACATCTAATTTAACGTTTAAGATTTTCTAATCCCTGCCTGCGGTAGGCAGGGCAGGCAGGTGCTATCGGCTATCTGCGATCTGCAATGTTTTTTGATTTATCTTCTCTTCTTTTTCTTCTGGTTTCTTTCGTAAATGATTTGCAACCCTTCCAGGGTCAGAAATTCATTGACCTCCTCAATCGTTTCTGACTCATCCGCAATGAGACCTGCCAGGCCTCCTGTGGCAATCACCTTGGGGTTCGATCTCACCTCTTTCTTCATTCTTCTGACGATCTCGTCGACCAATCCGACATATCCGAAAAAGATCCCGGACTGCATGCTGTGAACGGTGTTCTTTCCGATGACCTGTTTCGGTTTCAAGATCTCTACCCGGGGCAGCTTGGAAGTCCTCTGGAACAATGCCTCTGCTGAAATCCCAATTCCAGGTGCGATGGCGCCACCCATATATTCACCTTTAGCGGAAACGTAATCAAAGGTCGTCGCTGTCCCAAAGTCCACCACAATCAAACTCTTCTTGTGTCGCTCGTAGGCGGCTACGGCATTGACGATCCGGTCTGCTCCCACCTCTGCAGGGTTCTCATAGGCGATGACCATTCCCGTATCAATATCCGGTCCAACGATGAGCGGTTTGACATGAAAATATTTTTCAGCCATTCCCTGCAACATGTCCAAAACCGGAGGGACCACCGAGGAGATGATCAACCCCGCAAAATCTCCAATATTGAGCTGATCAAATTGGAAGAGATCCCGAAACAGGATTCCCCATTCATCAGCCGTCTTTCCCTTCTCTGTCGCAATCCGCCAATGATCGACCAAGACCTCTCTATCATAAACTCCCAAGACTGTATTCGTATTCCCCACATCAATGGCCAGCAGCATATTGCCTCCCATTTTGCGTGTCCCTGCCTACCGCAGGCAGGCGTGTCACGTGCCTGCACGCCGAAGTACCTGCCCGTCCGGCAGGCGGGCGTTACAGCACACAGGCGTGTCGCGTGTCTGAAACTCATAACTCATAACTCTTAACTTTCTTTTGTATTCAATATCTCCTGCCACCACTCTTTTTCGTTTCCCATCCTCTGTCTCTAAGATTAACGCTCCATCTGAATCCACATCGACGGCTATGCCGGCTAATGTCTCCCCGAAGGAAGTGACCTTGACTCGCCTCCCTTTGATGTGAGCCCGATCTCTCCAGGCCTTCACAATAATGGCACTGCCTTGTTTCAAGAATATCGAATACCAACTTTCCAGTTCTTGTAAAAGAAATTGGAGAAAAGCCTTTCTCGAAATTGTCTGTCCCATCTCTATCTTTAACGATGTGGCGACAGACCGAATCTCTTTTGAAAACATCTTCTCTTCCATATTGAGGTTAACGCCAATCCCAAGAATCACAAAGTGGATTCGGTCCGTTTCCGAATGGATCTCATTAAGGAGCCCTGCTACCTTTCGATCTCGGAGGAGGATATCATTGGGCCATTTGATCAATGGAAGGAGCCCAGAAAACTTCTGGATGGCATCTGCCGTAGCGACGGCCGCCATCAGGGTGATGAGGGAGGCTTGATGGGGTGGAATTTTTGGCCGAAGGATAACAGAAAGATAAAGATTTAAAAAAGGAGGAGAAAACCATTGCCTTCCCAGCCTCCCCTTCCCTTTTTCCTGCGATTCGGCGATAACCACCTCTCCCTCCTCAGCTTCATCGAGAGCCAGTTGATAGGCTTTAGAATTCGTTGAATCGAGGGTATGGAAATGGTGGATCGCTTTCCCTACCCATTTCGTCTTCAGAATAGGTTTGATTTCTGATGGAGTGAGAAGGTCTGGCGATCGGATTAAACGGTACCCTGATCGTGTCGAGGCTGCAATCTCATAGCCCAGGGTCCTGAGCCGTTTCATTCTCTTCCAGATTGCTGTCCGACTCACCCTCAAACGACGGCTGATCTCTTCACCCGAAAGAAAGACTGAAGGGGATTCTCGCAAGAGTTGGAGGATCTTTTCATCCATCCCATTATCCTTCAAGCCTAAAGGCTTGAGTTACATCCGTGCGTGGGCCTCTTTAACTCAGGGCTTTAGCCCTGACCCATTCTTAAGAAATCATTTTGTCATAACGGGAAAATTGCATGGTGAAGGTTCCCCTTCCCTGGGTGAGGGATCTTAAATCGGTTGAATAACCGAACATTCGAGTCAGTGGAGAGATGGCTTCGATCATCGTGACCTTCCCCTTTGGGGTAATCGCTTCGACAGAACTCTTTCTCGCCTTCAAATCTCCTACCACTTCACCCATGAATTCTTCAGGAACAATAATATTGACCTCCATCATTGGTTCCATGAGGACAGGTTGGGCCTTGCGGCAACCTTCTCGCAAAGCATTGGCGGAAGCAATCTTGAGAGCAAGCATGGATGGACGATCAGAATCAACATTCGCTTTTAATAAAGTTATTCTCAGATCTGTCATGGGATAACCCAAAATCACTCCCACTGTGGAAGACTCTCTAATCCCTTCTTCAACAGAGAGAAGTCCTTCGGCAGGCAGGGTTCCCACAGGGGCTTCAGAATGAAACTCAACTCCCTTTCCCCGTCCATTGGGTGAAATCCGTAAAAAGACCTCTGCGAAATGTCTAACCTCGTCTATCTCTTTCATAAACTTGGCTGTGGCCTCCGCCTCTTTTTCTATCGTCTCTCGATAGACGACCTGAGGCCTCCCCACATTCACTTCCAAATGATATTCAGTCAGGATCCGCTTGACCAATACATCCAGATGCAATTCCCCCATCCCAGAAATAATGGTCTGACCTGTATCTTCATCTAACTTGACATGAAAGGTGGGGTCTTCTTCCCTCAACTTCTCGAGACATTCTGTAAGTTTTTCTTGATCCCTGCTTGTCCTGGGCTCCACGGCTATGGACATGACAGGCTTATAAAAATCGATGGGCTCAAGAAGAATTGGGCGGCTCCGATCGCAGAGGGTATCTCCTGTGGTAGTCTCTTTTAATCCCATGACCGCTACTATCTCTCCCGCCTTTGCTTCTTCCACCCGATTGCGTTGATGGGCATGCATCTGAAAGATTCTTGAGATCTTCTCACCTTTCTTCAAACGCGGGTTATAAACCTCTGCCCCCACTTTGAGCGCACCGGAGTAAATCCGAATGTAGACCAATTTTCTGCCCTCATCCATCACCACTTTGAAGGCTATGGCGGTGAATGACTCTTCATTCTTAGCCATCCTGACTTCCTTCTCTCCTGTCACAGGATGCGCCCCTTCCACCGGTGGGATATCGAGTGGAGAAGGAAGATAGTCTACAATCGCATTGATGAGGGGTTGAATCCCCTGATTTCTCAATGCGGCGCCACAGAGGACAGGCACAGTTTTCATCGAGATGGTGGCTTTTCTCAGGGCTGCTTTCATTTCAGATTCTGAAATCTCTTCTCCATTGAGATACTTATCCATCAGATATTCATCCAACTCAGCGAGGGATTCGATCAGCTTGGAACGATAAAGGGAGGCCTCTTTCTCCATTTCTTTTGGAATAGATACCTCTCTGAATTCGACTCCTAGGCTATGCTCATCCCAAACAATTCCTTTGGCCCGAATGAGATCGATCACTCCGATAAACCGATCTTCCGCACCAATGGGGATCTGTGTGATCAGGGGATTGGCTCCCAGGCGCTCAGCCATCATCTTCACCGTTCCAAAGAAATCCGATCCAATTCGATCCATCTTATTAACGAAGGCCATTTTCGGAACCCGATATTTGTCTGCCTGGTGCCATACGGTCTCGGATTGAGGCTCCACTCCTTCCACGGCGCTGAAGATCGCAATGGTCCCATCCAACACACGCAATGAACGCTCAACTTCAATCGTGAAGTCCACATGACCAGGGGTATCAATAATATGGATGGTGTTTCCCTTCCATTCAACCGTCGTTACGGCAGAGGTGATCGTAATTCCCCTTTCCTGTTCTTGTTGCATCCAGTCCATGGTGGCTGTCCCATCATCCACCTCTCCCATGCGGTGGGTCTTCTTTGTGTAGAAAAGGACCCTTTCAGTGACGGTGGTCTTTCCCGCATCGATGTGGGCCATAAACCCAATATTTCTGGTTCGGGCGAGCCGTTTCTCTCCAGCCATCTCTTTTTCTCAACATTTGAGCGAAAATATATCTTGGCAATATTAAAGGGATTTTTATGAAAAGTCAAATTTCCACTTGACAAATCGGATCTGATATGTTTTATATGGATTGCTTAAGGGGGTAGGCCATGGCAGGGATTTTTGGCTTTTGCTATTTTTACTTTTATTTTGATAGGGGTCACCCATAAATTCAATCCCATAGTGGGATGGGAAGCCATGGGTGATCATTCAGGCCCCATGGCTTTTTCGTTTTTAAAAGCCATAGGGGCAACCTTATGGCTTTTTTATTTTTTAGAGGTTGGGGGGATTAAGAAAGGAGATTTCAGGCATGGCTATTTCGAAGAAAGTGAAGAACGCATTGAATGGGGCCTCCTGGGTGAGGCGGATGTTCGAAGAAGGGGAGGAATTGAAAAGACTTTATGGTGAGGAAAACATCTTCGATTTTTCCCTTGGAAATCCTAATCTCGAACCTCCTGCTTCCCTGAAGAAGGCTTTGAAAGCCCTTGCCGATTGTCCGATACCAGGAATGCATCGTTATATGCCGAACTGCGGTTACAGTGATACGAGAAAGGCGATCGCTGAATATCTGAAAGAGGAATCCGGGCTTCCTTTCGATGAAAAGCATGTCGTGATGACGGTGGGCGCTGCCGGCGGACTCAATGTTGTCTTAAAGGCGATCTTAGATGAAGGGGAAGAGGTCATCGTCCCTTCCCCTTACTTTATGGAATTTAAATCTTACATCGAAAATTGTGGCGGTGAAATTCGATTGGTCGAAACCAATGGCGACTTCTCTCTCAACCCGTCCGAGATTGAGAAGGCGATTGGAGTGAAGACCAAAGCCATCCTGATCAATTCACCCAATAATCCAACAGGCGTTGTTTACGATCAGGCATCCTTCGAAAAATTAGGGAAGGTGTTAAAAAATAAAAGTCAGGAGTTGGGGAAAACCCTTTACCTCATTACTGATGAAGCCTACCGCCGGATCGTCTTCGATCAAATCCGGCTTCCTATAGCTTTCCGTAACTACCCCCATACGATTCGTGTCACCTCCCACTCCAAAGACCTCTCTCTTCCCGGAGAGAGGATCGGCTATGTTGCCGTGAACCCCCTTTGTGAGGAAGTCGACGAACTGATCTCCGCGATTGTCTTTGCTAATCGAACTCTCGGTTTTGTCAATGCCCCGGCATTGATGCAGAGGCTCGTCGCTCCCCTCCAAAAGAATTCGGTGAACATCAGAGAATATGAGGAAAAACGGGATCTCTTTTACAATTCCTTAACCGCATTTGGCTACGAAATGGTGAAACCTCAAGGGGCTTTCTATCTCTTTCCAAAAGCGCCCATTGAAGACGATGTGGCCTTTGTCAAAGAACTTCAATCAAAAAAGATCCTGACGGTCCCGGGCAGGGGTTTTGGAAAACCGGGTTATTTCAGGATTGCTTACGCCGTCGATAAGAAAGTGATTGAAGGGGCGCTCCCTGGATTTAAAGAGGCGGCAGAAAAATACAGAGCAGGGAAAAGATAAACTCAATCTCGTTCATCACTTCCCGTTTCTCATTTGTAATGTCTTGAGGAGAGGAATATTGCCTTCAGCAGAATTCCTCGAAGCTTTGAGGGATAAGATTTAAAGAGCTTTTTGTGAGGCGGGTTACCTTTATTAACTTTTTAATGACATATGAAGATGTGACCCTGTTTGCCTCATTTCTCATTAATAAAACTCTTGGACCACCTCCCTTCCTCTATTAAAGGCCTTCATGTTTTCATCCATTGTTCGAGAAGGTAGCAGATCTTTTATGACCAATTCAAAGCCTTGTTGGTTAATGGGCAATACCTCAATAGCACAAAGGGCTCCCAGCATGACGATGTTGGAGAAGATGGGATCGCCCATCTCCAGGGCAACTTCTGTGGCATTGAGCGTCCAGACCCGTCTGCTCAGTTCTTTTATCTTGGCAATCACTTTAGAAACCTCTGGGTATGCGGCATTCCCTGAGATGACATCCATGGGATGAATGGGCCGGGTGTTGACAAGGGTCATCACCCTGGGACTGCCATAGTGGTCAAGGATTCTAAGGCCTTCAACTGGTTCCAGCGCTATGAGCAGATCGCACTGCCCCTCTGGAATCAGAGGCGAAAATTGATCCTTGGTAGAGATCCGCAAGTGGCTCATGACTGCTCCTCCACGCTGGGAGGCGCCATAAGTCTCTCCAATGGTGATGACATATCCCTGGGAGACGAGCATCTCACCCAGAATCTGTGAGGCTAAAACATTTCCCTGTCCGCCAACCCCACCGATGATGACATTGAAGGGATCCCTTGAGATGAACATCTAAGCCTTCTCCTTCCGGATCGCCGAAGCAGGACAGATCCTTGTACAGACCCCGCAACCCGTGCAGATGGCCTCGTCAATGCGTGCTTTTCCAGCTGCCTTATCCCACATCAACCCGGGACACTTGAAGATGCGTGTACAAAACCGGTTGCAACCGCAGGTTTCACCCAGACAGTGTTCCTGTTCGACTTCGACCTGATAAAGTCTTTTTTGATGCTTTGCGCTGACCAAGGCGCACTCACGTTTGAGAATCAAGACCTTTACCCCTTTCTCTTCTTGAAGGAGCCTTAAGAGAGTCTCAACGGTCGCTGCCACGTCAAAAGGATCAACCACCTCCACATGAGCTCCAAATACTTCGCAGATGGCCTTAAGATCAATCACCGGGGCCTCTTTCCCCGTGGCTGTGGAGCCTGTCCCTGGGTGGGGCTGAAAACCTGTCATGGCGGTGGCGCTGTTGTCTAAAAGAAGAAGCAAGAAGTCGGCGCCATTGTAATAAGCATTAGCCAGAGCCGGCATGGCAGCGTGGTAAAAGGTTGAATCACCACAGACAGCGATCACAGGCTGTTCCAGCCCAAAGCGATTGAGCTGACCGAATCCACATGCGAGGCCAGTGCCTGAACCCATGGCATGCAAAGTCCTCATCTGGCCAAAACCGGAAGGGCCCATTCCCAGGGAATAGCAGCCGATGTCGCCGAGAACAAAACCGTCTCTGCCATCTAAAGCAAGAGCTATCTTCACTGCCCAGTAGGTGGCCCGGTGCGGACAACCCGGACAGAAACTAAGCGCCCTGGCAGGGATAAGTTCAGCGGCAGCCTCATGGGCACGCAGGGCATAATCAGCGGGCCTCGGTTCATAAGGAACTTGAATAAGATTCTGAATAGCATGGGTGACAATTTCAGGGTTGAGCTCGCCAACGTCGGGAATATGCTTACTTGCCTTTCCGAAAAAGGCCTTGAGCCCAAGGAAAAGACAGTTCTGGGCATAAATCTCTTTTACGTTATTCTCTAAGAAGGGGTCCACTTCCTCGATAAAAAGGATACGATCCGCCTTCTTGAGGTGCTCGAGGACATAGCTCTCAGGAAGGGGCCATGTCGTTCCCAATTTGAGGACCCCAACTCTTTCCTGAACATTCAGGTTAATCATTGCTTCTAATGAATACATCCATCCGCTTCCGCTCGTGGCCACCATCAATTCGGGTTTTTCGGGACCCCGGTAGAAATTGAACGGCGATTCCTCGAACATCTGCTTAGCCCTGTTTAACTTTTCATGAAGGAGCTTATGGTTAAGCACTGCAGGAAGAGCGTGGAATCGCAGAGAATTTTCAAATCTCGGTTTGGGACGCGATTGGGGAAGTTCATCGAGACACACATTCCCCCGTGCATGGGAGACCCGAGTCACGCTCCGAATCAGAACAGGCAGTCCAAGTTGTTCGGAGATCTCGAAAGCTGATTTGGTCATTTCTTTGGCTTCCTGGAAGTTGGCAGGTTCCAGGAGAGGGAGATCACCCAGTTTGGCAAAGATACGGGAATCCTCCTCATTGCTGGAAGAGACGCCTGCCGGATCATCCGCGACGACCAGGACAAGACCCCCACGACATCCCGAGAGATTGAGGTTGAGAAGGAAGTCAGAAGCCACATTGAGCCCGTTTTGCTTCATCGCACAGAGACCTCTGAGTCCCGCAAAAGAGGCAGCGGTTGCCACTTCCAGGGCAACCTTTTCATTGACCGACCATTCCACATGAAGCCCCAACTCATCAGCTACTTTAGCCAGGGTCCCGATGATCTCGGATGAGGGGTTTCCCGGATAGGCAGCACAGACCTTCACCCCTGCTTCAAGGGCTCCACGGGCAATGGCCTCGTTTCCCATCAGAAGGACTGTTTTCCCAGGAGCATTCTGGCTGATGGAACTCATGGCAAGGTCTCCCCCGATTCAGAAAGTATGCACTTGATCAAATTTGCTGAAAGAGTAAAGTAGCCTTTCTCAATCTCTCCCATTTCCTTGAGAGCATCAAGAGCCCGTCTCTTCTTGAGGAGCGAAGCCTCTTTAAGATGGCTCAGATTATCCTTAGGCAGAGGTCGTGTTTCAATAACACCCGCCTTCTTAGCACGTTTTAAGAGATTTTCACCCATTGCAGTGCGGACAATCACTGTATTCCAACCTTCCTTGCCTTCCACCGTTCCAACAGAGATGTCTGAGAGTTCAGCCGTCATATCAAGGCAGACGCGGCAACTGGGTCGAATAAATGGCCGGATGTCATCAACAGGTATCCGGGATAATGTTTTTCCAGCCATCACTTCCAATATTCTTTCTGGAGGGGGTGTAATGTTCAACTTTTTGATGGAGAGACTACTTACCCGTTTATACAAGAAAGCCATGAATGGTTTGTAATCGAGAGCCCAGGTGCAGAAGAGGCCGATCACCAGATCCACTCGATCTATAGGAGTTTTCTTTTCAAGCGTGGAAGTTTTCATTCTCGCCAGAGCAAGCGCCTGACAGGGTAAACCCACGATCCCTATCCGCTCCTGTCCCTTCCAGGGGCCTCTATTCAATGCCTCCAGAGTAGGACCGGAAACATAACTTGAACCAGCACAACTGAGGACTGCTTTGCGATTCGTTATAATCTTTCCTTGAGGGAGAAGATCTCCATCCCGGGGAGTAAGGACTCCGGCCTGAATGACTCCTTCTCGCAAGGCGAAATCGATAAGGGCAGAGACCACACCTCCGGTTTGAGCTTTCTTTGTCCAGATGGGGTCTTTTGCTCGGGCCATCATGATTTTCCGAACTGGACCCATTTCAATCTCCTCATAGCTCTTTCCAAAAAAACCTCGATAGACTTCATCTAAGTCAACCTCGGTTCGTGGGCAGTAGGCAAAACATCGCCCCTCTTCCAAGTTGCAATTATCGAGTTTAACGACCCTGCCCTTCCACGAACGGAGATAGGGACAGAGGGAAAGACAAGCCCCACAGGCTGTGCATTGGTCGCTATTAAGGACCTTTTCTCCGAGCGCTTTAAGACCTCTGTTTACTTTCTCTCCGGTTTCCATAAATTAATAACGAATAAAACGAATGACACCGAATAAAGCGAACACCCCACACCTCGCCCCTCCCCCTCGACGCGGGAGGTCGCTGACGCTCCAGAGCTTTAGCGACGGAGCGGTTAGGGTGGGGGTGATTTCATCCTATTTTTGCGTTTGTATTAGTTATCATTAGAATAATTGGTTTGCAAGTAAAATTGCAAAGGGAAATTCTCAGGAATTTAAATTGTAGACCAAATCGTTCCTGGAGTCCTTAGTGCTTCGATTCGCAAATACAATCACGTATCCTCATGCTGCGAATTGAAATAATTGCTCACTCAGCACTAAGTCCTGAGTAAATAAATACGTTACCGAATTTATGAATCGATGGACTTAGTGGGAGCGATTTTGACTGGTAACAAACGCCATTTCCCAAAGAAAAATTACGAAGTGGGGCCTGCCCTCCGAAGCTTTGAGCGCAAGAGGGCAAAAATATTATCTCCAGCAGAATTTCTGGAAGTATCGAAGGGAAGGATTTAAAGAGCTTTTATATGTTCCAAAGGATTCATCGTATTAGCCTCAATTTATCTGGTTTTCTGAAGCCTCTTTTGAACAAAATATCCCTCTCCTTCAAAAGACAGCTTCGATTATGTAAAACGGCATGGTCAATATTACCTTTTGACCAACTGTGCGAACACAACAATCCATTATCATTAAAGGGATCTCCATAATTGTGAATTCTCAAAAATTGAACGACCCTTCTTTTCGATTCAAATTTCTCCCAATTCAATTCTCCTTCAAATGCTACTTTCTTCCCAAGATGACTGAATAGAACCCCTCGCTCAAAATGAGTGTTGAATGCATAAAATGGCTTTTCTAACGAATCCAATGCCTTGGTGATCTCTATTCCAAGTTCAGATATTGAATCATGATCTACAGCGCATAATATTCGAATCCTCTCCTTATTAATATAGCCGAATATTACGGGGATAATGTTTTTATATCGTCTTGAATCCTCAAAGCTATCATCAAAATATCCAATGGTCTCTAAATCAATGATCGTTCCTTTGAAGTCTGACTTGATCTCTTCATCGTAGACCTTAATCATATTCAATCCCCAATAGCGGAAACACTGGAACTGCCCTGGTCATCTGTCTCTATTTCCATTTCAAATCGTAGACCTGCCTCTCCGGAAAAAAGAAATGAAAGGTGTGAAGGCTATTTCTTCTCTTGGCTGGCAACTTTGGCCCATGAATCGCGAAGGGGCACAATCCGATTAAATACGAGCTTCCCAGGAGAAGAATCTTTTGGATCGAGGTAGAAATAGCCGAGCCTTTCAAACTGGAACCGACTTCCCGGTAATGCGCCTGCCAGGCTGGACTCCACACGACATGAGGTAAGGGTTTCCAACGATCTCGGATTCAGATATTTTGTAAAATCATCCTCTTTGGCCATTGGATCGGCGATTTGGAAGAGGCGATCATACAATCGTACCTCAGCAGGAACTGAGTGATTTGCCGATACCCAATGGATGACCCCCTCAACTTTGCGTCCGTCTGAGGGTGGTCCATTTCGGGTTTCTGGATCATAGGTGCAGTGCACCTCAACGATTTCACCGGTCTGCTTGTCCTTAACCATGTTTACGCATTTTATGATGAAGGAATATCGCAGACGCACTTCACGTCCGGGACCGAGACGATAATATTTTTTCGGAGGATTTTCATGAAAGTCCTCCTGTTCGATATATAGGACTCTGGAGAAAGGAACCATCCGTGACCCCATCCCGGGATTCTGTGGACGATTGGGACATTCGAACTCTTCCACTTGGCCTTCGGGATAGTTGTCGATGACTACACGGAGGGGCCGCAATACTCCCATGACGCGTGGCGCCCGTTCATTCAAATCTTCACGAACGCAATGCTCAAGAAGAGAAATGTCGACGAGATTGTCATTCTTGGCCACCCCAATCCTCGCACAAAAGTTTCGGATCGCCTCCGGGGTGTAGCCTCGCCCTCTCATCCCCGCTATGGTGGGCATTCGTGGATCGTCCCAGCCTGTCACGTGCTCCCTTCCTACCAATTCGATCAGTCTTCGCTTGCTGAGAATTGTGTAACTGAGATTGAGGCGAGCAAATTCGATCTGCTGAGGATGGTAATCCACATTCAACTGATCCAGAATCCAATCATACAGAGGACGATTATTTTCAAACTCCAGGGTGCAAATCGAATGAGTGATTTTTTCGATGGAGTCCGAAAGACAGTGGGCAAAGTCGTACATCGGGTAGATGCACCATTGCGTCCCTGTTCGGTAGTGAGTCGCTCGCTTGATGCGGTAGAAAACAGGGTCTCGCATGGTGATGTTTGGAGAGACCATATCGATTTTGGCGCGAAGGACATGGGCCCCATCCTCAAATTTTCCCGCCCGCATTTGGGCGAACAAGGCCAGGTTCTCTTCAATGGAACGGTTCCGATAAGGGCTTTCTTTGCCTGGTTCGGTCAAGGTGCCCCGTTGCTCCCTTATTTCATCTGCGCTCAAACTGCAGACATAGGCTTTGCCCGTTTCAATGAGCTGGACTGCAAATTGGTAGAGTTGCTCAAAATAGTCAGAAGCATAGAACAGGCGATCCTCCCAATCAAACCCCAGCCAGCGGACGTCGTTGATAATCGATTCGACATATTCAAGGGATTCGCCACTCGGATCTGTATCATCCATCCGTAAATTGCAGGCGCCTTTGTACTGAGCGGCGATGCCGAAATTGAGGCAGATGGATTTGGCATGTCCGACATGGAGGTATCCATTCGGTTCGGGCGGAAATCGTGTAGCGACACGTCCCTGGAACCTATTGCTCCTTATGTGTTCCTCAATCATTTCCCTTATAAAATCCGATGGGGGTGATGAATTGGTTTGAGCCATAGAGTCGGTTCCTTTCTCTTGCTCTAACTTCGCTTCTTAATATATCATATCCTATCCGTCTCGCAAGACCCAGTGGGGCAAGAAGCAGGGTATTAGATGGCGTAGGTCCTGAAGCAATTTATCTTATGCATTTTAGAACCAATGTCCCCTTCTTCCGTTGCCGGCTTGATGTGAAAAATGGTGGATGAAAAAACAGGAAATCTTGAAAAAAATGTTTGAGAGAAAACGTCCTGAAGAAAATAGGTTGAAAATAAATAGGGAGAGAAGCGGTTTTAATTAAAAAATAATGTGGCGGGGAGGGGATTTATCATGTCTTGTTTCATACGGTTTTTTCCTCCTCCTTTTTATAAAAAAATGTTAGATTATCAACCTCTGTCAAAATTTGGCTTTTTCCGTCTTGCGATTCAAGGACAACCATCCTTTCCACAATTTTTTTAACCTGATACTCAATACCATTTAATATGCTTCTCACCGTGTCTCCCACCTTTGTTTCCATGGCGGTTCCTCCCGTTTCCCCTTCCCCGCCACCAATAAAAAGTTACCACATATCCATTCCTTTGTAAATAAATATTTTACGCCATTTTACTCTGTTTTACTCTATTTTTCCAAAAATTTTGTCTAAAAAATTAGCAATTCTATAATTATTCCGCCGACTAACTCCTTTATTGACTATTCCATTCAGCTTTCATAGAATGCCGCTAATAAATGTCCAATAGATAAACATGGCGGTTCTATTTTAGAGGAAATAGGACTTTTTAAGTTATTTGTCGAAAGTTGAAATAGAGTTGAAGAAACTATTAACTGTGTAGGCCTGATCCCATTATTTAGGGTATGATATGAGACGGAACAAATGGTTAGCCAAATTTGGAATAACTCTCATTGGTATGTGTTCACTTTTTATTTATGGATTTAGTAAGGTGGAAGCAGCAGAGTGGAAGCTGTTCCAAGCAACCTCCGTTGGCAATATTTACTACTTCGATTCAGCAAACATAAAACACTTTCCAAATGATGTTGTTTGGGTTTGGGTGAGAATTATTGAAACAACAGGATTAGTGAAGAGGAATTAAAGGGATTAAAAGATCCTAAAAAAGCAAAAGATGTCATAAAGAAAGCGCATGAAAGATCAACAGGCGAATGGAAACAACTATTTGAGATAATGTGTTCACACAGGATGTCTCGAACATTATCAGCCACTTTGTATGACAAGGATGGAAGTATAAAAGACGATTATGAAATGGATTGATTCTCTCTCAGTCTTCCTCCTCTCTATTCTAAAATAATTCTTGCATCTACGGCGATGGCCTTATTTCGATAAGCAAGTATTGGGTTTAACTCCAATTCTTTAATCTGTGGATTCTCCTCTATCAATTTGGATATCTTAAGAATGATTTCCACTAAAGCAGGGATGCTGGCAGGTTCTTTTCCCCTATAACCCTGCAATAACGGATATCCTTTTATCTCTTGAATCATTTCCTGGGCGTCTCTTTGCTCAACAGGAATAACTCTGAAGGAAATATCTTTGAGCAATTCTACAAAAATACCTCCCAGACCGAACATGATGACAGGACCAAATTGAGGATCTTTACTGGTTCCCACAATGACTTCTGTTGCTGGCTGGAGCATTTTTTGTACGGATACTCCATGAACCACTGCGTCGGGAAATTGTTTCCTAACTTTTTTTAAAATTTCGTCATATGCCTTCTTTACTTCGGCGGCACTGTTGATCGAAAGCTTAACGCCACCCGAATCGCTTTTGTGAACTACATCCGGAGAAACTATTTTGAGTACGACAGGGAAACCCATTTTCTGGCTTAATGAAACAGCCTCTTTTGAGGTCTTTGCCAGTTTGGTTTCACCAACGAGTATCCCCGCTTGTTTGAGAATTCTTTTTGATTCAAATTCGGTGAAAATAGACCCACCTTCTTTTTTTATTTGATCGAATATCGAAAGCTTTCCCATTATTCTTCTCCCTTCTTCCGGTTTGAATATTGATAAGCAATACCCAGCGCTTTAATAGCTATCTCAAGATCTGAAAATACCGGAAAGCCCAGATCCTCCATTCGACTGGATAATGCATTGATGAGAGGGATGCTCGGGCCATAGATCCAGGTAGCTATGGTTTTTTGATCATACCCCTGCATTTCTTTATAAAATTTTACATATTCCTTTACAAAGTCCTCAAATGGGCTTGTCCAGATGACATTAAAGAGGCAATCAATGGTATCATCCTCCAGAACGGTTTTTAAAATTTCGGAATAGATCGTCATATAATTATTAACCGCCATGGGCGGGCCAATATCCACGACCGATTTTCCCAGATCAGGGAAAATCGCATTTAACTTTTTGGTTATTTCAGGAGATAACCGGGCAACCGATAAACCGTATTTTGCCCCTTCATCGATGGCTAAAACTCCCACCCCGCCAGTAAAGGTGACCATTCCCAGCCGGTTTCCCTTTGGCAAGGGTTGAAGAGAAAAAATTTTGGGCAACTCAAAAAGCTCACGGAATTTTTCCAAGCGAATGATCCCCGCCTGTTTACAGGCGGCGTTGAAAATCTGATCATCCACCGCTAAAGCGCCCGTGTGAGAAGCAGATACCTTTGCCCCTTCCTTTGTCCGGCCGGATTTTAGAATTAAGACAGGTTTTTGGGCAGCCACCCTTTTTGAAATTTCTAAGAACCTTCGGCCATCTCGAATGCTTTCCAGGTACATCGTGATGACTTTTGTCGCCGGGTCGTTTTCAAGATATTCAAGCAGATCGCATTCATCCACATCGCATTTATTCCCGAAATCGCATATCTTGCTCACCCCGTAGTGAAGATCAGCGTAAGGAAATGCCTGGGGATTGATCATCCCTGTTTGAGCACAGATCGCTACTGTGCCTGACTTTACCTTTTTATATCCTGGTTCGTATGGGTCGGGAGTCAAGCCATTGGCAGAATTCACAATGCCTGCGGTGTTGGGCCCAATAATTCGAATTCCTGCTTTCCTTGCAATCTCTACGATTTCGTTTTGCAGTTTGGCTCCTTCCTCATCCCTTTCTGCAAAACCATCCGCCACCACAATCACCGCCTTGATTCCTTTTCCAGCACATTCTCTCAAGACATTGGGAACAAATCGGCGATTGATCATAATGAGCACCAAATCTATTTTCTCTGGTATTTCTTTAATGGAAGGATAGGCCTTCAACCCGAGGACTTCTTGATAGGAAGGGTTCACAGGATAGATTCTCCCTTCAAAACCGGCATTCAATAAAGTTTTGATCACCACATAACCGCCAAAATAGCCCTCTCTCAACGATCCGACCACCGCAACACTTTGCGGTTCAAAAAAAAGCGATAGGGCGCTTCTTTCTGATTCCGAAACTTCACCTTCCATTTAAATCTCCCTTCTTCCTAACTCCTACTCAGGCTCAAGAGAATAGCATGCTAAAAGGTAACAATTTTACCTGGCGATTTCAACTTGATTTTTCGGTTGACAACTCAGCCTCTCTCAAATAATTTGCTAAAGAGCGAACAATACTTCCATGAAAGATCCAGGCACCTTTAACTTCCGCTGGTTTATCGTGGATTGGCGTCGCGAGCATCGGAAGTAAAATCCTTTGGGGGGCATTGTCAGATAAAATTGGAAGGGAAATTACTTATACGATAGGAATCACCTGCTCCATACTTGGAATGCTATGGCTTATCCTATTCAGTCTATTCCCTTCCTCCGGTCTCCCTTATTTTTATGCTATCTTCTTCGGTATGGGGTACGCGGTTCAGGCAGCTCTTCCTCCTCTCATGACAGCAGATTTTTTTGAGGGCCATGCCTACGGAGGTATCTTTGGCGCCCTCATGATCTTTGTTGGGGTGGGCGGGGCCCTTGGAGCATGGTTTGCCGGTTTTCTTTATGACCAGACGGGAAGCTCTGTTCCTGTTTTTATCATTACCATCATCTGTGCCTTTTTTTCTTGCCTTAACATCTGGTGGGCTGCCCCTAGGAAGATCAGGATTGTGCCGGGGAAAAGGTTCAAATATATCTAACCTATTAGTCTAAAATTCGGACCTCCAGAAACAAATCTCCTTGATTACCATCCCTATCCACCTGCCCTAATCCTTTCAAACGCAAGCGCGTTCCTTCATGGACTCCAGGTGGAATGGTTACCAAGAGGCTTCTTTTTTTCAATCCTTGGGGAATGGAGATTAATTTACGGGCGCCATGATCGGCTTCCCTCCGAGTAAGCGTGACGGCTCCATAAATATCCAATTCTTCAGGAGGATAGTGAGGTGAAATAGTTTGAATGCGAGGTGTGGTTTGCCTTTCGGTATGTTGTCGGAGCATTCCACTTAAGCCTGTTCTTGGGATGACATCAAATATTTTTATAAGAACGAGACCTGCCACAAAACCTCCGATATGGGCCCAGAAGGCAATGCCTCCAACATTCCTCGGGGTGAGGCTTGCAGAAAATAATTGCAGGAAGAGCCAAAACCCGAGGAAGATAAAGGCGGGAATCTCGACAAATTGGAAAAAGAAAAAGATCGGTATCAATGTCAAGATTCTCGAACGGGGATAGAGGAGGAGATAAGCTCCCATGACACCTGAAATGGCTCCGCTCGCCCCAATGGTAGGGATATTGGAATTCCAATTCGTGAAGAGTTGGACCAAACCGGCTGCCACACCGCAGAGAAGATAGAAGGCAAGGTATCGAATGTGGCCGAGCCTGTCTTCGATGTTATCCCCGAAGATATAGAGGAACCACATGTTCATGATAATATGAAGAAATCCTCCATGAAGAAACATAGAAGTCAGGAAAGGGAGATATTGTTGCAACCTTGTGAAGTGAGCAGCAAGTTCTGGATCGTGATATCGGAGGGGTACCATTCCATAGAGATAAAGAGCCTCTTTCAAATCAGGACCCTGAAGGAGTTGCCATATAAAAACAATGATGTTGAGGCCAATGATAATGAAGTTGAAAGCCGGGAAGTTCTTTGAACGAATGGCATCTCGAATGGGGATCATATTGTTGTTATTAATATAATTTTTCTACCTATCGAATACAAGGAAAAACCAAATTTCCCCTCCCCCTTGATGGGGGAGGGTGAGGGTGGGGGTGATGTTATGGCCTTATTTAAAACTTGATTTACTCTTTGCTTTTTAGTAAGTTTTAAGTTAAATAGTTTTGGTTTCATTGGTCTGGGGTAAAGGTTCTTTTGAACCTTTCATTGGGGTCCCATCGTCTAGTGGCCTAGGACACCGGCCTCTCACGTCGGTAACACGGGTTCGAACCCCGTTGGGACCACCAAAATATTTCTATGGAATACCTTCCTGTTACTGTCGATAAAAGCCATCTCATCACCATTGGAGAAAGACTCTATTCAGAGAGCATCGAACTCATCCGGGAGTTGGTCAACAACGCCTATGACGCCGATGCCACAGAAGTCGATATCAAAATGACCGATGAATCCATTGAGGTGAAAGATAACGGGACAGGAATGGATCGGGAAGGGCTAAGACAATATTTCAATATCGGTTCCCCAGAGAAGATCGTTAAAAATAAGTCGCCTATCTTTCATCGGGACCTTATCGGTCAGTTTGGTATCGGGAAATTTGCAAGCCTTTCTGCTTGCGAATGTTTTGAGGTCTATACTCAAAAAGGGGAATTTACGGCCAAGGTGACCTTCGACAAAATGGAATGGGAAAAAGAGGGAGACCAGTGGAATCTACCGCTCCGAATCTTGCCTCCCAATAGGGAAAGAGGGGATGGTACGACGGTTACTCTTCTCCGATTGAGTGGAGGGTATCCTTAAACGTCTCGCAGGACATAAAGAGAAACAAAGGGCAAGCAAAGCGCTGAAAGAAGCGCTGCAGAGAGTGCATCGAGCCTTAGCCTTAAACCCAGATCTTTCTCCCTTCGGTGCTATTCCATTAGCTGGCGAAGGTGAAGGCATGGGAGGGGCAGGTGTCGTCACAAAGAAATTGGGCCAAAAAGGGGAAAACGAGGTTCAACTTCCTGAAGAGGGAAAAGAGGATGAAGGAGTTCAACCATCCCATCAACAAAAGAAGATAAGGAAGAAAGCGCCAAGGATCAAACGCTTAACTCCCAATGCAGTAGTTCGGAGGATGAAATTTGGGGAGACTGGAGTTTCTGTCTGCATCGATGATTTTGGAGAGGATGGACCGGAATGCTTTACAGAGGGCACGGTGATCTATATCAACCAGGAACATCCACTTTACCAACGGGAAGCAAAGAAGTCAGATACTTACATCTTGAATGTAACAAGGTTGATTACACAAGAGATCTCCTTAATGAAGGATACAAAAAGTCCTCGACAGGCCTTTTCAAGACAGAGCAAATTGCTTCGGGATGCTTTCATCCAAAATCCTCCTAGTTAAACTGCATATTATTCCTTAAAAAGAGCTGAGCTTATTAAAATTATTGGCAATTTTTGCTAACCCTTTATTTCTGCCCAGTGACCACAGAGTGCCTATTTGAATCCAAATTTAGGATTTTCTTGGGCGATCTACGGATTTTTGGGCAAAAGGTTAAAAGTCAACCCTTCGACTCCCCAGCTTAAATGCTGGGGCTTGCTCAGGGTTGACCCTGAGCGGCGCTTCTTCACCCCGCCTTCAAAGGCGGGGCTTGGCGCCGCCGAATGGGTCAATTTCTAAATGACAAGGATAATGTCATAGGGCATGATATTTGACGATGAAGTCGGCAAATTTAAATTCGAGTGGTCATCCCTTTTATGTGCAGGGTTCTTTCTCCTTTCAGGAAGCGTCCCAATAAGCTGATGCCCCTTAATTGGGTCACGCCAGTAGAATTCATAAGCTACCATACTTTTTGACAATTTAATACCGATTTACCCCGTTAGAAGATATAATTCCCTCCGGGCCGGAGGCCTTCCGGGCCAGAGGCCTTTTAGAGTGAACACGGGGTTTACTTTTGATAGTATTTGTGGGCCTTAAATCTAAGAATATCGTCTGTTGTATTATCTATGGTTACTTGAACAAAAAAGATATTATCGAGACCAGAATTCTCACCTAAAACCTTTTTCCCCCAATTCATGACCGATTCGCTGGTAATTCTTATTGGATTCCTTCTCCTCTCAGGGAGTACCCCAATTAACTCGAGCCCCTTTATTGGATCACGCCAATAAAATTCGTAAGCTACCATATATATGCCTCTTTTGTTCAATTTATTAAGATTTAGATATAAAAATACATAAATCATTTAAGCAATTTTCATACCTGATTTCCATAATCATTATAAGCGGACATAATTAATGAGGTTTTCTTAAGACCCAACATTTTTATTTAAAGTTAAAAGTGTAAGGATTTTCGACATATGTTCAAAGTTAATGAGCTAACCAATAGAATTCATTTAAAAAAAGCTCATTATTGAAATCGTAAATTTTCCTGACAATTTTTCAAAATTCTTGTTGGTATCACGGGTTCGAATCCCGTTGGGACCACCAATTATTTGGATCACTATCCTGCCTATAATGGGAGCCTCTCTTAAACTTTCCCCTGAATAACAAACTGACACCCCTTCAATGAAATGCCAGGGAGTTCTTGTCCAATCTTTAAGCCTGTGTTATGTTTTCTGTCAGATAAGGTTTTTTTGTTTATCATCGGGGAGGAGAGAAGTCATGATCGGGAAGAAGATTCGGATGGAACGTATCATGAATCGAAATTCTGGCAAGACGGTGATTGTCCCTATGGATCATGGGGTCACTCAGGGGCCGATTGCCGGGTTGATCAATATCCAACAGACGATTAAGGCCGTCGTGAAAGGTGGAGCGAATGCTATTATTCTCCATAAGGGGTTAGTTGAAACGGGTCATATGGATAGAGGAAGGGATGTGGGCTTGATCCTTCATCTCTCAGCAAGTACCGAAATGGCACCCAACAAAGATTCAAAGGTGATGGTGTGCACGGTTGAAGAGGCCATCAAGTTAGGAGCAGATGCAGTCTCCATCCACGTGAACCTTGGGGACCAGGATGAGAAGATGATGTTAAAAGATCTGAGTTCCGCAGCCAAAGTAGCCATGGAATGGGGGATGCCCCTTTTAGCGATGATGTACACCAGAGGTCCCAAAGTGAAGAGTGAATATGATGTCAAGGTGGTAAAGCATGCGGCTCGATTGGGGGCAGAATTGGGAGCAGATATGGTCAAGGTCCCTTATACGGGATCCTCGGAGAGCTTCCAAGAGGTGGTAGAAGGTTGTTCCGTCCCGGTGGTGATTGCTGGAGGCGAGAAGATAGAGACCGACAAGGATATTTTGGAGATGGTCAAAGGGGCGATAAGTGCAGGAGGAGCAGGGGTCTCCATCGGAAGAAATGTTTTTCAACATAAGGATCCGGAGAAGATCGTCAAAGCGATTTCCAAGATCGTCCACAAGGGCTTCACGGTCGAAGAAAGTCTGAAGGAACTTAAGGGGAAATGAAAACCGTTTGGGTGAAGGTCATCCCATGGAGTTTAGAATTGGCCCAGGCTGCCATGGAGGGTGGGGCCAATGCCCTCTGGATTCCGCCAGGAATGCAATCAGAGGTAAAAAAGATGGGGATCATCCCAACAATAGCCGAAGATGGAGATGTCGTATTAGGGAAAGATGTTGTCGTGAAGGAAATTCGGAAGAAACAGGACGAAGAAGAGATTTTTAACCTGACCCTCTCCAAAAAAGGTGGTTGTAAGAGGAGTCGACTGGACCATCGTCCCTCTCGAGAATCTATTGAGTAAGACGAGAAATATCTTCGTGGAGATCCAAGATCCTCAGGAAGGGCGGACAGCACTGGGAATTCTTGAAAAAGGGGTGGAGGGAGTTGTGATCAACAATCCCGATCCTGACGCTGTACGGCAAATCCTCTTAATGCTCAAAGAGAAAAAAGAAAAATTAGAGCTTCTAACAGCCAGAGTCAAACGTATCGAGCCTTTGAGCTCAGGAGACCGGGTCTGTGTGGATACCTGTTCTTCAATGGATTTAGGGGAAGGGATGCTTGTGGGCAATAGCAGTCAAGCCCTTTTCCTCATTCATTCTGAGAATGTGGAGAACCCTTTTGTAAATACAAGGCCCTTTCGGGTAAATGCGGGTCCTGTCCATGCCTATATTCGTATGGCGGATGGGCAGACAAAATATCTCTCGGAAATCAGAACAGGGGATCGTGTGATGATCGTGAATTTTGAGGGTAAAAGCTATCCTGCCGTGGTGGGAAGGGCCAAGGTGGAGAGACGGCCCTTGGTTTTGGTAGAAGCTGAAGAGAAAGGTGAAAATATTTCAGTGATCCTGCAAAATGCTGAGACCATCCGACTGATCCAACCTGATGGAAAGGCCATTTCGTTGATAGACCTTCAGGAAGGGAGCGAGGTCCTGGTCTACCGTGAAAAAGGAGGAAGACATTTCGGGGTTCAGATTGATGAGACTATTGTAGAGAGGTGAGAGCGTGGGAAAGCTTTGTATTCCTATTGTCGAGACGACTATGGGAAAAGCCCTGATCGCCATCAAAAAAGCTAACCGATTGACAGATCTGATTGAGCTTCGAGTAGATTATTTAAGGAATGCAAGACTGGCGCTTCTCCTTCAAGATCGGAAGAAACCATTTATCGTTACCAATCGAAGAAAAGAAGAGGGGGGTAAATACAGAGGCGAGGAAAGAAAAAGATTGAGCGTTTTAAAGGAAGCCATTCATTTGGGAGCAGATTATATTGATGTGGAATTGGCAACGGAAAGGTCATTGCTTCAGGGTTTAGTAAGAGATAAAAGAGGGACACAAGTCATCCTCTCCTTCCATGATTTTCGAAGAACACCTTCCCTAAAAGAACTGCAAAGGATTTCTTGGCAAATGATTCAATTGGGAGCGGATGTGATCAAGATCGTTCCCTTTGCCAAGTCCTGGGAAGACAATCTCAGCATCCTATCGCTTATTCCTTTTGCCAGAGAAAGAAGACAGAAAATCGTTGCCTTCTGCATGGGAGAAAAGGGGAAGATCAGCCGCATCTTTTCTCCCTTCTTCGGAGCTGCCTGGACATACGCTTCGATTGATCGAACCAGAGTCTCTGCTCCAGGGCAACTGACCGTCCGAGAGTTAAAGAATACCTGGGAGAAAATGAGATGATTGATGGACGGACGGAGCTTTACGGAATTATCGGAAATCCGATCCGACACAGCTTGAGCCCCATGATTCACAATGAGGCTTTTAAAAGACTGGGTTGGAATGCTGTTTATCTGGCTTTTGAAGTAAAGAACCTTGAAGAAGCTTTAAGAGGGATCAGGGAACTCGGGGTGAGGGGAGTAAGCGTCACCCATCCATTTAAGACCAAAGTGATTCCTTTTCTTGATAAGGTCGAGAAGCTGGCAAAAAAGATTGGAGCCGTTAACACGATTGTCCATCGAGGGGGAAGGCTCATCGGTTACAACACGGATTGCGATGGGGCGTTGGAGGCATTGGAAGAGAAGATGAGTTTGAGAGGAAAGAGGGTCGTCCTTCTTGGGGCAGGCGGGGCTGCCCGGGCCATCGGTTTTGGTCTAATGGAAAGAGACTGTCAATTGATCATTGCCAATCGCTCGCGAGATCGGGGTGAAGCCTTGGGCAGGGAGCTGAATTGTCATTTCATACCCATGTCCTCTCTCGTCAAAATGAAGGCAGGAGAACTTGAGGCCGATGTCATGATCAATGCGACCTCTGTCGGAATGTTTCCACGAAACAAAAAAACTCCTGTTCCAAAAAGGTTGTTGAAACAGGGGATGATGGTCATGGACATTGTCTACGAGCCCTTGCAGACGAAACTCCTCCGTGAGGCTAAAGAGAAGGGATGTCTCACGATCAATGGGTTGGAGATGCTTGTTCGGCAGGGTGCGGCCCAATTTGAGATCTGGACAGGGAGGAGGCCAGATCTCAAACAAATGAGAAATGATCTTTACAAGGTTCGAAATTTTTCCAAGATGACGTGAGCAGAAGAAAAGAAGATGATTGAGATAAAGCCTCTTGGTCATTGTGATGGAGTGGTGACTATCCCTGGATCAAAAAGCTATACCCACCGGGCTCTTATCCTTTCTTCATTAGCCGATGGCGAATCTGTTTTAATCCATGGACTTCGATGTGAAGATACCGAGCAAACAGTTCAGGCGCTGATAAAATTTGGAATTCCGATCTTTTGGGAAAGCGATCAGGTTCGTGTCCAGGGGAAAGGAGGAAAGTTTAAAACAACGGATGAAAGAATCGATGTGAGCAATTCAGGGAGCTCCATGAGATTTCTCACAGCCCTGGCTGCCCTCAAGAATGGAGTCACTCTCTTGGACGGGAGTGAACGGATGAGAAAGCGGGCCATTGGCGAGCTGCTGAATGGTTTGGGAGAGCTGGGGGTTAAAGCCTATTCCCAAAAAGGAGATGATTGTCCGCCAGTGATTGTAGAATCTCAGGGACTTAAAGGAGGTACAGTGAGGATCAAGGGCGAAGAAAGCAGCCAATTCCTTTCCAGCCTCCTAATGGTGGCCCCCTATGCTCTGAAAGATGTAAGCATAGAGGTGACCGGTCCTTTAGCTTCCAAACCCTATGTTGACATCACTCAGGATGTGATGTCCGCCTTTGGTGTGGAGATAAAAAGCCAGAGGTTCCGTTCCTTTTTCGTTAAGGCAGGACAACGCTATCTTCCACAAAAATATCGGATTGAAGGGGATGCTTCAAGCGCCTCCTATTTTTTTTCGGCAGCAGCGGTTTGCAGGGGGAGAGTAAAAGTTAAGAATCTCAATCCAGTTACACTCCAAGGAGATATAGGATTTTTAAAGATACTGAAAAGAATGGGTTGCCGTGTGACCCGAGGGAAAGACTGGGTAGAAGTCCTGGGGGGAGAACTTCATGGGATTGAGATGGATATGAACGAAATGCCTGATCTCGTCCCGACTCTAACAGTCACTGCTGCCTTTGCCAGGGGGAAGACTGTGATTCAGAATATCGGACACCTCCGTTTTAAAGAATCAGACCGCATTCATGCATTGGCTTTGGAACTGAGCAAGATGGGCATTCGAGTAAAAGAAGGAGAGAATTGGTTGGAGATTGAAGGAGGAAAACCCCATGGGGCAGAGATCGAGACGTATAATGATCACCGTCTCGCTATGAGTTTTGCAATCGCAGGCCTTGCCGTTCCTGGAGTAAAGATTAAAGGAAAACGATGCGTGGATAAGTCGTTTCCAGAATTCTGGGAGACTCTTCAGAAGCTCTATAAATAGGGGTCAAGGCAGATATTACACTCGAACCCATGAACCCATGAACCCTTGAACCCTTCTCCAATGTTTTATGAATATCATCTTGATTGGATATCGATGTGCCGGAAAAACCGTCGTAGGTAAACGATTGGCTGACCGACTTCAGAGACGGTTTGTGGACACGGATGATCTCATAGAATCTAAGGAGGGACAGATCAGTGATATCGTGACGTCTCGTGGCTGGGACTATTTCCGGGCTATAGAAAAGAAGGTGATTGAAGAAATCTCAAAGGAGGACAATTTGGTGATCGCCCTTGGCGGAGGAGCTGTGCTCGATCCTGATAATATTGTCAATTTGGAGAGAAATGGTCTCATCATCTGGCTGATGGCAGATCCTGGAGTGCTTCGAAAAAGAATGAATCAGGATCCTCGGACCTTTGCCTCAAGACCGACCCTCACAGGGAAAGGAGCTGTAGAGGAATTAGATGAAATGATCGCTTACCGAAATCCTTTTTATGATAAAGCCGCGAAGATTCAATTCGATACTTCGGCTCTGGATGTGGAAGCGGTTGTTGAAAATATTTTAACCGTCCTTAAAGAAAAGATAGGGAGGATTTAAGATGGGAGGAAATTCATTCGGGACGCTCTTTCGAGTCACCACATGGGGAGAATCCCACGGAAAAGCCCTGGGAGTGGTGATCGATGGTTGTCCACCCCAGATTGAGATTTCTGAAGAAGATATTCAGAAAGAGATGGAAAAAAGACGGCCCGGTCAATCTATCGGATCAAGCCCACGAAAGGAAAGAGACCGAATTGAAATTCTTTCTGGAGTCTTTGAAGGGAAGACCCTCGGTTCATCCATTTCGATCATCATATGGAATGAAGATGTGGATTCAACTTCGTACGATGAAATCAGAGATATTTTTAGACCTGGGCAGGCTGATCTTACCTACCAGGCAAAATACGGCATCCGTGATCATCGAGGTGGAGGGAGGGCTTCAGCGAGGGAGACGGTTGGAAGGGTAGCAGGAGGAGCAGTGGCCAAGAAGATTCTACAAAAAGAGAAGATGGAGGTTTTAGCCTACACCGTGGAGCTCGGGGGGATTCGAATAGAAAAGATAGATTATGAAGAAATCGAAAGAAATGTTTTGCGTTGTCCAGATCGGAAAGCCGCTGCGGCGATGGAAAGAAAGATCGAGGAGACGAAGGAACGAGGGGATACATTAGGAGGTATTGTGGAAATCCTGGTACGAGGCTGTCCTGCGGGATTGGGAGAGCCGGTATTCGATAAATTAGAAGCCGATCTCGCTAAGGCCTTGATGAGCATCGGTTCGGTGCGAGGCGTGGAGATAGGAGCTGGATTTGGAGTGGCCCGCATGCTCGGATCCCAATGTAATGACCCCTTGGGACCAGAGGGATTCGAAAAGAATGATGCCGGAGGAATTTTAGGAGGAATATCCACTGGGGCTGATCTTCTGGCTCGGGTCGCTGTCAAGCCTGTCCCTTCGATTCATCTTGAACAGAAGGCAGTGGATTCTTCAATGAAACCTGTCGCTTTGAAAATCAAAGGAAGGCATGATGTCTCACCCATCCCCCGAATCAACTCGGTCTGTGAAGCGATGGTGGCTATTGTTCTGGCCGATCATCTGCTCAGACAAAAAGCATTAGGTCCATCTTCTCATCAGTGGTGGTTGAAGAAACGTTGAGAGCCGAGGGATCTTCATTGAACCATAATAAAATGTCCCTTGAAATCGGGAGATCGTAGCTACCCTTATCAAAGGCTTTTTCCTCCTCAGATTAAATAGGCCTTTCAAATGATCACCCTTCAATAAATAGCCTTAACATTTCTTGTCCAATCTTTAAGCCTGTGCTATCTTTCTTATCATGTCTGATCAGTGGGATGTGATGACAAAAGATTGAGGGTCATCCATTTTAGTTTTGGATAGAATTAAAGTTGAGACTTCCTGCACACCTTCATGATCGTCGTAAATATTTTTTTAAAATCTTCTTCTTTCAAAAGACCTTTATCCTTTCGTTTCAACCTTTCTAAAACTTCTTTTTCCCTTTTTGGATCGTAAATCTTTTTCCCCATCTCTTTTTTAATTTTCCCTATTTCCAGGGCGATACGAAGCCGGTGATTGAGAAGGGTTAATAATTTTTGATCGATGAGATCTAAAACCTTCCTCTTTGTTTTTAATTTTTTGGAAAAATCGAATTGAGTTTCTTTTTTCATTCTTCAATCCTTCTCTATTTTATTCCAGCAATTCTCGGTGAAAATACAGCGAGATTCTTCAGTCGCTAGGGCTCCTTCAGAATGACATTACGAAAGTCCCCAGTTGTCATTCTGAGCGAAGCGAAGAATCTCAATAGTTTGTGAACTCACCGAGAATTGCTGATTTTATTCACTTCCTATTGCTGAAGGAAGACCTCCATGCTATATTTCATCATGATGACACCTAAATCTTGCAACGCTTACTACTACGGTGGGCTTCCGGTTAAAGGGTCGAGACGGAAGGGCCGGTTGCGGGTTGAAGCAGACAAGTTTACCTTCGAAGCTCCAGAAGGAAAGGAGGGTGAGAGAATCCATTTGGAAATTCCCCTCTCCAAAATGGAGAAGATCTTCCTCACCCGAGATAATTATTATGGCACAGATACCGTCCTCTTCAATCTCACCTTTCGCGATCAAGCGGAGCAACCCTTCACCTTAAGGTTTGCCCCCATTACCCTCATCCCCAGAAGAAGGATTGCGCTCCAGAAGGAATGGTTTGACTATTTGGCTAAAGCCATCAACTCCTTGGGAAGCGCTTCTCCCCTCCCCACTAAATAATCTTTATACTCCTCGTAGTTGGGTTGCACCCAGATGGGTGTTCCAAAGATCTCGTGCATCATAATGTTGAAAGCGACTTTGGTGATGTAGTACCGATGGTGGTGCCTCAAAATGGGATTGGGTGAAAACACCTTGAGCATTTCCCTGGGGCGCCAATAGTAACGCCTCATGATGTCCCGGTAGATGAGGTTTAACTGTTCCAAATCATCCACCTCCTTCGCCGACATGACCGCATGGAGATAGTCATAATTCCGATAATCCCAATCTTTGATTCTTCCCAGTTCCTTCATTTGGTAAAAGAGCGGAGTCCCTGGAAGGGGGGTGATGATATTAAGCCCGAAATGATCCACATACTTCCCAAAGAATTTGAAAAACTCGTTGCGGTCCTTTTCTGTTTCGTTCCAGTGTCCGATCAGGAGGGTCGCCATGACCATTAATTTATGTTTCTTTAGAAGTTGCATCGCCTTCAGGGCCTGGTCGACGGTTTGATGCTTTTTGATATCTTTGAGCACGGAATCAGAATGATATTCAAGTCCCATCATGAACTGATAGACTCCGGCCTCCCGAAAGCCATCGAGCAGATCTTCGTCCCGGATGACGAGGTCTGCCCTGGATTGCAACCAGAAATGCTGTTTTGTCTTTCGCTTGAGCATCTCCTCGATGAAACCAATCCCTTGTTGACGCTGGACATTGAAGGTATTGTCACCGACATAGAAGATATCCCGGTTATATTTCTCTTTGAGGAGATGGAGTTCGTCGGCGATCAGTTTTGGACTCCGTCTCCTCCAGGTCTTTTTATAAAAGGCCGATTCTGAGCAGAAGGTGCAATTCCAGAGACATCCTCTTGAAAAATTGACCACGAGACCTCTTTTTCCCTCGGAAGGAAGGGTGACATAAGGATGTTCCATCTTGGCAAGGTGGTAAGCAGGCATCGGGAGGGTATCGAGGTCTTCGATGAAGGGACGATCGCCGGTATAGACGAAATCCCCTTTTTCATTGAGATAGGCGAGGCCCAAGACCTTTGAGAGATCTTCTTTCTTCTCCACGGCACGGAGAAATTCCGTCAGAGTAATTTCTCCTTCTCCCACACAGATGTAGTCAATGGCAGGACAATCCCTGAGGGTTTCTTCTGCCGTAAAGGAGGGGTGTTCTCCTCCTATGATAATGATCGATTGAGGGCTGACCGTTTTAATCAGGTGAGCGGCGTTCATCCCGTCATAGATGAAGGCCGTGCAGACGACGGAGATGCCCACGACATCGGGCTTCTCCCTTCGAATCTTCTCTTCGAGGTCCCCCCAGGGATTTTCGTTCAGGGTGCAATCCATATAGTCGATGTCGAATTGTTCCCTTTCTAAATAGGCTAATAACTGGAGGCATCCCGGGGAAGGGGTCCAGGCTCGAAGAATGGTCCAGATCTTATGGGGGGGATCAACCAGTAGAAATCGAATACCACGACCTCCTTAGGAAGTGATGTGTTCTTCTCTTTTCCGGCGCCAGTTGAGGAGATAGATGAGCAAAGATTTAAAAAAGGGAATACGAAAGATTAAATGGGAGCGAGGGATTTCAAAAATCTCCCCTGAAAGAAGTTTTTCAGAAAAATTCCTGACTTTTTGGGCAGCCCGTTCCACCTCCTCTTTCTTCACCACCGCCACCTTTTCGAAGAAGGTTTCACAATATCGGCAACTCGAGCAGGAGATCTGATTACAATCCTTCATCTTGAAATGTTCAATAAAACCTTCCAGCTTCTTGTTATCGAGTTGAATCAGGTCCCTCACCTCTAAGTCAAAGACCTTCTCCAGTTCGGAGATTTTCATAATGTTCACATGTTTAGGCTGTATAAAATATTCCAGGTGGACGGGGGTGAAGGCCCCCTTTCTGGGAAGGGTGAAGAGGTCTAAAAGGTTTCCATCATAGCGGCGATTCTCATAGGCCATGACATGTTCAAGAAGGAGGGGAGTGCGTTTAAAACGTTCGGTGATTTTAAAGTGATCGTAACCCAATGCCTCATAGTGGCGAATATCCTCTGGCCTGATCCAGGGGGATTTTAGAAGCTCCACCGGGTCCATCAGTTTTCTGTAAAGGCAGAGATAACCCGGATACTGAAGATAACAATATTGATCCTCCTCTCCCTCTCTTGAGGCATGGCCATCATGATTGACGTGTTCGAAATTATAAGGACATTGCCATAGGCAGATATTGTTGACGATCAATTCCAGATTGCACTTCACTGCTTTTCGGATCGCCTCGAGGGTTTTGAACTCGCGGTTGATATGCTCGTCGATGATAATTTCCTCCACACCCATGTCTTCATATTGGAGGGCCTTTCTCACCGTATTGACCCGGGCGATGGTGGAGACTTTTACCTTAAAACGAGGAAAACGTTTTCTCACGAGATCGACCAGGTACGGGATGCCCACGGTGACTGAATCCGTACCGGCCTGGTCAATCCATTCGAGAAGGTCAACCAGTTGTCCATAGCCTTTTTTTGAATACTGGAGGTTTCCAAGGCAGGGGGCATTGAGGAGGTAACTGAACTCCAATCCCCTCTCATGACAGGCTTGAATATATTTTTCGATAACATTTCGATTCACCTGGGGTAGAACAAAACCGGGCCTCGCCCCGCCGACAATATCAAAAGGGAGTTTCCCAAAGAGAGCATCCACGGATGTTCCTTTGACGGCATCCAGGAATGCGATATCCCAATTGGCGCCCACCCGTAGTTTCATAATGAATTAAAAGTAACATGTGAGACTATGTGTTTTCAAGGGAGGGAACTCCTTCTTTCACGGATGGGAAGCCGTCGTCATTGAACTTCTAAAGCTCGCTCTCATATTTGATGGCAGCTGGTCAATGATTTTGGGATTCCATTCGGCGAGGTAGCCCGGCAATTGGGTGTAACCACTTCCGGTATTTCAAAGATCTTATAAAGTATTGGTTCCAAGAGGCATAAGAAAAAATTCATATTAATCAACCCCGTCCCTCGGACCCCTTTCCGGGTTCAGGTCGCTCAGTGTTACGTGGCATTGTTCTTCTCCGTACAACTTGTTGTGCGGCTCGGGAGGATGATGATTTCGGGTCGAAGGAGTCGATAACTCCGTTTTCACTCGACTGTGCCCCTATGGCACTTGACCTCTCTCACTTTGCCCTCATATACCATCATGAACGTTTCGCAGGCGGAGAAGACCTGTCGTTCGGCATTCTGCGCAACACGAGCGTTCATCTCGGCCACCATTGTTTCATCGAGAATAACGATGGCCGGTAACGGGTCTTCGAAAACGCCAAAAAGTGCCCGTCTGCGATTTAGTGGAAAAAAGACTTCCGTATGCCGCAGACCGTAACCAATAGGGCGGCCTTTCAGGTTCGGGTTCTTCCATACTAAGGTAACCGGGCGGTCTGAGCAGACAAACTCGGGCAGTTTCTCGGGGACAATAATGAGGGACCATAATCTCTTGCCCAGTATCGGTAAGAGGCTGTTGAATACATGGAACTCGGTACGTATATTACCCTCCGCACCAAACTCAATCCGGTATTCACCCTCTTGGACAAACCGCTTCACATCCTCGAATGATACGTTGGACGGCATGTATTTACCTGCATCTTTTGCCTTTTTGGCGTTCTGCTCCCATACTTTCTTGTCCGAAACGAGTAACTCAGCGATATGCCGCACCACCTGCTCTCGTGATCGGTTAGCCGATTTCCGGAAATGAGGATTTCGAACCGCGATCAGACACAAAAGGTTGATTAAATAGCTGAAGTCTTCTTCGCTCGGAAAAACTCCTGTTGCCTCAACTCTTCGAATCGACTTTGCCGCACCTTCTTCAAACGGCGCGAGAGCTTGTTCAAGGACATCGGGGTCCTTCCCATCTATTTCAACTCTATTGAAATCACGCTCCGCAGCTACATTCTTGGGCGACGTGATAAAGGAATTACCAGTTTCCACTTCCAACACGAAAAAACGCCCGTCTTTGGTACCCGAATCCGTGAATCCAGCGAGGTAGCCCTGCGGAAGATAATGGTGTTTTCTGGCAATTTTCTTCGTTCGCATGGCCGATGGATTTTCAATCATCAATTAGGGGCCGATGGCTCTTTCCCCAATTTTCCATTGTTATTTTAGTTTAATCCGACCCACCATTTGTCTGTTCATCTGGGCCAGCATGATGATATCTTCATCAAGACCCTGTCGGTATAATTCAAGCCTTTCGTTTTCCTTCAAATCGTTGACATTCACTGAATTTATTCTAAAAGGGAAAAGTGAAGGGGCTTGGGCAACTGATTTAAGAGACCCAGAGGTTGAACTACTTGAAATCAAAACCGACTCGATAAGCCATGCCACGAGCCTTATATGTGTTACAGTGGCTGGGGAAGTTCCCTCATAATTTCCTCTCTTCGCACTTCGCTCAAGCACTCCCCAATCGACAAAAGAGGAAAGGATGCGTCTCGCAGCCCGGGCAACTGTTTCCCTTTCACCAAGCTGTTCCCGGATACGCCTTTGAATTTGAGCCAAGGTAAAGGACTCCTGCAAGCGTATAAGCCTCCCGACTTGTTCTGCAACATTTGCAAAAAAGGGGTAAACAGCCATCGTCATCCCCCAGTGGACTGCCAGGTGGTCTTCGCGAGGCAGTTTCTTAAGAAATTCTAGCCCTTCTTTGTGAAATGCCGCCAAAGACTCGGGAACGGATACCCATATTTTCAAAAGAATTGTGATCGCTTTTTCGCGAGCTCCTCTTTCAGCACTGCCACCTATAGAGAGCTTATCTTGTAGAAAATCTTGGAGCTCCGTTTCGATTTCCTCTCTTGTGTTTCCAGCAAGGAAAAGCCTGGCCGTTTTTTCAAGCCATTCCAACCTAATTCTTTGACTAAAGCCAATCTGGGTTATTCCTGTCATGAGGATTTCTTTTCAACTCGAATTAGCGGGACAATTAGCTCTTCGATTGAGATTCCGCCATGCGCAACGATCCTGTTCCCTTCTGCGATAAAAGCCAAGCGATCTGGAGCAAGCAATGGCAGGAAGTCGTCTGGCAATCCGAGTGTAGGCCATTCTATTGCATTCTGGAAGCGTTCCTTGATCTTCGATCTCAAAAGGCTGTCCGGGTATATGCGGGCCCGCTCACCACGGAGGTCTGCAATTACCCCTTCGGAAGGACGTCCATAGCCTATGGCTTCAATATTTCCATGGTCCGAGGTCAGCGAGATTTGAAAGTCATGGTCCAAAAGGAGATCAAGAAGCTTCGCCAGGTGGCCTTCCATAACCCATTGCCGGATTTGATTATGCATTCCTGATGTCCCCAGTTCCATTCCATGCATGATCTTATCCACCTTATCAACAATAAGCCCAATGGCCCGGATCCTGGGATATGAAAGGATTTCTTCAACTTCCTCGAAACCCCCATCCCCGATTCCCTTCACATAAGCCACCTCGTTTTGATTTAGCCCCTGGTCTGACCAAAACTGGGTCCAGAGCATGGGTTCTTTGTTGGTGCCATAGATGCTTGAAGGGAAAAAGAGAGGGGCCTTTCCAGCGAATACGGACTGGCGAGATACTGAGGTGATTGTCGGTATCCAGGCAAAAACACCATCATCATGAAAACGAAGATCTGGACACTGTGAACCTAATGCTTCGCGCATCACAACCCACTGGTCGAGCGCCAAACCATCGACCAGAAGGAGAGCAACCTTATTTTGCTCTGATTGGCTCAATTCTCTTGCAAGAAAACGTGGAATATGGTGGAGCATTACTGGCGGCACTGCCGGTTGGTTGTGGAGACCAGCAAACCTATTTTGAACCCATGTCAGAAACGCTGAATCTAAGCGCTCACGAAGTTCCTTAACTCTTTCTAAAACCTGTAATGTTTGTTCGTCAGACCTATCAGCCAACAAAGCAGTGAGTTCCGCCCAACGATAAGCAAATAGCACCCAATCCTGGTACCTGGCTTCCGGTTCCGGTAGCGTACCCTCAACCGATTTTATGAGGCCATCCAACCTCCGCAGACGATCCGCTTTCTCATCAATACGAATTCCAACCGCAACCCATTTCCCAGTGAAGAGTCCAGATTTTTCATGTCGCACGGGACGTAACAGCCCTTCGAGGAACAGACTGTCGATGTAAACACGGACATCGTCATGATCAAAAGGCAAATAGGCAGGCCCTTCGAACGCTAAGCCGTAAGATTGCTTCTCCTCTTGGACCTTGCTTATGTCCATGCCAGTAATGCCGTCTAGAAATATTGGCCATCGCTCTTGCAAAAAACCAAGGAACGCTTGCTTGTCAGGGATAATCTGTTCAAGCGGCCAATCATCGAACAGACCTCCTTGGCGGAGAACGTACATAAATCGCTCGTCTAGAATGCGGGGGATCCCTTGTCCCCTGTAATGGCGGCGCAGCAGCACTCTCAGAAGGTCCGATGGTTGCTTGATGAGCTCTGGGGCGATCTCGAATACGTGGCGAAGGACGAAATCTTTTGTTGCATTGTTACCGAGTTGGCCAGGATTTTGTTTATTCTGTGCTTGATAAAGAGAATCCAGGTCACTGCGATTTAGTGAGGCAACCACTGGGTAGCTCAAATTGGGGAAAAGGTCACCCAAATTGAACGAGAGTTTTCGTCCTGTCTCCAGAAGATCATATGGCAGCGAGTTTAGACTATTTGACGCAGACCTAAGTACGACAACGAGATCAGTGTGTTTTCCTTCATCCCATCGGGAGCGGAACCTGGATTCATAAGCATACCTGAAAGAAACATGATCCTCAAACGGAATTAGCTCAAATCCTCTTTCTCGAATCGCTTGCAGAACACCCTCTTCAAGTAAAAGGCCATCAGGATCAGCCACGAGCGTCAATCGCGCAACCTGTGGAGTGAACTCCCGAAGAATTTGGCCGCGCCAATCACCCATTGGACATACCTCTCTGTACCCGAACCATAATTAGGGGCAGCATTTCTGGGCTCACCTTAGCCTTTCTTTCGAGGTGTTCATGCCATGACTTCTCCTCTTGAGCAAGCTGGCCAAGCCTATAATTTCGTACTGCCGGAAAACCAATTCGCTCAATGGCACGTCGGCGTGCCGTGAACGCATGCTCCCCCTTTTCCTGCTCAGCAATTAGGTGTTGGCGGTGTTTTTCAACAAGCTCTTCATAAACAGGTTTTCCATGTATTTCTGCAGCTTCCATGACTCGCTCAAAAATGAGTCGAGTCTCTTCATTTTCAATGTAAGCATCTATCTTAACAGAGTCTGATAGGAGCCCATCCCAGATACGCCTTGCAGTCGGCAGCAAGACTCTTCCGTCGTCATGCAGAAACAGCGGCATAATGCGTTTCTGATCCCAATCGGCAGAGTAGATCGATATTCTCCACAAGGACCAGATCCCACGCACATCCGAAGGAAGATCTGAAAGACCAAGGATCGGTATCGGTTGGTCGGGAACAACACGGGTGATCTGCATGGCCAACCCCCTAATCCGAGGGTCTTCCAGGGTGAGGTGCTGCGCAGTAGGCATCTGTTCAGCATCCCTACTACTAAATACAGCATCATAAATCTTTGTGCCATCCCGCCAATTGAGTTCCCACGCAGCACCATGCCGATCGGCATGACCACCGTGGGCTCTGAGATAGTTGACGGTCATGCACTCAACCCAATACGGGAGTGGGTGTGCCATTAACCTCTGGGCCCACGGTG
>Ga0210056_1000211_pt1 | contig 44204 bp, 35 predicted proteins | sample CryGeyCG2014_080_2_FD_183965 | JGI IMG/M metagenome (GOLD analysis project Ga0210056, IMG submission 183965) | Groundwater microbial communities from aquifer - Crystal Geyser CG07_land_8/20/14_0.80 (SPAdes) (version 2) | ecosystem: Environmental > Aquatic > Deep subsurface > Groundwater | place...
TTTTAAGAATACGAACCTTAGAACGAGGAGGCTTCATGGACAGGAGACAAGGGGACTCGCTTCCATCCATTCAGGATGCCGAGCTGGAAGACAAGACCGTGCTGGTCCGTTTTGATCACAATGTGGTGAAGAACGGCGAGATCAAGGACCCCTTCAGGATAGACCGGACCATCGGGACCCTTTTCCATATTGTCGAGAGGGGCGGCCGGCCCATCCTCATGACCCATATCGGGAGGCCCCGGGACAAGGAGACAGGAAAGATCCAATGCAGGGAAGGGGAGTCGGTCAGGCCGATCGTTGACTATATCGAACAGAAGCTGCATACACGGTTCTTTGTCCCCGAGTTTGAAATTGATCCTGAAAAGGGAATCATGGGCATTGATACCTCCATCAATATCGCCATACGGGAGCTGCGCAGCAGGAAGGTCAGCGGCATCTATCTCCCCAACACCCGATGGTTCTTCGGTGAGGAGGCCAAAGGCCCCGAGCGGGAGAGGTTCGCCCTCCAGCTCGCCGGGCTTGCCGATATCTACGTCAATGACGCCTTTGGCTCATGGCAGCCCCATGCATCCACCTATGACATCGTCAGGCATCTGCCGTCGTGCGCCGGGTTTCTCATGCAGCAGGAGATCAAGAACCTGGATCGGGTGCTCGAACCCGAGAGGCCTTTCCTTGCCGTGGTGGCCGGGGCGAAATATGATACCAAGATCGGGCCTCTTTACGCCATCTATGATAAGGTCGACCGGATCATCCTCGGCGGTGTGATCTACAACACCTATCTCTGTGCAAGATACGGTGTCAGGATCAAGGGCGTTTCCGATTCAGACATCAACCTTGCGCGGGAACTTGTTGAAAAGGACAAGGTCACAAAGAAGATCATCGAGCTTCCATTCATCGTGGAGTCGGATACGCTTGAAGGGAGAAAAGAGGGGCATTACAAGACCATCTCCGTTTCGGATTTTAAAAGCGGTCGGGAGTACGGCTATATCGCCGATATAGACCCGGCTTCGTTCAGAGACGGGAAGGTGCATGCGACCATTCTCGATGCCCGTACGATCCTCGTCAATGCCGTCATGGGATTTACGCCTCATTTCATTGAAGGCTCTCAGGCCTTGGACCATACGATTGACGAGAACAGGGACGCGATCAAGATGTACGGCGGCGGGGACACGCTTCAGGAGTTCAAAAACCTCTGTCCCGGTCTCTATCTTTCGGTGATGGACAATGCAAGATACTATTTCTTCACCGGGGGCGGGACCGTGCTCACCGCCATCGAAAAAGGGAGCCCCTACGGATTGCAGCCGATACGCGCCCTGATTGAAAAAGGCGGCCGGGGGTAGGGGATCTCCGGCAGAGGTCTCCGGTCAGGGTGTTTGTTCCCCGGTCTCCCGGCTAACGCCAGCCCACAGGCATGTATCCCCTGTCCCGCAGGCACTGATCCACAAACTGCCGAAGGACCGGGTCGGGGTCACGGGCATGCAGGAGCCCGTGCATGAATCCGCCTGCACTGCCGCCCGCCGCGCCTGCCGCGGCGCCCCGCCCGAACTCGCCTGTGACCGCACCCACCGCTGCGCCGGTGACGGTACCGACCGCGGCGCCGGCTGCGGTGTCACCCGCCACTTTGGCCTCCGGATGCGCCTTGACCCCGTGTTCGGCGGCGAACCGCATGCAATCGTCGAGGTCCCGCTGTGCCGCCGCCGTCCCCACTTCACGCAGATGGGGATTGGGGTAAAGGACCGGCCTCATGGGGGCGCATCCTGTGAGGACAAAGGCCGTGGTGACCGTGATCAAAAATACGGCTGAAAATTTCATGGTTTCTCCTTTTGCTTTCCAGGTTTCTCCTCCCTCGAAACAGACAGAGAAGAAAGTTTTCCCGTTACGGGGCTCTCCCTTGCAAAGTAAACATAGTATACATCCGGATCAGAATCAAGTGGAAGAAGTCGGTCCCTCTCAATAGGATTGTATTTCTGTCTGTATTGTATTATGATTTCACTCCGGTATTCTTCTTGGATCGGGTTTCAGCCGGGGATGACCGGGAACAAACAGGACGGGATGCATGAGGAGATCAAAGTGAGAAAATGGATTCTCATGGTTTTTTCAGCAGCGGTTGCTTTTCTCGTGGCCGCTCAGTTGATCCCTTTGAAGAGGACGAATCCCCCGGTGGAAACGGATGTCTCGGTCCCCGATGATGTCAATCTCATCTTGCGCCGTGCCTGCTATGACTGCCACTCCCATGAGACGGTCTGGCCCTGGTACAGCCGGGTGGCCCCTGCATCATGGCTTGTCGTGTCGGATGTGCACAGGGCCCGGAATAAACTCAATTTTTCCAAATGGGACAGATTGGATGGTCGGCATCAGATCAAAATGATGAAAGAATGCTGGCAGAAGGTTTCCGAGAAGGAAATGCCTCCCCTGATTTACCTGCTCGCTCATCCTGATGCACGACTCACCCCTGCGGATCGTGAGCTTATCCATCAGTGGTCTCTTAGTGAGGGTCTTTAACCCGGATTCTTGAATATGAATAGAAAAATTTTGCGCCATCTTCCATCCCTGTTCGGTATCATTCTCTTTGCCGTTGCGCTTTTTGTCCTTCACCACGCCTTGGAAGAATATCACTACCATGATGTGATCCGGAGCCTGAAGGGACTTCCCGCCCAGAAAGTCGTCCTTGCCGTTCTGCTCACGCTCTTCAGTTATATGGCCATGGTCGGATACGATATGCTGGCCCTGCATTATATCAGGCATCCGCTCGCCTACAGTAAAATCGCCTTTGCTTCGTTCATCAGCTACGCATTCAGCAGCAACATCGGGATTTCGATCCTCAGTGCAAGCGCCATCCGTTACCGGCTCTACTCGGCCTGGGGGCTTTCCACGGAAAAGATCACCCATGTTGTGGCTTTCTGTATCCTGACATTCTGGCTGGGATACTTCACCCTGACGGGCGCGGTTCTGCTTCTGGAGCCGATCGTCATTCCGGCCCAGCTCCATCTTCCGGTTGCTTCGGGCCGTCTCATGAGCGCAATCTTTGCGGCTCTGGTGATCGGATATCTGCTAACAGGCGTCTTGAGAAAAAAGCCGGTCAGGATAGGGGAATGGGAGTTCCCTGTGCCGTCTTTTCGCCTTTTCATTTCCCAGATTATGGTCGCATCCGCGGACTGGATTCTGGCGGGGGCCGTTCTTTATGTTCTGCTTCCTGCATCGGGATCCCTTTCCTTCCTCAGGTTTATCGGCATTTTCATGGTGGCGCAGCTTACGGGTCTGATCAGCCATGTCCCGGGAGGGATCGGGGTCTTTGAAACCGTCATGATTTTTCTCCTTGCGCCGGATCTCGCTGCTTCGGATCTCCTAAGCTCTCTCCTGGTCTATCGGGTGATTTACTATTTCCTGCCGCTCAGCGCGGCCACGGTGATGCTCGGGAGTTACGAGATCATCAAGGGAAGGGAGAGGGTCAAGAGGGTTACGACCCTCCTTGGCCAGTGGTTCTCCTTGCTGGCGCCACAGGCGCTCTCCTTCACGACATTCGTCGGCGGGGCCATTCTTCTCATCTCGGGTGCGACACCTGCTGAAAAAACCCGGCTGGCATGGCTCAATGATTTCCTGCCCCTTCCGGTCATGGAAATGTCCCATTTCCTCGGCAGCCTGGCCGGCGTCGGCCTGATCATTCTTGCCAGGGGCATACAGCGCAGGCTCGATGCCGCCTATATCCTTGTCCTTGCCCTTCTTGGGACAGGGATCGTGTTCTCACTGCTTAAAGGTTTTGATTATGAAGAGGCCATTCTGCTGACGCTGATGTTCGGCGCGCTCCTTCCCTGTCACCGGTACTTTTACCGTAAGGCCTCTCTTTTCAGCCAACGGTTTACTGCCGAATGGATTGCCGCCATTGCCTTCGTCCTGATGGGTTCCATCTGGATCGGACTTTTTGCGTACAAACATCTTGAATATTCCCATGAGCTCTGGTGGCAATTTGCACTGTCAGGAGGGGATGCCCCGCGGTTCCTCCGGGCCACCGTTGGAGTGATGGTCGTTGTTCTCATCTTTTCCACAGCCAAACTTCTTCAGCCCGGCTCCCCCGAACCTTCCATGCCTGATCACAAGGAACTGGACAGGGCGCATGACATTATAACAGACTCCCGGGCCACGTCTGCAAACCTCGCTCTTCTGGGAGACAAGCCGCTTTTATTCAGCGAGAGCGGAAACGCGTTTATAATGTATGCCGTTGAGGGGAGGAGCTGGGTGGCCATGGGCGACCCTGTGGGGCCGCAGCCCGAACGGACGGAGCTGATCTGGCGGTTCCGTGAGCTGTGTGACCGTCATGATGGATGGACGGTCTTTTATGAGGTGGATGTGGAAAACCTCCCCCTCTACGTGGAACTCGGTCTGACCCTCCTGAAACTCGGCGAGGAGGCCCGCGTTCCCCTTGAAGCCTTTAGCATAGAAGGAAAGGCTCGCAGTGGATTGCGATATATAGTTAACCGGTTGGAGAAAGAGAAGTTTGAGTTTTCTGTGGTCCCGTCCCAAGGGGTGCCCCGGCTCATTCCGGAGTTAAAAGAGATCTCTGATGCGTGGCTGACTGAAAGAAAGACCAGGGAGAAAAGATTTTCCCTGGGGTTCTTCGATGAAGCCTATCTGAGGCATTTTCCTGTCGGGACCGTCCTGAAGGAAGGGAGGATCGTAGCCTTTGCCAATCTCTGGACCGGGGCGGGAAAGGAAGAGATCTCCATTGATCTGATGAGGCATCTCCCCGACACCCCTAACGGGATCATGGATTTCCTGTTCACCCACATCCTGTTGTGGGGCAAGGCGCAGGGCTATCAGTGGTTCAACCTGGGGATGGCCCCGCTGTCCGGGCTTGAGAACCGCGCATTCGCTCCGATCTGGAACCGCCTCGGATCTCTGATCTTCCGTCATGGAGAAAATTTTTACAATTTTCAGGGTCTGCGTCAGTACAAAGAGAAATTTGATCCGGTCTGGAGGCCGAAATATCTGGCCTCCCCGGGGGGGCTCGCATTGCCGCGTATCCTGGCCAACCTTTCCTCTCTCATCTCCGGCGGACTGAAGGGCATTATCACAAAATGAAGTCGTTTATTCATCAGATACCCAAAGCCGAACTCCATATCCATATTGAAGGCTCCCTCGAGCCTGAGCTCATGTTGGAGATTGCGGAGCGGAATGGTTTGACTCTTCCCTTCCCTTCGGTCGAAGAGATACGCAAGGCCTATGAATTCACGGATCTCCAGTCTTTTCTGGATATATACTATAAAGGAACGCGCATCCTTCTGCATGAACAGGATTTTTACGATATGACATGGGCCTATCTTGAAAAAGCCCATGCGCAAAACGTCCGCCATGCCGAGATTTTTTTCGATCCACAGAGCCATACCGGGCGGGGGGTCCCCTTTGAAACAGTGATGACGGGCATACACCAGGCATTGCTGGAAGGAGAGAGGAAGCTGAACCTCTCTTCAGGGCTGATCCTCTGTTTTCTGCGGGACCTCAGCGTTGAGGCGGCCATGGAGACATTACAGCAGGTCCTGCGGTTCCGGGACTGGATCATCGGGGTCGGGCTGGATTCATCGGAAGCCGGACATCCGCCGGACAAGTTCGCCCGGGTATTTGATCAGGCCAGGGAAGAGGGATTCAAGACCGTGGCCCATGCCGGCGAAGAGGGGCCGCCGGAATATATCCGGCAGGCATTGGACCTGCTCAAGGTCTCGCGCATTGATCACGGGGTCCGATGTATGGAAGATCCGAAACTGGTTGAGAGACTGGCCGCAGGCCGGATTCCCTTGACGGTCTGCCCGATTTCCAATGTAAAACTTCGCGTTTTCCCCTCCCTTAAAGAACATAACCTGAAAAAGATGCTGGACTCGGGATTATGTGTGACCGTGAATTCCGATGACCCGGCCTATTTCGGCGGCTATATTGAAGAGAATTTTATGGCCGTTCAGCAAGCTCTGAACCTGGATCAACATGATTTGTATCGCCTCACAAAAAATGCTTTTCTGGCCTCGTTTCTAAGAACGGATGAAAAACAAACTCTGGTGGAAGAACTAAATGATTTTATGAGAAAACAAGGTTAAACGCCGACTCAATATGGGGTTGGCATCATAAAAAAAGAGGTTATTTAAGCCGGCGGAGATGTTTTTTTTTAAAAAATACTCTTCAAGCGCTTTACAAATCCGGTAGAATATGGTTAATAGAATATGAACGGTGTCATGAAAAAAAGGAGATCTAACAAAGACTGCACGGAAAGGCATATTTTTTTATGCCGAGACCCTGCCGATGAAGAAGGCCGCTTTTATGAAAAAGAATTGCTGGGAGTATATGAAGTGCGACAGAGGACCGGACGAAGGCAAGGCGGAGACCTTGGGCCTCTGCCCGGCCGCCAACGAAGTGAGGCTGAACGGAGTGCATGGCGGCATGAATGCCGGAAGGGCCTGCTGGGTGGTTCCAGGGACGTGTTGCGATGACTTCGGGACCCATGATGCCGGCACGGTCTTTAAGACCTGTACGGATTGTGATTTTTATAAGCTCGTCAAACAGGAAGAACATCCGAAGTTTATTTTTTCAGGGGTTCTTCTCAAGAACTTAATGTCATGAGCCTTCATACCTTGTCCTACTCTGCCGGGTCATGAATGGATTCATCATGCTTCATCCTCCTCCTCTTTTAACCAGACCGATGGATGGGACGGATTACGTCCGTAAGGAAATAGTCTCTTGATCAGGACATACGCCTTATTCTGCTTGATGGTCCTTTTTGTCGTTCTTGTGCTCCCGATCCAGGCCTTCTGCACCGAGGACTATGCCGGAGAAACAGGCAGGGCTTGCCGGACATGCCATCTCAGTCCTGCCGGAGGCGGAACGCTCACGGCATCAGGGGAGTCCTTCCGGGACGAGTTGAGGGCCAAAGGCCGGGACCGGCCTCTCAACCCCATCCAGCATATCGTACGGTTCATCATCGGATATCTTCATATGCTTACGGCGGTTATCTGGTTCGGCACGATCCTCTATGTGCATCTCTTATTGAAACCGGCCTATGCGGCAAGGGGCCTTCCCAAAGGGGAGCTATGGCTCGGATGGGTTTCCATTGCCATTATGGCCGTGACCGGTACGCTCCTCACCATTGCCCGGGTCCCTTCCTGGTATGTGTTCTTTCATACAAGATTCGGGATCCTGCTCCTGATCAAGATATCGCTTTTTATCGTCATGGTCGCTGCAGCGACACTCGTTACCTTTGTGATCGGCCCGAAATTAAAGAAGAGAAAAGAGTCGAAGACCCGGCAGCAAAAGCGGGACCTCACACCGGAGGAGGTTTCCGAGTTCGACGGCAAGGAGGGAAGACCGGCCTATATTGTTTTTCGGAAAACGGTCTATGATGTCACTCAGAGCAAATTCTGGAAAAAGGGAAGTCATATGGAGAGGCACCAGGCCGGCGCCGATCTGACGGATCTGCTGAAACAGGCCCCCCACGGGGAGGACAATATCCTTCCCATGCCGGTCGTGGGAAAGCTTCTTGCTTCTTCGGAGAAGAGGGGGAAGCCGCCGGAGATCAGGGTCTTTTATTTTTTTGCCTACATGAACCTCGTCATTGTCTTCATGATCATTTTTATCATTGCCCTTTGGCGGTGGTGGTGAAAATAAACAGCACGCGCATTTCCCGTCTTTTTCTGCCTGGGCAGCAAGTGCATATAAATAAAGAAAAAATTCATCAATAATAAATAATTCTTGACAAGTCAAGATTTCTGGTGTATTCTACCAGCATGATTGAACGACGCTATAAATCGACGGAATCTCTTGACGGGGTCATTGATCTCGAACGTTTGAGATCAGGACCGACCGACAGCCTGGAGAGCGGCGGATTTCAGGGGCGAGAAGCGCATGAGGACTGCTCGGCGCTATGCTGGATGCAACCATCAAAGGCGCTTATTTGATGAGTGGAGTCAAACCGTGAAACGAAAAGTCGGAACACTCCTTGAAGAAGACGTGCTGCGCAAGGCCAAGCGCCGGGCGGTTGACGAAGGACGTCCTCTGAGCGATCTGATTCAGGATGCGCTGGAAAGCTACCTCTCAACACGAGCCGTCGACCCGGCAAAGAGCGACGCGGCCTATCAGCTTTATTGCGAGCGGCCGATAAAGCTTACCTCGGCAAAGCTCAAGGCAGTCATGGAGGAAGATGCATGGGATCTGTAAACCTCGACGATATCCCGGCCGGCAGCCTCTGCATGATCGATACGAACGTTCTGCTCTATGCGGAACAGAATGTTTCAGATCAGGCGCAGAGATTTATCCGGCGCTGTGCCAAGGGCGAGCTGAGCGGCGTTCTGCCGCAAACAGTCTGGCAGGAATTGACGCATAAGCTCATGCTCGCAGAGGCCATGATGAAAGGGGCCATCGCAAAAGGCAATCCCGCAGCGCGTCTTGCGGCAAAACCCGAAATCATCAAGGGGCTGAGCCTCTATCGCGCCAAAGTAAATGCGCTTTCTGACCTCGGACTAAGGTTCGCGGCCTGCACGCTGGAAGACCTTACGAAGACTGCGTTCAAGATGCAGGAGAAGTACGGATTTCTTACAAATGATGCAGTGGTGCTGGCAGTGGCGATGCGGCTGAAGGCGGATGTGCTGGTGTCAAGCGATAAGGCATTCCATGGAGTGACGGAGGTGGCGGTCCATTATCCCACGGATTTGCGTCTTTGATTTTTCCAAACCTCAACATGGGCAAGTTTGCCGAATTGAAACCATTTCAATATATAACGCTCAAACGCGGCGGCAATGTCCGCGTCAAGACACGGCCGGAGTGGGGAGTCGGAGGCTGAATATGATCTTTATTGCCGGAGCAACAGGTTTTGTGGGGAGGCATATCCTCGACGCGCTTCAGCGGGAAAGAGCGGCTGTACGATGCCTTGTCCGTGACGAGAACAAGGCAGACTGGGTGCGTTCCCTGGGGTTTGAAGCCGTCCAGGGAGACATCACGGATGCGGACTCACTGCATGGGGCTTTGGATGGGGCCGAGACCATTGTCCATCTGGTGGGGATCATCGAAGAAAATGCAAAGAGCACGTTTGAATCCGTGCATGTACAAGGGACCCGGAACCTTGTGAACGAGTCGGTCTCAAGCGGTGTAAAACGGATTTTTTATCAGTCGGCCCTGGGGGCCGATATCCAGTCTCCCTTCGCGTACCTTAAGACCAAGGCCGAGGCTGAGAAGATTGTTGTCTCATCGGATATCCCCTATACGATCTTTAAACCCTCACTCATTGTGGGGAAGGGGGACGGGTTTACGGAAAGGATGAGGAAGCTCATTTCTGCCGGGCCTGTGGTTCCTGTGCCGGGCAGCGGCCTGGCCAGGTTTCAGCCGCTCTATATCCGGGACTGGCTCGAGTGCTTCCGTCTGGCATTGATCCATGGAGTCTCCGGGAACAGGATCTACGAGTTTGGAGGCCCTGAGCAGCTCACCTATAATGAGATCTTGAAAGAGATCATGGATGTGCTGGAGATAAAAAAGCCGGTTATCCATGTCCCCATGGGGGTTGTTAGGTTATCGCTCCCCTTCATGGGAGCGGTCCGATCCGTTGCCTCGGCCCTGGGCCGGGAGATCCCTCCGGTGACGGACGAGCTTCTCTCCCTGTTGGGCATGGACAATGTCTGCGATAAGGATTCGATCCGGAAGCATTTCGGATTCACGCCGATCCGGTTCAAAGAGGCATTGAGGGAATTTCTGCAAGTCAGCCCATGAAAGAGAGGTTCGGGCGTTCGGAAGCGCCGGCCATCTTTTATCCCTCCTTCTCGGCCTGGAAACGGCTTTCCAGGAATCGGACGATGTCATCCGATTCATACATGGGCTTATCATCAATGAAGAGACAAGGGATTTGATACATCCCCCCATCCCGTATAAGCCGCATCATATTCGGCGGCCAGAGAATATTTCTATAGACCACATCCGCCTTTAATCTCCTGACGGCCCTCCGGACCTTCATGCAGTAGGGTCAGGTGGGAAACTGGTAGAGTTCGAGCTTCACAGGAATCCCTCCGGATCGTGATTTTCCAACCGTATGTTTCAGTCTATCACGGCCTGATCCATTGTCAAGCACGCCGAAAGAAAACAATATTAAACCAGTCCGCAAATACTTTTTGGAGTCAGTCCCATTCTTAGTTGAAATTCCGTAGCGGCTCCCATCTTCATCAGGCAGCTACACCCTCCTTTCCCGAGGCCGGCTCTATCCTCAACTCCCTTTGGATCGCTATTACCAATTGGAGAAGATGCCGGTAACCACAGATCTTATTCAGCCTGGGCTCTATATCCAATAAGGCGGCAGCCAACTATCTCTGTTTCTGATTCGAGTTCTTCCAATGATCTACTTTGTCCAGTCTCTGACCGATCAGGGACATGAGCGACTCGATGCAGTTGCTGGTCTTCAGGCTGGGGCCGAGCTCCTGAATTCGCCCCAGCTTGTGTAACGTCAACGTCTACTCAAGACCCTCTTTCCGACTTCTGACCGCCGACTCATTGATCAACTTGAGCGCCTTCTTCACCTTGGCCCTTCTTGCCTTGACATTTTTGCCTGCTTATAATACTTTTTTCATCAGCGGTTCATTTCCTTAAAATGGTTTCTAACTGACCAGAAACAAAACCATTTTAGGAGCCGATACTTTAAATTTCAACTAACTTTAGCAGACCGCCGGTCACACTTTATGCGGTCATTGCAGGCAGGAGGAATGGAAACGATGAAGATATATATATCCCCCCCATTTATTACATTTATAAAACAGACCCGGCATATCATTCCCGCTTTTATTTTGCTATATCTTCTTTTTATCATTTCTGATCCTGCTTTTTCACAGGAGACCGGACAGGTTCAGAAGGTGTATGACGGCGATACGGTGCTGCTGTCAGATGGCCGAAAAGTAAGGTATCTGGGAATTAATACGCCGGAATGGCAGGAGCCCTTTTATTTAAAAGCAAAACGGATTAACGAGTCATTAGTGATGGGGAAGGATGTTCGCCTGGAGTTTGACGAAGAACGAGTAGACAAATATGGTCGTTTGTTGGCGTATCTTTATGTGAGAGATCAGATGGTAAATGCCAAACTGATTGAGGACGGTCTCGCTCATGCATTTTTCATCCCGCCGAATCGTAAACATCATGCATTACTGCTCAAACTTCAGGCAGATGCCAGGGAACGCAAATTAGGGATATGGTCTAAACGCGGCAAGATGTCTGTCCTTAAGATTACCAGTGTCCACCCGCCTATCTCCGCTGAAGGAAAATCGCTTCAACCCTATTCACGGATTGCTAATATCAGTAATATTAAGGTCAATCTTGCAGGATACACACTTTCCAGCGAAACAGGACCCTCGTATAAGTTCCCTGATATTGAGTTGGCGCCTGGGTATACCGTTCTTGTTGTCAGCGGGAAGAAAATCAATAATCTGAAAAGCGAAGGTCAGCTCGTTATTTACTGGAATGATCAACCTGCCAAATGGGATGAAGAGGAGGACACTGCATACCTCACAGCCCCTGATGGAACTCTAATAGACTTATATCATTACAAGGGACGCCGAGTCTCACGAAAACCTAAGCAGTAAACTCCTTAAGTAAGTAAAATGGAAAGGTTCTTTTTAAAGGATATGTGCCTGCCGACTTCGCCAATCCACAACGTTATCCGAAATTGTGTTTTTAAGTTGAAAAGATTATGGACTTAACCCCGTCAATGTGACATAATTATTTGTTGGGAACATGATTGGGCTGATTGTCCCCTTGAGGTTTTATGCCTTAAAGAGATTGTTTGTAAATTTAAATAACATGAAAGAGGTTGAACATGAGCAAAAAGGAATTACTTATCAGTGAACTTGAACAGTTTACGGAGCCTCTTCTTGATGAGGTGTTGGATTTCGTCCATTTCTTAAAGACTAAGTTAACAAAGGAAAGGATCGATACTGCTATCGCGAGTGAATCCGCTTTAAGAAAAGATTGGCTTAAAGCAGAGGAGGATGAGGCATGGCAAAGTTTGTAAGAGGCGATGTCGTTGTTGTGCCTTTTCCCTTTTCTGATCTAAGCCAATCTAAAAGACGGCCTGCTTTAGTCATTACATCATTGGACGGCGACGACCTTATTCTTTGTCAGATAACCAGTCAAACAATCAAAGACAATTATTCACTTTCACTTGATGATAAAGACTTTAAAACGGGGAGTCTAAAACAGACAAGCAATTTAAGGCCTAATCGCATCTTTACAGCGGACAGCCATATTATCTTATATCGCGTCGGCAATCTTAGGGATGAAAAGCTCTCTGAAGTTGTTGAAAAGATTGTTGAAATAATTCGCGGTAAAAACACAACTTCCGATAACAAAGCGCAAACGGCTATCACACAAACCTGACGGCTTCGTTTACGCTTGAACGTTATCCGAAATTACGGGCAAAATTTTAAGAGGAATTAAAACCGCGTATAGAAATTCAGATTGATCCTCATACAGGAAGATGTTCCTTCACAAACTCTTCGACATACCAGTCCGTAATGGCATCATTGTACATGACCATGTCCAGTTGTTTGGTATAGGCGGTCAGCTTGCCCATGAGTTCCAGACGTTCTTCAATGTGAGGCTGTTTGAATTTTGCAAGCACGGCATCAATGACGTCTTCGGTAAACGTCACCTTAAAATCCATCTTCTTCAGAATCTTCCGGATGAGCCGGACCCTCCTTAATCTCCTGTCGGCGGAGGCCCCGCCTCCCTTGAAAAAGAATCTGATGTAATTGTCATTCATGTTTTCGCCCGCATACGCCTCCACCATGGAGAAGTGATAACCGAGGCGGATGCTGAAATTCATGTAATGGCCGGAAATGACCGCCAGACTCTTCTCTCCGGTTCGGTAGATCTGATCCTCCGGTATGGCCGCGGTGTGGGCGATCATGCCGATAAAGCCCTTGGCATCCGCAGGACGGGGCTCAGGCCATTTCATGCCGCGCATCCCCTTGAGAAATGCAGAAAATGGGATCGAGCATATGTCCTCGGGAGAGGCCTTCTTGACATGGTTTTTTATACCGCCATCGATGTTAATGAGATGGACCGCAATAGGGATACCTGACAGCAGAGGGGTGGTAGCGACTCCTTCCAGGTCATAGTCTTCCCCCAACCCGAACATCTTGGCCATGGCCATTTCATGGGCAAACCGGGTGATATCATGGAAGGTCCTGCAATATTCAGGCTTGAAGTCTTCCGCTTCAGGGTTGACCAGATTCAAAGGGACAATCCACTTTAATGTCTTTTCCAGTGTTCTGAAAAGGCGGGTCTCTTTGAACGGCTCTTTTCTCTTTGAAGCATACTTCAGCAGCTTATCCACCTTCCCTTCATAAACCGTGCCATGGATGGCATCCACGGTCAGTTCCTGGCCATCCTGGATCATACTTGTTGCCGTCTCTGTATCCAGGATAGCGGGAATCCGATACTCCCTGGCCAGTGATGCCATGTGTCCGGTCACTCCGCCCACATCGGTAATAATCGCAGCGGCCTTGTCCATGACCATGACGAATTTGGTCGAGGTGTGTCTGGCTACGAGCACGGCCCCTGCCGGGAAATCGGCCAGGTCTTTTTCATCCTTCATCAGGAAGGCCTTCCCGTAAGCGATTCCCTTGCAGGCAATGACGCCCTTGTCCAGCAGGATCGTACGCCCCTCTATGCGCCTGGGAACGCTCCCTTCTGTTTGACCGGACGGGACCGTTCGAAGAGGCCGGCTCTGAAGGATGTAGATCCGGTGATCCTGGTCCATGGCCCATTCAATGTCCTGAGGCTTGCCGTAATGATCCTCCAGAACGGATGCATAGCGGGATAATGTGCCGGCCTCGTCATCGGATAGAGCGGGTTTTCCATTCAACTCCACGGGCACAGCTATCTGTTTGATGCCCCCTTCCTGGGCACAGGTCCACATGGTCTCCTGTTCCGGGATGCTGCTTTCCAGGACAGAGCCGTTCTTTCTGGAAACCATGAAGGCTTGCGGAGCAACCGTTCCATCCACTACGGACTTTCCCAGCCCCCATACCGTATTCATGATGACGGTATCACTTTCCGGGTGATTGGGGTTCCTGGTATACATGACGCCGCCGGCCCTGGCATGGATCATCCGCAGGACACACACGGCCATAACCATTTCCTCCTCTGAAAACCCTTTTGTCTTGGAGTAGAATATCGCCCGGGGGGTGAAAAGGCTGGCAACGACTTCTTTGTATTTTTGCAGGATGAGATCGCCTTGGAGGTTCAGGAAGGTGGCATACTGCCCTGCAAAACTGAATTCTCCGTCTTCATGGATGGCGCTGCTTCTGACGGAGACCTTGACGTTCACATCCGGTTTTAGAAATTCACCATTTCCCCCTTTAATAAGGGGGAGTGTGGGGGGATTTTTTTCTTTAAGTCCGGTGTAGGCTGTTTGTATGGCCTCTTTAAGATCCGCAGGAATTTCCCCATGGATCACCATATCCTGTATCCCTCTGCCGACCTCTTCCAGTTTTTCCATACGATCAATAGGAAGTTCAGATAATTTCTTATTGATCTTTTCCGCAAACCGGTTATGTTCCATGAACCTTTTGAAGGCGTATGCGCTGATTGAGAACCCATCCGGGGTGGGAAGGTGAAGCCGGTTTCTGATCTCTCCCAACTGTGCAGTCTTGCCTCCGGAGACATGGGACATATCGCCGGTCAGGTTTTCTATGGGAATAGTCAGGTCGGTTTGCGGGATCTCTATTTTATATTCGATGATTTTTTTCAACTCATCATGGATCTGATCATAGATCGGGAAGAGTTCCTTGAATGGGTCATGAGACAGGGCATTCAAGTCCTGAATGATGTTTAAAACCCTGTCCGCAATCAATTTGATGCGGGTCTCAAGGTAGCGCTTGTCGAACAGGTATTCTCCTGAAAGTTTTTCCTCCATGTCCGCCATGAGTGTCAGAACATGGTTGTTTTCTGTAAGGAGGCGCTGGAACGTCAGGTAGATTTGTTTCAGGGCTTCTTTGGCGGATCGCTCCTCTTCTCTCTTTTCTGAGGATTTTTTGAAGATCCTGAAAAGGCTGCGCATGGATAGAATGCCTTTCTATACGGAGACATGGAAGATCAGATTATTTTCATCTTCTTAATATGTTATTCATTGCCATTTCACGGTTTCATAAAGGGTTACAGCGTGATTATAGCGGATAAAAAAAATCTCGACAAGATAAAATAATATCATTATAATTCAATAATTTTATTATATGCATGTACGGAATCTGATATTACATTGCGACAGAATGGGAATCTTCAGGGATCCTTTTACTGAATGCTGTAATGCAAAAAATGAGTTTCATGGTTTTCACCATGGAATAAAAAAGGAGGTTTTATGCCGAACAACAAGGCTGTGAAGGATTTGATGATCGATGTCTTTGACTACCCGCATATCCCGTATTGGTTTACGATCCGGCAGGCCATAGGGGTGATCAGGAAGTCCATGATCGAGGCGGAGAAATGTTTCAACCCGCTGGCCATTCTGGTATTCGATGAGAAGTATAATCTAATGGGTACATTATCTCTGAAAGATATACTCAGAGGTCTGGAGCCGACGTTTCTGAGTGCCTCAACCAAGGCCCAGGGATATGCAGAGAGCGAAGAAACGCTTGCCATTGTGTGGGATAGTCTGTTTGCAGAAGGATCAAAGACGCTAGCGGAGAAACCGGTGAGCGATATCATGGTTTCGATCCGGGGGTATGTCGGCCCGGAGGATCCGGTCACCAAGGCCGCCTATCTGATGATTCATCAGGACAGCATGCTCCTGCCGGTCATAGAGAACAAGAAGATTGTGGGAATTATTCGGATAAAAGAGGTCTTTGAAGAGATTGCCGGAGTCGATTAAAGATGGTTTGAATATTTATACATATCAGGAATCATTATCAGGGGAGGAGAGAGATGGAAGGCAAACCGAGTGAAATAAAACCAGCAGGCTCCTTGCCGGAGCCGCCGGAGGAGATAAGGCTTGCCAGGATAAAAGAGGCCATTGACTGGAAGAGGGTATTTTTCATCCTGTTGGGTCTGGGGCTTTTTTTTTCTTGTGTATTACACTCCCCCCTGGAAAGACGCTATCGACCCGGTCGGCAAGGCATTCCCGTTGACCAAGGAAGGCAAGGGGGCCATTGCCCTGTTTCTCATGGCGGGCACCTGGTGGGTATTCGAAGTCGTGCCCATCGGGGTGACTTCGCTTGCCATCGGCGTATTTCAGGCGCTCTTCAGCATCCGGTCCGCCAAGGATGCCTTCAAGGATTTTATGGACCCATCGGTCATGTTTATCTTCGGGTCCGTGGTGGTCGGTCTTGCCTTTTCCAAGACCGGTCTGACCAAACGCCTGGCTTATAAGATGCTCGAGGTGGTCGGAGAGAAAACGAGCATGATCCTGCTCGGCGCCTTGGTGGTGACTGCGGGGCTCGCCCATCTCATGGCCCATACCGCAGCGGCGGCCACGGTTTTTCCCATCCTGCTCGCCATCTATGCCCTTTACGGCGAGGAGGACAAGCAGACCAACTTCGGAAAGGCCCTGTTTATCGGCATGGCCTATGCCGCAGGCGCCGGAAGCATCATCACCTTCCTGGGATCCGCCCGATCCGCCGCAGGGGCCGGCATGTTCAGGGAATTTACCGGCAGGGACGTCGGATTTTTCGAGCTGACCAAATTCATGTTCCTCATCGGATGGCTCATGGTCTTCATCATCTGGGGCTATCTCATGATCTTTCTCAAACCGGAGAAGAAGGTCATCTCAGGGCTCAGGGAGAAGGTGCAGAGGCTTTCCAGAGAACTCGGCCCCATGAGAATGGATGAAAAATTCGTCATTGTTACGGTGCTCGGCGTGGTCATCATCATGTCTTTGCAGTCCTTTGTCCCTGCATTAAAAGCCCTGGACCGGGCTGCATTGATCCTGATCTCGACCCTCCTGTTCTTCATATTCAAGATCCTGACGGTAAAAGAACTCGAGGAGATCCCATGGAACATTATCCTCCTCTTCAGCGGCGCCATGAGCATCGGTTTCTGCCTCTGGAAAACCGAGGCCGCCCAATGGATGGCGGTCAACTGGCTGGTCATGTTCCAGCACGCCCACTGGCTGGTCTTCGTTCTGAGCATTGCCACCTTTGTCCTGATCATGACGAACTTCATCATGAATGTGGCCGCCATAGCCATTTCTCTTCCGGTTTCCCTTGTGGTTGCAAAATATCTGGGAGTGGCGCCGGACGTCATCTTCTATGCCTCCCTGGTGACCGCGGGCATGCCCTTTCTCTTGCTCATCGGCGCGGCCCCAAATGCCATTGCCTATGAATCCAAGCAGTTCACCACCGGGGAATTTTTCAAACACGGGATCCCTTTGAGCATCATTCTGATTGTGGTTCTCGGACTGGCCATCGTTACCTTCTGGCCGCTTCTGGGTATGCCGATACAGATTAAATAACGCCGGTTTATCAATAGGAGGTGAGCGCATGAAAGCTGAAGATCTGATGATTCCTCTTCAGGGATATTTAAGCCCCGATAACACCCTTCGGGAAGCGGTCAATCTTCTGAGGACGGCGCCCCGCGGGGTAGAAAGGGTCGGGGTCAAAGGGCTCCCGGTGCTGGATGCAAAGGGGCTTCCGGTCGGCATGCTCTCCATGCGGGATATATTGAAGGTCGTGTTCCCGTCTTACATGTCGCTGATGGACCTCGGGAAATTTACATGGGACGGCATGGTTGAGGACATGGCGAGGAAGGTGGGACATATCAAGGTTTCCGACCTCATGACCAAGAAGGTGATTCATGTGAATGAAGATGCCCAGCTCATGGAATGTGTGGACCATATGATCAAGTATAACGTGCGCAGGCTCCCGGTCATCGGCAAGGACGGCAAGGTGGTCGGTATGCTTTATGAAAGGGATATCTTTTTTGAAATCACCAAGGCCATGCTGAATGAAAAATAACCATTTGAAAATAGAGGAGGTCCGAGATGAGTTCTGAGGCCGCTTCACAGGCCGTGGTCATGGGGCCGTCCTTCTGGATTGCGACAGCGATTTTTATCCTGGCCTATGCCCTGATCATATCCGAGAAGGTTCATAAAACCATCCTGGCCATCTTCGGCTCGGCATTGATGATCGTTCTGGGGATCGTCACGCAGGAAGACGCCTTCCATTCCATGGAACTGGGCATAGACTGGAACGTCATCTTCCTGCTGGTCAGCATGATGATCATTATCAACATCATGAAACCCACGGGCCTATTCGAATATATCGCCATCAAGAGCGCCAAGGCGGCCAGGGGGGAGCCGTTCAGGATCATGGCGATCTTCTCGATAGTCACGGCCACGCTCTCGGCATTTCTCGACAATGTGACGACGGTCCTCCTGATCGCGCCGGTGACGCTCCTGATCTGCCAGGCCCTGGAGCTGGAGGTGGTCCCCTTTCTGATCACCGAGGCCCTGGCTTCGAATATCGGAGGAACCGCCACCCTGATCGGCGACCCGCCCAACATCATGATCGCCTCCAAGGCCCAACTCGACTTCATGGCCTTTATCTACCATCTAAGCCCGGTCATCATCGTTGTACTGATCGCGTACGTAGCCACCATCAAGTTCATATTCGGGAAGCAGTTGCATGTGAAAGAGGAGTTGAAACAGCGAGTCATGGCCATGAATGAAAACGAGGCCATCAAGGACCCGGTGCTCCTGAAGAAGTCCCTTTTTGTGCTGGCCGTGACCATTACAGGCTTTATCTTTCACGGGGCGCTTCATTATGAGCCGGCCACCATCGCCCTCTTCGGCGCAGGGCTTCTGCTGCTCATCTCAGGGACCAAGGAGCCGCATCGCATCCTGGCCGAGGCCGAATGGGCCACGCTCTTTTTCTTTATGGGGCTGTTCATGATCATCGGCGGGGTGGTCAAGGTCGGTCTCATCAAGTGGATGTCGATTGAGGTTCTGAAACTGACCCAGGGAAACCTCTTGGGTACGAGCTTGATCGTCATGTGGTTCTCGGCTTTTGCTTCCGCATTTATCGATAATATCCCTTATGTCGCCACCATGAACCCCCTGATCATTGACATGGCCAAACAGCTCTGGCCCAACCTCTCGGGTGTTCAGCTCCTGCATCATCCGGACCTCATGCCTATCTGGTGGTCCCTCGCCCTCGGCGCCTGCCTCGGCGGCAACGGCACAGCCATCGGCGCCTCGGCCAATGTCATTATCGTGGGCATGGCCGAGAAGATGGGAAAACCCATCTCCTTCAAAAAGTTCATGCTCTACGGCATGCCGCTCATGATCGAGTCGGTGATCATCTGCACGGCCTATGTCTATCTGAGGTATTATGTGCTGAAGATCTGATGGTCTAACCCCCCTCTTTCCCCCCTTACATTAAGGGGGGATGAAAGGGCGGCACAGGTGAACGGTGTGCCGGTGGCCTTCCTCTCCCTCTTTCCCCCCTTAGTTTAAGGGGGGATGAAAGGGGGGTTACCTTAATGTAAGGGGGACAGAGGGGGGTTATGGGAGCCCCCACATTCCAGAATCACAGCATTCCTCTGAGAGAGTTCCGCCCGCCGGCGGTATAGAAAATTGCTCTCTTTCGAAGGTTATTTGTGACTTGAGAAGGATGTGGTTTCAGGTCCAGACAAAATCATAGCAGATCAGATGCAAATCCTCTTTCTTGATGGGTCCTGAGATCGTGCCGTTGCCATCTCTTGTCTCGGTCCCGGTTTTTTCCCGCAGATCCTGAACAGTGCACAACAAAGCTTTGATGTCCTTTTGTCCCTGAAAATCCGAATAGGCTTTCCTCAGGGTCTTGTTGTGTGCAGGCATCAGGGGATTATTGAGGAACTGCTTTATCATCCGGACCTCTTTTCGGTCAACTTCAGGACTGTTCATATAACCATCGAGGAGAGTAATCATCGTCGTTTGGATGGGGTCGAGGATCTTTGGAGCGGCCTCAGCCGCTCGTTGTTCCATGGCGGATCTCACGATATCCTCCATGACGGCATCCTGAATGTTGAATATTTCATTTCCGATATCGCCGACAACCCGAGGCGTATCCGGCGAACAGGCGATGAGATTTGCGATGACGAATCGATTGTCGATGATCCGCTTCTCCACAAGGTCATAATAGCGCCAGAAGTGGTGTCTTCCTTCTCCCTTTGCCGATGCCGCGGTGAAATAGAAGAATACGCCCCGGTATCCGGATTGTGCGAGGCCCGAATGTATCCCGTCCGGAAGCTCGTCCAGCATCTTTTGCGCACCGCTTGCAAGAAGGGACTGCAACTGGTGGAGAAGAAATTCATTGCTCGCGAGTTCGGTGAACTGCTCCTGCTCGTCAATGACCGTGCCGTCCTCTTCCCTGATCCGCTTCAGGGTGTTGAAGTTTTGAGGATTGACCGTCTCGCCGAGCACGCTCGCATCCAGGAACCCGGTTCTGTTGATGTCCGCGATTTTTCGGTTCAGGCTCTCCACAAGACCCAGGAGCCGCTCCAGACCCACGTCGGGAAACATGTTGTATATCCACAATGTATCGTAATCGGAGCCGATCCGATCGATCCTTCCTGCCCGTTGTACCATGCGGGTGGGATTCCAGTGGAGGTCGTAATTCACCAGGATGCCGCAGTCCTGAAGGTTCTGACCTTCAGAGAGCACGTCCGTAGATATCAGAATGTCTATCTCCCTATCGCTTCCTTTCAACTCCTCCCGATTATTCGCTGTCGGCGCGAACGCCGCGACCAGCGAGGTTCTGTCTTTTGGCGAGGCGCCGCTGTCCATTCGCCTGATCCTGGGGTTCCCGACGGTCTTTCTGAATGCTTCGCCTTTTTCGCCGCCCAACTCTCCGAAGAGATACCGGGCCGTGTCTTTGTAATAGGTGAAGATGATGACCTTCTTCCCTTTCAGTTCCGACGCAAGCAGATCCTTGAGTTTGGAAAGCTTGGCATCGTGCTTCGGAGAAATGTCTTTGATCTCTTCCCATATCTCCGAGAGAGCTTCTACGTCATGCTGCAAGGCCTCATGGAGCCTTCGCAGTTCAAACTGCGACGGATCGAGCGTCGCGAGCTGACCCAGGAATTCCATTGCCTCCTCATCGGCATCCATTTCCTCGGCGCGGGATTTGGGTGTGGCATCGTCTTCTTCATCCTCGGTCGAAAGAAACCGCACGGCCCTGGCAAAAGCCGCGCTGTCCAGAACTTTCCCGCCCAGCACATAGGACTCGAAGGTTTTGATGAACTCTAAGGCCCGGCGCACGCTGATCCGGAAGGCCTCGATGCTCGACTCGAACCGCTTGAGGTACCGGCTCTTGAAGATTCCGACCAGCGCCTCTTCTCTCCCCATTTGGAAGAGATCTTTCTGCGCGTCCTCTTTCTTGTACGATTCCAGATTATACGGCGCAAGCCGCAGATTCTCGATCTGCGATACCACAAATTCGTAGATTCCCTCATAGGTGGCTTCGAGATTGTACCGGATGGTGCGGAGTTTCCTTTCCGGCCATTTCACGGTCTTTCCCTTAATGGTTGCATTCGGGTATGCCTTGCGGATAAACGGCCTTGTCCTCCGGATGACCACCTCTTCAAGAAGGTTAAAGAGAGCGATACCGGCAGCTTGGGACGCCGTCTCTCTCCTGGCCGCAAGGAAGTACCGGTAGAGGTCGCCGATACCGGCGGAGGCGAAATAGGCTTTGTCGTTGCCGGTAAAGAGAAGGATCTGATTATACAGGTCGAAGATGTCGTTGTTGATGGGCGTGGCCGTAAGGAGGATGATCTTTTTTCGCATCCCGTCCCTGCCGCGCCAACCGTTCATGCTCAAGAGTTCAGAGAGCTTCTCGTATCGCTGGGAACTTGCATTCCTGAAGTTGTGGGATTCGTCCACCAGGATCACGTCCGTGTCACCGTATCGTGCGGCGTCAAAGTCCTGCTGTCCCAACTCCTCCTGCGAAAGGATTGTGGCCGAAACACCGGCTTCGCCGAGTTCGTGCCTCCACATCTCCCGCAGGCTCGCCGGGCAGATCACAATGGCCTTCAACCTCATGTGGTAGGCATAGTCTTCAAGGAGCTTCTTGCCGATCCACGTCTTGCCCAGACCCACGGAATCGGCGATCAGGACGCCGTCGTAGCGGTTCAGGATCTTCCTGGCCTTCTTCACCGCGTCTTCCTGGAACTCGGCCAGCTCAACCGCCGAGCGGGTCTCCTGGGGCTTGGCATCCAGGTCGTCCTTGAAGTATTCGAAGAGCGCCTTCATGTACACCTGGTAGGGCGTATATTCCTTGCTCCCGAACTTGGAGGCATCGAGAAGTTCGATCAGCTCCTGCTTGAAATTCAGAGAGGTGTTCCAATTCTGTTCAAACCACTCATCCAGATCAGCGATGGCCCGCGCCCCCACACTCGACTTGAGCCGGCGTTTAAGCTCCGTATCCATATTTAGGAGGTCCTTGGGATTGTATTTCATATCAGGGAAGAGAACCGGCTGGATATCATCGTGAACTTCCTGATCCGTGAGCGCTGCCTTATGCGTAAGATTCAGCTCCTTATTCGAGGTCAGTCCTGCGGCCGTGAAATTGCTCGACCCCACGATGGCTGCCACAGGCTGGAAACGGTCCCACCCCTTGGAAGGAGAATCACCATAGAACAAGTAACACTTGGCGTGCAGGAAGCCCTTCTCGAACACGCGCACCTGGACGTCTTCCCGGCGGAGATACGCGATCAAGTCCTCAACGGCCCGGAGCATCTCCTCCGTGTACGTCATGCTTTGCAGATCGCCCCACAGCCCACGGCTGATGCGCGGTCCTTTGGGAATCAGACCCACCGACTCGGCCTTCTCAGGTTCGTCACCGATGAGCAGGCGGAAGCTTCCGAGGTTTATCAGCCCGGCCCGCAGAAGTCGGAACCCCTGCACATTGAAATAGGCCGTGGCCACATCGAGGCACTTTCCCTCGTGCCCGGCAAGCAGGCTGTTCAGCACGTCGGCCATCTTGTGCGTCTGATTGTCTATGACGTAGGGGATTCTCATCGTTCGATCAGCATTTCGTTTTGTAATTGATGATCCGTTTCATGAGATCGTCACTGATCGTTGGTTCGACACCTTCATTTTTCCAGTTCCCTCTTTAGAATGCCGATTTCACGCTCCGAGGAAAGAAACATCTCTTTTTTTGATGCGAATGCCTTGGCCTCCTTGGTAAAACCGGCCTTCGATACATACCAGCATCGGTCGGCAACGGCCGCTGCTTTCTGAAAAAAGGCTGAGACTTCTTTTTCTCCCACTGCCTTGCTCTTCCACTTCACCTCCACCGCCCACCTCACGCCGTTTCTCGCCAAGACGTCGATCTCTGTCCTGCCTTCATCCGAGACAAAGCGCTTGATGCTTTTAAACCGAGGAAGCATGACCGTCCGCGTAATGCCGAACAGCCTCCCTTCCACCCTCTGGCCGGCAAAAAGGCGCATCAATTCGCGTACCGTCCCTTCCTTCTCCCGACCCAGCTCTTCAGAAACGAGCCGGTACTTCCGGTCCAGCTCCTCGATGAGGGAAACCAGGTCTTTCTCCTTCGGAAAGTCGGGGGCCTCGATGCCGTTCTGGACGTATGCCACCCAGTACCTGAGCACCGGGTCGTTGTAAAAATATCGCCGGTCCCGCTCCGTGAGCAGCCCTATCGCCTGGAGCTCCTTCAGATTGACCCGGACCGCGCCCTGGGTCATCCTGAGCTCTCTGGCAAGCTCGGACTGGGTCATGGAGGATTCGGAAGCGGCGATGGCGTCCAGAAGCGACTTCAGCACGCCGTATCCCTTGGCTCGTTGCAAAGAAACGGAATAGAGATAGTTGCAGTAGGAGTGGATCAGGCCGTTCGGGGAAAGAGTCTCGGATATGAACGCCCGCTTGATCAGGCTTTCCGACGTTTCTTCTTCCCGTCCCAGGAACAGCACGGTCTTCCTCAGGAGCTGAACGAGGTAGAAAGGGTTCCCCCCGCTGTAATGATGCAGGAGACCGGCGTTCCGCGCGTCAATGTCCGGGATGAACTTGCGGATGAGTTCACGCGACTCTTGAGGAGAATAGGGAGGAATGTCGATGTGGTTGAACTGATTGAAGAACGGACTCCGGTCGTCCTTGGTGATCCATTCCATTTCCGAGATGATCGAGCCGCTGATACAGTAGGTCACGTGCTCGGACCGGTCTTTGACGCCGCGCATGATCTTCAGGATGTTCTTCGTCTGGTCGAAGTTTGTAAGATTCTGGATCTCCTGAAACTCGTCGAGGAAGAGCAGCACCCGCCTTTTCGCAAACCGTGCGAGCGATTCGGAGAACCCGAAGCACTCCTGGAGCAGCCTCTGCCGGTCGGGCCTTGCCTTCTCCAGCTCCTGCGTGATCGGCAGAAGGGCGTCCCGCAGCGCCTTGTCATGCGCCTCGAACAGGAGCGAGGGCAGGTGCAGAAAAGGCCCGGGCAGCCGGTCTCCCTTCGCATAATGCCAGTAGAGGTGCCATCCCGTGAACTTGAGGGCAAAGTCCTCGGGCGTCTCCGCGATCTCTTCCAGGTTGATGTAGACCGGCAGAACGGCCCGGTCGCGGAGCCGGCGCTTGATGAACTCCTTGATGAGCATGGTCTTCCCGATGCGCCGGAGCCCCGAGAGGTGAGCGTCCGCGGGACGCTGTGCGAGCAGGTACCCCTCCAGGAGCGACAGCTCGCGTTTTCGGCCGGAGAAGATGTCCTGGTCGTCTTTTCGGTAGAAGTAGGTTAACATAAATTATCCCATTTGCCATTAATATCAGACGGGCTATTTTACTTAACTCCCCTCCCCATGTCAAGACGAATCGCCGACGCGCGGTCGGACGGAGGCGGAGACCCGCTACATTTCATGCGCCGTACATAGCCTCTCCAGCCTATCTTTGGCATACAAAATATAACATAATTCGATTGTCTGCCTGCTCGTGAAGGTCAAAGGTGTCAGACACCTTTGACACCCCTCTTATCTATCTTGGTCTCCTGCAATATCCTCGTAGGAGGAATACTCAGGCAAATACGCAATCTAAGCAACCACCAGCTCAAACGGGAACGGCTTGTCAATACCGGCAGTCTTGCTGACATATAGCTTTTCTATCCCGATGGTCTTTCCATTTTTATCCTTCTTGAAGATAATACCCTCTCCTGCCTCTTCACATATAACTTCGTCCTCGGGATTTCCGAACCAGATATCCATCGTGTCCGAATCCTTGTGATAGTAAACCACTACTTTGTCCATATAACATCTCCTTCCTTTACCTTGTCTGTGGGATAAGCAGTTATTAGGAAACCTTTCATCCCCATCTGCCTGACAACTACACAATACAAATGCCCATCAAGTAAAAGATGGCTTGGCAAAAGAGCAGAGTTCTATCAACAAGAAAGACGGAGAGGATATTCCGCTCCAAGGACTCGGCCTCAACTGACCTTGGACAGCCAGCCCTTCTGCTGAAGAACATTCCAGGCAATCCGGATATGCTCCGGTTCAAACATTTGCTTTCTGGGGTTCCATGCATGCGTCTTCTCGATGGCTTGATCCACAGTGACACATTCCTCGCGTATAGCAACCCAGTGAACGGTTGAAAGCAGCTCCATGCCAAAAGGCGTCTCAAATCCTTTCACCAGGTCTGTCACCCGGTCAAAGTGTTTGCGAGTTTCAGCATGGCGCGCAAGCAATGTCATTGCGTGGTCGGCCGATCCAGGAAGCAATTCGATTTGTTTCTGCGGGTTGTCTTCTGCATCGGCATAGCCCTGGATGAAGTGTCCTTCAATGAGGCTGAGCACATGGCGAAGGTTCTCGGAATAGGGGCCGTAAAGACCCTTGCTGTATCGGAGCTTCAACTTTTCGCCGGCTTCCTGCATGAAATACATAAGCTTGTGAATTTCGAGCAGCGATACAAAAGGATCCATTAAGGCATTCAGGTATTGATTCATCAGCCCGAGCAAAGCGGCTCGCCCAACGGTTATCTTCGGTCTTTGCGCTGTTTTGACCATGTCGGAAGCTTGCGGAGCTCCTTTCGGTTCGTAGAGCAGCACACGCACATCGGGCATGGATTCAAAAGCGCGTTCGATGCGCGGTCGCACATCACTCCACTTCAGTCCGCCCAGGCCGCAGCCCAACGGTGGAATAGCGATCGAGCTAATGCCTCGCTGCCGCACTTCCTTTATCAGCGCCTCCAATCCTGCATCGACATACTCAAGCCGGCTCTTGCCCTTCCAATGGTCCTTGGTGGGGAAATTGATAATGTAATGCGGATTCGTCAGTTGGCCTTGCTCATGAACGAACATCTTGCCGGGTTTCAATTCACCCCTCTCGCAAACAGCCTGATACTCCTTGAAGTTCTCCGGAAAGGCCTTGCGGAACTGAAGCGCAATACCGCGCCCCATAACGCCGACGCAATTTACCGTATTGACCAAGGCCTCTACGTCCGCGGTCAGAATGTCGTCTTTTTTCAGATCAATCATGGCATTATCTCCCGTATGTTTCAATAGTACCAATCAGGCTGAACGCTAACGCCGGGCCGATGCCTGTTCTGCCTGAGAATCGTGTTGACCCGCTCCGCTGTCGGCTCATCAATCACGCCGATTCGTTCTATGAGTTTCCAGGGGCAAGTGTCGTGAAGCAGGAACTCGGCCTGCTTGCCTTCTTTGATTCTTGAGTCACGAAAATCCTGAGCTGCAACAGCATCCCAGCTCACCTCGTTCAACTCGTCCAAGTTTTTCTTAAACCGCGTATAGAAGGCCCCTGCATTGCTCTTGCTGAAGGCCCATCTGCGGCTGTTCTCCCTGGCCCATTCTACCACAGAATAGAGGTCCGTTTCGAGATGTAAAATAGGCCGTTGCCCGCCCGTGTAGGCCAAGTCAAGGTGATTTCCCATGTGGATCAGATACAACATGATCGAACGGGGACAAAAGTAAAACGGGACATACTCGCCGACTTTGGTTCCGGGGTGACAGTCAACCTCCATCGTCAACCTGCGCTGCTTGATCTCCGTCATGCCGATAGTCGTGTGCCCTACCTCCTGAGCAAGCCGCCTGGCATCGGATTCAAGACCGCCCGCGGCCAGAATAGAGGATAGATTATCCACATGGGTAATATGATAGATTTTCGGTCTGTCAGGTGGTTCGCTCATGCTTCTTCAGCCTCCGCATCCAATGCGGTTTCCTCGACGGCTTCAACGTCCTCAATCGCTTCGACCTCATCAGGCAATTTCGCCGCTGCCTCGCACACCGAAACATTGGATAATATTTATCAAATTATGGTAGCAATACCATGGGCAAAGGAGCGATTCCGCGCCCCTCTTATCTATCTTGGTCTCCTGCAATATCCTCGTAGGAGGAATACTCAGGCAAATACGCAAGCCTCACCGATGTCACCGGCCCAAAATTATCGAGGGTCCTGAATCTTGACATTTCATAGAGCAAAATCAAAGACCTCAACCGCATGTTTCACTTTACTTGTTCAGTCAAGTAAAATGGGCGCTGTCCCTATTTTGCTCCTTATCATTACGTTAAAGCATTTCCTGCAACCGCTTTGAAATATACTCAGCTTCTTCATCAGAAAGCCCATAGCAACGGAACAAGATCCTATCAATGGTATTCTGTATCGGCTGGCTTTCAGGTGCGAGTCGGGAGCGCTCGGATCTATTTTTAAGAACACGAGCGGCTTCGATCTTCTGGATTTGTCGGCTCATTTCAGTAAGGGCGTCTTGCACCGGCTTGTGCATAACGCCGGGCTCGACGCAAACCGAACACAGCATATTTCCAACATCTGCCCACTTCCCGGATTTTACCAACGATCGCCAATCAACACTCGGGCCTTCATCACTGAATGTCGGCGCTGGCAAGGAGTTAAACTGATATTCATTTATCATCGCGTTCGTGCTAATGAGTCTGAAATACCAATCCAGAATTATTGAGTTTAAAACGGCGATCAGCAAATCGAGGTCGATTTTACTTGCTGCAGGAGGAATGTACTTAAGCTTATCGAAGCAAAATACCCCTTCAGGCAACATTGCAGCTATGATTCTTCTGAAATTGTTTTGGGGAGCACTCCGCTGAATACCTATTCGTTTATGGAGATGTGCAAAGGCTCTGCTATTTTCTGATTTATCCTTCAGATATGCTCTCACATCCAATCTTAATTCCTCGCCTTGAGAGGCTTCTCGTAAGGCATATAAGGTAACATTTGAACCACGGATAATAACCGGCCCCTTGTTGTTGGCGTTTATGAACTCTCGATGCGTCAGAGCATGTAATTCTCCCTCAAATAACTTTGCAACATTACCCATGGGTTGTATAGCGCCCTGTCGTATCAACCCAATCAAATCCCAGTCATGTTGCGTACAAGAAGGTATTGTTGCATTTTCCTTATCAAACGTCAGAATATCTGCCGGTGCAACTGCTAACATTGAAGCACTATCTTCAAACAGCTTCCCTGAATGAGTCCGTATTGTGAACTTTTTACCCGTAGGTACGGAACGTATAACAAAAATGACCGTTGACAGCTTGGCTTCTGCAAAAACCCTATTTTGAGGATCATCTTTTTGCGGGAAAGCCTCAATTAACATTACCCCGGTCTTCTCCAACATCATTTTGCGTATGCCGGTTGCCTGCTCATCACCAAGAAGCGACATCGGAACAATAAAAGAGAATGTCCCATTCTCTTTTGTTATGCTGAGTCCACGACAAATGAAAAGCTTATTGAGATTACGGGCACCGCGAACTGCCGGTTTATACAGATCAGATGCTAAGAAGTATTCAACATCTCTTGATATCTCATAACCCAGCTCCTCACTCGCAAGCACATCATAGGGCGGATTGCCGATTACCGCATCGAAGCCTGCCCCTTTGATTCGTTCAATTACCTGTGTAGTTCCCGGACGCGGGCCATAGAAAACTTCGGGAACTTCGGGAAACTCCAGCTCCCAGTGAAAGAAATGTTTCTCTTCCTCGGCAGCAAATGTAGTAGCGGCGATTCCCTTCCATTCTGCGGGGAGCTTGGCCTTGTGCGGCGCCTTTGCCCATTCCTCGGATTCTTTGGATCGGAGAAATTCCAGGGCAGGGTTGTATTCAGTCTTTTTCTTGCCTTTACCCACAGTCCTCGGTTCATTTCCGAACCACTGGCTCGTGTAGACGTCCATGTAACGCTTGAACGGCGCAAGAGCATCTACGGCCTTTTTATACTCTGACCGGGAATTTCTGACCTGCTCTGCGGTCACGTCCGAAAGCTCACCGATATGGCGCATGAGGTCGGTGGCGAGCATCAGCCCCTGGAAGTGGGTGCCACCCAGAAGGCTCAACTGGCCGGTTTCAACTTTTCCCCGCACTTCTTCGACCTTTGCTCCTATCAGTGAGTTTCCGCATTTGAGGTGATGGTCCAGGAACGAGAGCGGCGCGCCGAGGGTGAAGCAGTCGAGCCAGAGGGAGACTTTGGCAAGCTCCACGGCCATGGGGTTCAGGTCCACGCCGTAGATGCAGCGTTTGAGGATGTGGCGCTTGAGAAGGTTCACGTCGGTTAGGCGGTTTCTGTCTATGCTCACACCCTGCTTTTCCATTTCGCTCAGAATGGTCTGGCGGGTCTTTTCCATTTCCGCGGTGATGGGGTTCCAGGGAAAGGCGCGGAGGAAGCCTTCCCTATCGCCGAGAATCTTGTCGGAGATGAAGTCCACGGCTTCGACCAGAAAATGCCCGCTGCCCATGGCGGGATCGAGCACCTTGATGTCGAAGAGCTCATCCACGAGATGGCGGTGCCTGAGATAAGTCTGGTTCTCGGGTGAGTCGCCGGCGCCTCCGAGGGCCTTGTATTTATCCCGTTCTTTCTTGAGGGTCTGCTGTGCCTCGCGGAGCTTGGGACGCAAAGCATCGAGCTTTTCAGCCAGAACCGGACCGACGGTGTTCTCAACGATGTATTTGACGATGTAGTCCGGTGTGTAGTAAGAGCCGGTGGCCTTGCGCTCGCGCTTGTCGTTTTCGAGATAAACAGTCCCTTTCTTGAGAACCCGCTCCTCCGCGTTCTTGCCGCGTCCGATGGTGAGAATACGCAGTTTGTCCTTTTTCGCCTCGGCATAGGAAACGATCTCCTCGGTCTTCTTGCCCTTGACCACGGCCATCTTTTCTTCGGCTATACGGAGCTTGAATTCAAGAAGTCCTTCATAGATGGAGCCCAGGTGCCGAACGCCGAGGGACTTGTAATCTATGAAGACGAGGGCCTGAGTCTTGTCATCAATGTCCCGTGCCATCATGTCCAGGCCAAGGGCAAGATAGCGATCGGGTATCTTGTGATTGCGGAGAAAGCGAGAGTTCTTGACTTCCGGGGAGTCGTCGTCCTTCGGAGGGTTGGTGATGAACAGGCCGCCGTTGTAAAGCGGGACGTTCACATCTGAATCACCATTGTCGATAACGCTGAACAACTTGAACAGCCGGTCGTAGAGTTCCGTACTGCTGCCGTGATAGGCTTTCTTTATCTTTTCCGGCGCTTCATCCAGGATAGTGCCGGCGTGCTTCGCCACCTCTGCCTTGAGACGAGTAAGGCTCATCTCCCAGTACCCTCTCACCTCGGTGACGGGCAGGAGGTTCCGGGATTCGGAGTAGAGCAGGAACAGAAGACGGTATAGGAAAGTAAGCGTTCCATGGTAGCAGTCTTGCAGCTTCTCCTCCCGTTCTTTTTCGGGCAGGGACAAGACGTATTCAGCGCCTCCCATATTCTCGATGAAGCCTTCGGAAAAGTGCGGAAATATTTTATCGAATACTCGTGCCTTTAATTTTTCGCCGAGTTCTTTGGCATAGGTCTCGCTCTCTTCGATGAGCTTATCGACAAATGCAACGGTCCGTTTCTCACCTTTGTAAAGTTCCTCTTTCGGAATAAAAGCCGGGGCGCGGAAGAAAAGATAGAAATACTGGAAGGCTTCTTTCGGGTCTGCCATCGCAAGGACTTCTTCAAGGTCTATCTCGTAGTAGTTCGTTGCCCGCGAATGGGCCTTCGCCGAGTAGAGACGCCATATCTTTCCGTTCGTGACGATGGCCCACGACGCCTCGCCTGCTTCAAGGAGCGTCACCACGTGGGCGCCTGGGTTTTCATCAGAGGTTTCGGTGTCTCTGGTTTCATCCTTGCCGTCGAGATACCGGTTCCAGGTGTAGGCAAGACAGACCGCAAGTGGATTACCCGTAGCAGAATCTTTTGGGTAAAGACGGTAGTCCGGTTTTGCAGCAGGGTCTCCGCCGGACTTACCTTCAATGGGTTTAAAGCCTAACAGGTCAAAGGCGGGTTCGAGAAGCTGTGATCTCACGACCCCTTCCTTCTGCCCGATGAACCGTTCCCGGACGTTTGTATAAAGCTCTCTGAATTTAAGCAGGAGCGGTTTGATCGGCTCACTCCATTCCGGAGACTGGGTCAGGCGTTCCTGAAGGTAATAGTCCGAGAAAAGGGCGCGGTTGTTGAATAGCCGTTCAGACCATTCTGCAATACCGAAGGCCGAGAGGAGCTTGTCTGCCTGGGCGTCGGCATCGGATTCGGTATAGGTGAAGCGCCTCAATACCCGTAGAGCAATGATGTCGGGGTTCCTGCGATTGACGGTCAGAGGATGGGGCCGGATGCCGACGGTCTTAATTGTGATACCCGCTCCTTTGGCTGGAGGAAGGATGCGTTCGAGGAAGACGAAATCGATAGTTTCGTAGTCACTCGTGAGGACAAGAAGATATTTCCCGGCCCGGTCTCTGAAGGTGCGAGATAAGGCCCTGACGGCGGCGACCGTGACCGAGGTGAGTTCAAAGAGGTAAACCTGGAGACCGCCGTTTTCCTGGTCCGCAAGGCGTTCGACGTGTTTGATGGTCCGTGCGATTGACTCAGGTGTGATGCCGAGCGCAGAGGCGCTCTGCTTGATACGGGCACCGGCCTTCTCGTCCGTGTTCCAGCCGAGGGAGGCGAAAAAGGCGGCAATGTCATCAGGGGTGGAGAGAAGCTGAATATCGGCAGGTCTTAAATCCAGGTCTTCAGTGGTCATTTTCCACTCTCTGTAAATAAATCTCAATTATAGAAAAATCTTGAAAACCTGGAAGATTATAAACAGTTTAGGCAAAGAAATTCAAGGGGGATTTTTCTCATGATCGAGTCGGTGATCATCTGCACGGCCTATGTCTATCTGATCCCGTACCACGGATTCCTCCGATGCAAGCGCTTCTTTCCAGCCCATCCCCTCTGCCGATTCCATTAGTGCAGCGAGCTGCTTCGCCTTTTGCTCGAAAGGAGTTGTCCGCAGTTCTCTCTTCTCCGCGAGATTCACGGAAGTCCAGCGCGCCTTAAAAGCGCGGGCTTCCGATTTCGTGATATGGTCTTTCATGGCTCCGCTATCCTTTCTTATCAAAAGTTACGATAGCATAAAAAGCCTTTATAATCCAGCTGCAATGTTATTTTCCATGAATCAAACATCACTTGAACCTGTCGATCAGTTTGTGCGTTCCGACGAAATAGAGGCGGTACACGTTCCCCTCCTGCTGGAATACGCACCGGTAAAAATCGTCTACATAGAACTCCCAAAAGTCCGACCCTTCCAGTTTGTGAATTTTGAGGGATTGACGGCGGGGGTTTTCCTTGAGGAAGGCAATCTGCTTTACTTTTTTGTCAAGGCCAATTTCGCATGCTGTGGAAGGAAAGTAAGAAATTCTGGTCGTGGGTATGGCAGAGAAGATAACGGGGATAGAGAGCTTTGTTCTCCAACGGAGCTTACCAGCTTTTGGTCTTTAATATTTCCTTAATTTTTTCCTCATGTTCTTTTTCAACGATGAGGATCTTTTTGTGTTTGGCTTCTTCGATCTTCAAGAGGAGCTTGTTGAGATCCACAGGTTTCTCTAAAAGATCTGCGGCCCCTTCCTTGATGGCGGCGACGCCCTTCTCCACCGTGGCATGTCCTGTGAGCATGATGATTTGAAGATCCGGATTCATCTTCCTCATGCGCCGGATGGTCTCAATGCCGTCGAGTCCCGGCATGGCCAGATCCAGAACAATCGCGTCAAAGTCTTTATCTTTCACCCGCTTCAGGGCATTTTCACCGCTGGTCGAGATATCCACTTTCAGTCCCCGTCCCTCAAGTCTTTGAGAAAGGACCTCTATAAACTTCTCTTCATCGTCCACTAATAGAACATTGGCTTTTATTTCCTCGGACATCCCCATTTCCTCCTGTGCAGTTTAATCGTTTTCCTCTTCATTCATGATTTCCCGTGCTGTGTCAAACTCACCGCTTTCGGCAAAAGCAACGGCGGTCATGGCCCTTTCCAGTTTTTCCTTATAGGCCACCCTGATTTTACTGACCAGGGTCTCAATGTCCGCCGGTTTCTTGAGAAAGTCGAAACCGCCGAGTCTTTTGGCCTCGATCTCATCTTTTTCCGTACCATGGCCGGTCAAGACAATCACCTGGATGTTTGGATAGGCCTTTCTGATCTTCCGCAGAACATCCATGCCATGTAGGCCCGGCATTTTCAGGTCTAATACCATGACATCCGGTTCCTTTTCCTTGACATAAGAAAGGGCCTCTTCGCCGTTATACACGGTTTCCACTTTCAGATCCCGCATCTTTAACCGCTGAGCCAGTGTGTTGACGAAGGCCTCTTCGTCGTCCACCAGCAATACCTTAATATCTTTCATAAGGTGACTCCTTATTATTCTGATGGTTATAAAATAAATATAATAACACTATCTTGTCAAGCAAATACTGATTTCCAAGGGGTAAAAACAAGTGATTTTCCACCCGGCAAGCGGGTGTAGAATCACTCTTGGGACAAAGGGAGTTTTATGGTTATCGCTTCATTCTCCTCATGAGCAAGTTCTCCATGCAAATCCCGTATGATCTCCTGCAGAACTTCATGAGATGGCAGGCCATTTTCGTTTTCCTTGTTCAGGGTATTCCCCTTTGGAACCAGCCGGATCAGTATATTGTCCTTTGAGGAGGATGTTTGAAGGGTAATTTTGCTGTTGGCATCGAGCCTGTTTAGCTTCTCTTCAATCAGGCAGTAGATCAGGCATTGAAGTCTTGCCGGATCAGAGATGATCGCGGGGATGTTTTTTTGAAAATCTTTCTCAAGGATGATTTTTTTCTGGTTTGCAAACCGGCTCATGAGGACCATAAGTTCCTCCAGGATATCATGAACAAGAAAACTGGAAGAAGGTCTGTCCATCCGGTGTGCAAAGCGGTTCAGGTGATTCAGTATATGGATGCTTCTGTCAACCTGCTCATCAATTAATTGAAGAGACGGTACCAAAGGGTGAGCATCCTTTTTCGATGAAGATTTTCCCATAGAGATCAGGTCCTGCATCAGGCCGGAGGATTCCTTGATAATTGCAAGATAGTTCTTCATCTCATGAGTAAAACCGGCAAGAATTTTTCCCATGAAGAGGCGTTGCAGGTTTCTTAACGCCTGTTCGGTCTCATTGTGCATAGATTATTCCTTATCCTTTTTTTTCTTGGCCTGGTCGATTTTTACGGTGAGGTCGTCAATATCCACCGGCTTCACCACATAATCAAAAGCACCTCTCCTGATCCCTTCGTTGCCGCTCTGTTCCGCTCCGAGACCGGTCAGGATAATCACCTCCACGGAAGGGTCATACAGTTTAAGGGTCTTCAGCACTTCCGTGCCGTCCATTCCTGGCATTTTCAGGTCCAGCAATACCACATCCGGAGGGTTTTTGAGAAAAGCCGAGAAGGCATCATCGGCGCAGAATACCGCGGTCGCATCGTAATTGCGTAACTGCAGCCGTTCTGCAAGCGCTGTTACAAATTCCGCTTCATCATCAATTAGAAGCACTTTGGTGCGCGGCATCGGTGAATCTCCACTTAACCTGCGGCAGATATCAGAGGGAGTTCAATGGTAAAGACGGTCCCCTTCTTGACTTCGCTTTCAACAAGGATATTCCCTCCTAATTGTTTAATAATCCCGTATGATATGAAAAGGCCGAGCCCGGTCCCCTTCTCTTTTTCTTTTGTGGTAAAGAAGGGCTCAAAGATATGCTTGAGCGCCGCTTTGGGTATTCCCTTGCCGTTGTCTTTGACGACCACATAAATTGTATTCTCGTCTTTGACCTTTGAGGCTATATCAATGCAGCCGCCGGTATTCACCGCATCAATGGCATTATTGATAATGTTCAGGAATACCTGCTGCAGCCGCCCCCTGTTGCTCTGAATGATCGGGAGACCTTCTTTGAGATCCTGTATCAGACGGATGTCTCTGAACAGGATCTCTTTTTCGAGGAAACCGAGAACCTCTTTGATCACGTCATTGACATCAAAAAGCTCCGGGGTCACGTCCATACGGCGGGAGAATCCCAGGAGACGGTGGGTAATGGCGCTGGAGCGGTTCACGCTGTCGAGTATGCCCTTGACGGAGTTCAGGATCTTTTCCCTGTGTGCAGAGACGTCCCCGCTCATGGCAAGAATATCTTTTATCAAGCCGGCCTTTTCGTTGATGATCGCCAGCGGGTTGTTTATTTCGTGAGCGACGCCGGCGGCAAGGCGGCCCACGGATGCCAGTTTACTGGCATGTTCCGCTTCGGAAAGCGCGGCTTCTCTTTTCTGATCGCAGTCTTTGATCCAGTTGACCATGATCTGGGCCATGCGCATGGCCATCAGGATGACAAATAATAAGCTCCCTATCAGGATCGCAAAGAATTCTCCCTGGAACAACCTTGCTATTTTTGTATCCGGTCTTGATTTGATGACTGTGCATAAGATCCAGGGTGAGTCCTTGATATAGGCATATCCGAACATGGCAGGTTTCCCATTCGCCTGCTTTGTATTCAACACCGAGACGCCCCGTTGATTGAGTGTGTTCCGTAACGGGTACTGTTCCAGAACATTTCCATAGAAGCGGGAAGGGGTCTGCAGGATGCCGCTCTCATTGATGATAAAGGCGTCATCCTCACTGTTGAGATTGATGGAGGATACAAAACTGTTGAGGGTTTCCATATTAATGGTCGCACGGATAATCCAGAAGCTTCCTTCTTCAGGAACTTCTTTCTTCACGGCAATCGCAAAATGAGGGACTTTTCGATAACCCATAAAGACGTCGCTGACGTAGATCCCACGGGCAACCGCTTGATGGAACCATTCCTGATTGGAATAGTCCTTGCCTTTCAGATGATAAGGGCCGGCATAGGATTGCTGGATACCTTCTGCGTCAATCAGGCCAAGGTCAACCACCTGACCGAATTCCTGTTTGAAGGCGGTAAAGACGTCGGCCAGTATCTTCTGATTCGATAGTTGTTCGTACCGATGGCCGGAGGCAAGAAACCTGAGAGCCGAGAGCTTCACGTTTACGAAAAACTCAATCGAGTTCTTCGTGTTCTCAAGATCCCATCTCAACTGGTTCTGGAAATCTTCTTTCAGGAGGTTTTGCAGCCAGAAGTAGCTTACGGTCATCACGATGAAGAGCGGGAACAGAGAAAGGGGCGCAATCATTAATATCAGTCTGATTCTTAAACGCCTGTCCCGGATTTTGCCTGAGTAGCTCAGGGTATCACAGGGCCGGAAAAAAAGAAGGTCTTTTAGATAATGAATGATCTTTTGCACGGGTTCTTTCCATGCCCCTTTCCCGGAATATCCGAATCAAACCGGGCTATAATAGGTTGAAGGGAATATGTCCTTTCCGGTCATTGAAGCGTTGAATGAATATATATCAGATGATGGGGGAGTATAATAAAAAAAAGGCATGAATTCAAGCATTAATGAAACAGATTAAAGTTTATTGACAATAAAAATAAAACATATTAATATATGCCGATTTTCGATTTGTAACATCCTTGTTGCAATGTACAACAAGAAAGCATCTGAATAAGGAGGCCATTGAAATGGGTGGTTGGAGACGGGGTTCTTTATGGTTTGCCATAGCCGCAGTGATCGGGTTGAGCCTGTCGGGGATCGCCTTTGGCGGGGAACATGCGATGGAGGCCGCAGCCCAGCAATCAAGCCTCCCCTGGTGGGCGTGGCCGTTGATCCTCTTTGTCGTCACTTTCATCCTCGGGATTCTGGCCGTTCTCGGCGGGGTTGGAGGGGGCGTGCTCTTTGTGCCGATTATCGGAGGCTTCTTCCCGTTTCACCTTGATTTTGTCAGAGGGGCCGGACTCCTGGTCGCCCTGGCAGGCGCCCTTGCCGCGGGTCCCGGGCTTCTGAAAAAAGGGCTTGCGGATCTGAGACTGGTCATCCCCGTGGCGGTGATTGCCTCGGCCTGTGCCATTGTGGGCGCGATGATCGGTCTTGCGCTGCCCACGAACGTCGTTCAAACCGCTCTGGGCGCCACCATTCTCGGGATCGTGGTCATCATGTTGATGGCCAAGAAGTCCGAGTTCCCGGAGGTGAAGGAACCGGACGCCCTTTCCACGGCGCTCAGAATCAACGGGATCTATTATGAGGTCTCATCCGATCAGGAGATCAACTGGCAGGTACACAGGACCCCCCAGGCCCTTGCCACCTTTGTCCTTGTCGGCATTATGGCAGGAATGTTTGGTCTCGGCGCCGGCTGGGCCAATGTGCCGGTCCTGAACCTGATGATGGGGGCCCCGCTCAAGGTCTCTGTTGCGACCAGTAAATTCCTGCTCTCCATCACGGACACTTCAGCGGCATGGATCTATGTGAACAACGGGGCCGTGCTCCCCATGATCGTGGTCCCTTCCATCATCGGGATCATGTTCGGCTCCATCGTCGGGGTCCAGATCCTTACGAGGACAAAACCGGCTGCCGTTAAATACATCGTCATCACCATGCTCTCTTTTGCCGGGCTTCGTGCCTTGTTGAAAGGGCTGGGTATCTGGAATTAACTTTTGCTGAAAGAGGGGAAAATCAAAATGAAAAAGATAAAGGCCACGGAAGAACAGCTTGCCTATGCCGCGATTCTGGACAAGGGGATGAAATTCGGACTGCTGATGCTTATGGTGACTTTTACCGTTTATCTTACGGGGATCCTTACCCCTTATCTTCCGGTAAGGGATCTCCCGAACTACTGGGGCATGCCGGTCCATGACTATCTTGCAAAGACAGGGATTCCTCATGGGTGGTCCTGGGTGGGATTAATCGGTCATGGGGATTTCCTCAACTTTGTGGGCATTGTCTTTCTTGCAGGTGTGACCATCGTCTGTTACATCAGGATCATACCGATTCTCTTCCGAAAGAAGGACACGGTTTATGCGGTGATCGCCATCATCGAGGTGCTGGTGCTGGTCTTGGCAGCCTCCGGTGTTCTGAAGACCGGGGGGCACTAATTTTAAGCGGATATGCCGTAGAAGATATAGATGGCGCCGATCATCACTGCAAGATATAAGAAGGTCATAATTGATCCCGCCTTGATGTAATCCATGGTCCTGTACCCGCCCGGCCCCATGATATAGGCGTTGACCTGATGCGTGGGAAGGACAAAAGCGTTGGATGCGGCCACGGCCACGGTCAAGGCCGCCATCCTCGGGTCCGCTCCGGCGCCCAAGGCCATGTTGATGGCCAGAGGGACGAGGAGGACCGTAGCGCCCACGTTGGAGACGACAAGGGTAAACGCTGAGGTGAGCAGTCCGATGACCGTCAGAAGGACGATCGGAGAGACGTCTCCGATCATTTTTAGGATATGATTTGCGATATAGGCGGCGGTTCCGCTCTTTTCCGTGGCCACACCCAATGGGATCAGTCCTGCCAGCAGGAAAACCGTTCTCCAGTCTACGGCACGATAGGCCTCATCAATGTTGATCACTCCCGTTAAGATCATCCCGAGAGCGCCGGTCATCAGGGCGAGGGAGAGCTTGACCTTTCCGGATAAGACGAGGAGAAGGGCGACGGCAAAGCATAAAAGGGCCATTCCGGACTTTTGTGTTTTCATCACTTCAGTCTCGATGGGTGTGAGAAAGGCCAGGTCTTTGGTTTCCTTGAGAATGGCAAACTTCTCGAAGATCCCCTGAAGGAGCAGGACGTCTCCCTGCCGAAGGATGATGTTGGAGATGCCTCCGTAATAGACCTTGTCCTGCCTTTTGACGGCGATCGGGTTGACCTGGTATTTCGCTCTGAAATGGACCTCCTTCATGGACTTTCCCTCGAGCTTGGACATCGGGGGGACAATGGTCTCGACCATCCCCGAACTGCTCGATGAGAGCTCATCTTCGAAGATCTCGAGTTTGTCTTTGATCGTCATGCTGTAATCCTCGGCAAATCGCATGACGTTTTCTCTGGACCCGACCACAGCGATGTCGTCATTCGGGCTGATGATCGTCTCCCAGGTGGGGGCCATGATCTTTTTCTTTCCCCCCTGTTTGGCAACCGCAACCACGGTGACGAGATAGTTGGGACGGATGGCCATCTGTTCCAGGGTTTTTTCGCAGTCACACTCCTTTGGGAATTTGAGCTCGATCAGCTCATTTGCGGAAGAGTAGATCTTGCCGAAATCAATGGTCTGTGAGGGCGCGGTTTTACCGCTCGTGCTCGGCAAGACCAATTTTCCGAAGAAGGCGAAATAGGCGAGGGCGGCGATCACCAGGGCGGCGCCGACGGGAGTCACATCGAAAAGCCCGAAAGGTTTCAGATTTTTTGTGGCCATGAGGTCGTTCAGGAGGATCAGCGGACTGGAACCTACCAGGGTCAGGCACCCGCCGATAATGCCGAGAAACCCGAGGGGGATCAAGACCCTTGAGGGAGCGATGCCGAGCTTTTTGCAGACCCGCTGCGTTGCGGGAAGGAAGAGGGCCACGGCGCCGATATTCTGCATGCAGGAAGAGATCAGGGCCACGGTGCCGGACACCAGGGCAATCAGCCTGGCCTCGCTGTTCCCGGCAAGGCGCGTGATGGGTTTGGCCACCTTATTCATGATCCCTGTCCCGTCCAGTCCCGCCCCGATGATGATCACGGCAATAATGGAGATGACGGCGTTACTGCTGAACCCCATGAAGGCCTCCTGCCCGGTCACCAGGCCCAGGAGGGGGAGGGAGACCATCACGATGATCGCAACCACGTCAACCCTGACCCATTCCACAACGAAAAGAAATACAGCGGCTGCGATCACAGCCATCACAAGCATCATATCGGTTGTCAGCATGGATCCGTTCTCCTATTTAGATGTGCGCCGATGAAATACGTTTGTTTCTCAAGTTGTAAAAAGGAAAAGGCCTGAAGGTCCCCCTCCTCTGAGTGTGTTCCTCCGTGTGTGAAAGGGGAGTTTCCGGCCCGCAGTTCCTCGGGGATGAATCTGGCAAAGATGAGCCGGAGCAGTCTAAGCGGCCCTATTCGTATCAGGGATTTGAAACCCGACGTTCAGGGCCTCTCCGGCCGATCCTCGGTGGGCTAATATACCATGAGAAGCGATGATTTCAAAGACTTCATTCTCCGGATGCAAGACAGAACACGGGGACGGAACCTGTGGCGCCATCACAAACCTGATCCGGTTCCGCCAGCACAAAGGCGATTCTCTTCACCTCTTTATGCGTTTCTTTGACCACCCTGTCGAAAGGACCGAACTTCACGATGTGCGTGAAGGGTATCTTTTTTCCCTCTGCCTTGGCTCTGAAAGCCTCGGCCATCTGATGGGTCTGGGTCTTAAGTTCGGCGGCGACTTTTTTCTCGTTCAGGAGATTTAAGATGCGTTTCCCGACGGGAATTACACTGAGGGCGACAATCTCATAGTTCATCCGTCCTGCCATGCCAACGGCGTAGTTCATGAGCGTTTCCGAGAAGCCGTCGTCGCCCCCGACCACCAGGATCTTCTGCCGTTTAGTCTCTTTTTTGCCGATCAGCTCCCTGGCGTATTCCTGTTCCCCTGCCTCGGCAAAGGTCACGGCCTCAGACATCTTATCCAGGACCGATAAAGGCGCCTGTTTTTCGCTGCCGGCATGAACCTTTTTTACGGAACTGCGGCCCTTCAACTGCTTCATGATGCGGCGGGCCGTGTCGATCTCGCCTGCCTCTGCAAAGGCGATGGCCTCTTCAATGGTATCGAGTCTCGACAGGGACCCTGCCATGGTCTTTTTGATGTCCACGACTTTTTGCTCTTCTTTTTTGCCGGATGCCGCCATGCTCCGTGCGGTCTCGAATTCGCCTGCCTCTGCAAAGGCGGCGGCTTCCATGGAATCCTTCAACACTTTAAAAATATTTTTCATGATGCTCACCTCGCTTATGTTTTTTAATATGCCTACTTGTATGTTTATGCAAGGATGATGCCAAGGAGGTAAGCTGTTGATATTTAAGAGATATGCTTGGAAATGGCGGGATTTATGCCGGATATGGTTATTGCAATATGCAACAGAAGATTGTTTTGTGCAACACTACTCGTTCTCGATCCCGTATCGCTTCAGTTTCCTCCACAGGGAAACCCGGTCTATGCCGAGGATCTGGGCCGCCAGTGTTTTATTCCCATTGACATCTTTCAGGACCCATTGGATATACGCCTTCTCCTGTTCATCCAGGGACGGGATCTTCCCATGCTTCTTGCGGAAGGTCTTGATGTTCAGCTCCTTGAGGTCCTCAGGGAGGTGGGCGATCTCTATGGTATTCCCGTTGCAGAGCGCGACCCCCCGTTCGACGAGGTTCTCGAGTTCCCTCACGTTGCCGGGAAACCCATAATCCATGAGGAGGGCGATGACGTCCTCTGAGATCTCCGTGACGCTTTTCTTCATCAGGACGGCATATTTTTTCAGGAAATAATGGCTTAAAAGGGGGAGGTCATCCTTTCTCTCCGAGAGCGGAGGAATATGTAAAGAGACCACGTTCAAACGGAAGTACAGGTCCTGCCTGAGATGGCCGCTCTTGACAGCCTCCTGGGTGTCACGGTTCGTGGCGGCGATGAAGCGCACATCGACTTTAGATGGTTCCGTGCTGCCGACTCTCAGGACTTCCTTTTCCTGGATCACCCTCAGGAGCTTCACCTGCATGGATGGAGGCATCTCGGTCATCTCATCCAGGAAGAGCGTTCCCCCCGATGCCGTCTCGATCAATCCTTTCTTCGAGGCCGAGGCCCCGGTGAAGGCCCCTTTTTCATGGCCGAAAAGTTCGTTGGCGAGAAGCTCTTCGGTGAATGCGCCGCAGTTGATGGCTGAAAAAGGGCCGGGAGACCGATGGCTGTGAAAATGAACGAATCTTGCGAATAACTCCTTGCCCGTGCCGCTTTCCCCGCTGATCAGGATGTTGCAATCCGTCGGGGCGATCTGTTTTGCCGTGTCCAGCAGGCGCTGCATTTCGGGGTCCTGTGTGATGATCCTGACCTTCTCCAGGGCCTCTTTGACTTTTGCCGTGTCCAGCAGGCGCTGCATCTCGGGGTCCTGCGTGATGATCCTGGCCTTGCCCTGAAATTTCTCGATCTGTTCCCTGAGCTGGATGTTTTCTCTCTTCAGCCTGACCTTTTCCAGGGCCTCTTTGACGACTTTGCGGACTTCGTCCAGTTTAAACGGTTTTGCGATATAGTAGAACGCCCCGTGTTTCATGGTCTCGACGGCGGATTCCAGTGTGGCAAAACCCGTGATCATGATGACCTCGGTATCCGGGCAGAGTTCACGGCATTTCTGCAGGATCTGTATGCCGTCCACCTTCTCCATCCTCAAGTCGGTCAGGACCAGATCAAAAGACTGTTCCCGGAGCAGCTTTAAAGCGTTCTGCCCGCTTTGTGTCCCCACGACCTCGTAGCCTTCCTTTTTCATGATATGTTCAAGGTTTTTTAAAGCGACCTTTTCATCGTCAACGACCAGTATCTTCGGCATATTCAGATCTCCTTGACCGGCAATCGGATCAGAAACGTTGTTCCCTGACCTATTTTGCTCTCGACACCGATGCAGCCGTAATGCTCTTCGATAATGTCATGGACAATCGCGAGCCCGAGCCCTGATCCCTTCCCCACTTCCTTGGTGGTGAAGAAAGGGTCGAAGATCTTCGGCAGGATCTCGGGGGGAATTCCTGCGCCGGTGTCTCTGATGATGATATTCACACTATCCTGTTTCCGGGTGCAATCTTCACCGTATCTCCTATATTTGTAAATCCCCGTTTCCGTATCATTGCATTCATTTCCGGCCAGGTGTCGCCTTGCACGGATGAGCACCTTCCCTTGGTCTGCGATGGATTCAACCGCGTTCTTGATCAGGTTCAGGAAGGCCTGCTGAATCTTTTGCTTGTCCGCAAAGATCGTGATATTTTCCGGGATGTCCAGCGCAACTTCGATCTTGGTCGGCACCTGCCCTTTTAGAAATTGAAGGGTCTCATCAAAAAGGTTTTTAAGGGGGATCTGTTCTTTCTTAAATGCCCTGTCCCTTGAGAACTCAAGCAGGGAGCGGACGATCTTCTTGGCCCGGCCTGTCTGCTCCTCAATCTGCGAAAGCAGCTCCTTCTTGTATTTTAGGTCGTCCTCTTCGATTTCCTCCATGAGGATCTGGCTGGAAGACGAGATATTGGACAACGGATTGTTCAGCTCGTGGGCCACCCCTGAAAGGAGGGTTCCCAGGGATGCGAGTTTTTCGGATTGGACGAGATATCTCTTCCTTAATTCCAGTTCGTGGAGCATCCTGTTAAAGGCATCCGTCAGGGAGACGATCTCCCTGTCCTTTGATCGGATTTCCACCTTTACAAACCTTCCGTCTGCGATCTCTTCCATGATTTTTTCCAACTGGGTCAGGGGCCGGACAATCATTCTCGACAGGATCTGGCCGATGACAATCCCGATCAAAGAAAACAAGACAATAGAGGTGATGAGGACGTTCTGAGACGTCTTCAGTATCTTCCGCAGATTGCGATGCTCCTGTTTTGAAATGGCCTCGGCTGTCGTGATGATCTTCTTTCCCATCTCACGGATCTTTTGTTCCAAGACCCTTCTTTTCTCCAGGTTTTCTATGACTGTTTTCTCCATCCCCATGCCGGGTCTCCCGGTCCACTGAGATTTGGTTGCAAAATAATCCATCAGCACCTTGTATTCCGAGAGGTTGTTCACGAGATCGGTGATTTCTTGTGGATTCGCGGTGTTGTAGAATCCTTGGGTGTTCAGCTCAAGCAGGCGGATGGCCTCGTTGGTGTATTTCATGTTGTCCCGGTAGTCATCCGCTTTGCGGTAAAGAAAATAGTTCTTCTCAAATCTCCTGATTTCCAGGGTGGTATCAAAGAATTCGGAGATGGTCTCCCCGAAGATGATCCTTTTATCCAGGAACCGGAGTTCAGCCAAGGTGAATATGGAGAGAAAGATAATCAGGACAGGGATCAGGTAATAGCCGAGGAGGATCTTCTGTTTGATGCTGGTTCGGGTTTTCAT
>Ga0210056_1000216_pt1 | contig 43663 bp, 46 predicted proteins | sample CryGeyCG2014_080_2_FD_183965 | JGI IMG/M metagenome (GOLD analysis project Ga0210056, IMG submission 183965) | Groundwater microbial communities from aquifer - Crystal Geyser CG07_land_8/20/14_0.80 (SPAdes) (version 2) | ecosystem: Environmental > Aquatic > Deep subsurface > Groundwater | place...
TTTATAAATACGCTAAAATATACCTTTTCTTGAAAAATGGCTAATGAAGGCTTGAAAATAAGGGAAGGAAGAATAGACTTGATAGCCGAGCATGCAGGCAGGGAAATTAATTTTGTTTATCCTGCTTCTGGTCCAGGCACTTATGCAGATGTCAGAAGCAAGATTTCTGAAGGAAAACTAAAAATGCCGGCAATGTCAGAAACAGCATCTTTGGTTTATGCTGCCTGGCAAAATCCTGATGAAAAATATTCAAAGGAAATAATAAATTTGCTTAAAAACAAATGGCTCTTGGCAAACAACGGCATTTTATGGGCTAAAAAAGGCGTTTATGTTCAGGATAATCCTCCTGTTAAGGATGGAAAGATTGTTATGGATGAAAAGGCTCTTGAGAAAAAGCTTTCAAATTGCCAGTATGGAATTATGAAAAGCTGTGATGAATCAATAAGATTTACTGAATACGGCTTTGATTTGGAAAGCCAGAAGGCGTCTGATTTGGCAAAAAACAGGTTTGTTATTGTATTGGCAGGAACTGAAGGAGCTGAAAAGCTTGCAAAAACTGCAGAAAAATACCCTTCAAAACCTTATGTTTTTGGATCTAATCGCCCTGATGAAAATAATATCAGAGTTGCCGCGCTTGATTCCAGCTACGGTGGTAGGCTTGGTGTTGGTGGCGACGACTTTGGCGGCAACAGGTGTGGTTTTGCTTTTGGGGTAAGTAAGACTGGCGAAGCCAGTCTGCGAAAAAAATAACATTTTTAATTACAACTTCTTTTTCTTTTATGTCTTAGTGAGACTAATCTCAATGAGCTAGGGCTACACGTCAGTTTATCAGCGCATCATTCAGGTTTATTTTAAGCCATGAAATTCAACTGCGACAACCAGTAATTAAAATGAAAATTGAAGCAGTGGTGATATTTGATTAACGGACTACAAAATCGTGCCGCGCTTGATTCCAACTACAATAGTAATAGGCTTGATGTTAATGGCAACAACTTTGACAACAACAGGAATGGTTTTGCTTTTGGAATAGCCTTGCTCCTAAGACCTATTGTTATGAAAACTTTTAACAATCTTTATCCCAAACTTTATTCATTGAGTAATCTAATTCTTGCCTGGAAAAAGGCAAGAAAGCACAAGACAAAAAAAGATTATGTTATTGAGTTTGAAAGAAATCTTAAAGAAAACATCTTAAATTTGCGAAAAGAGCTTGAACAGCAGACTTATCAGCCAGAGCTTTTGAAAACATTTATTCTGCGCGACCCGAAAACCCGCAAGATTTCAAAGTCTGCATTTCGTGACAGGATTGTTCATCATGCCCTATTTCATATTATTGAGCCTATTTTTGACAAAATCTTTATTTATGATTCATGCGCAAACAGGGTTGGAAAAGGAAATCTTTTTGCCTTAAAAAGATTTGACAGATTCAAGCGGAAAGTTTCAAAGAACAACACAAGAAACTGCTTTGTCTTGAAGGCAGACATAAGGCATTATTTTCAGGAAGTTAATCATAAAGTTTTGCTGAGCATACTAAGAAAAAAGATAATTGATGAAAAAGTAATTTGGCTGATTAAAAAGATAATAACAAATCATTATGACAAAAAAGGAATGCCTCTTGGCAATCTAACCTCACAGTTCTTTGCGAATGCTTATCTTAATGAATTGGATTATTTTATCAAGCATAATTTGGGGGCAAAATATTATATTAGGTATGTTGACGATTTTGTCCTGCTTCATAACTCAAAAGAGCAGCTTGAAACTTGGAAAATTGAAATTGACAATTTTTTGGAAGAGGAATTAAAGTTAGGACTTCATCCGGATAAATCCAAGGTAATTCCTCTTTCAAGAGGTATTGATTTTGTCGGCTTCAGGAATTTTTATTATTACAAGTTTTTGAGAAAAAGAAATATCAAAAAAATTCTTGTCAAAATTGAGAGATACAATAATGAAGAAATAAGCAAGGAAAAAATAACTGAAAGCTTTCAGGGCTGGAATGCTTATGCAAAATGGGCAAACGCTTATAAATTAAGGGAGAGATTTTTTAAATGCATAAACACTATTGAAAAACATGGCAAAGACAAGCTTTTATGATGCAATTTCAGGGAACAAGAGGAATTCTGTGCTTTTGATTATCCTGACATTCGCTTTTTTTGTTTTTTTGGGATGGGCGATTTCAATGGCTTTTCAGCCGGGATATTTTTTTGCGATTATGGCTTTTTCAATTGTCTTTTCTTTGATTTATATTCTTTCAACTTATTATAATTGCGATAAGATTGCCTTGTGGAGTGTAAGCGCAAAGCCAGCTGATTCTCATTATAAACATCAGCAGAATATGGTTGAAGGATTGGCTCTCGCAGCAGGAATCCCAACGCCCAAGCTTTTTATCATGCAGAACGAGCAGATAAATGCATTCGCTTCAGGAAGAGATCCTAAGCACGCAGTAATTTGTTTGACAACAGGAGCAGTAGAAAATTTGAATGACAAGGAGCTTGAAGGGGTTATCGCCCATGAAATGTCCCACATTAAAAATTTTGATGTAAGATTCATGACGCTTGTGGCTGTAATGGTTGGAGCAATCGCAATATTTTCTGAAATGTTCTTGAGAAGCTTGTGGTATGGAGGACATAGAGATAGCGATAGCGGCAAAGGAAACGCAATTTTCTTTTTAATCGCGATACTTCTTGCGATAATCGCGCCTTTGGTTGTGAAAATTGTGCAGCTTTCAATTTCGCGCAAGCGCGAATACCTTGCAGACGCAAGTTCTGTGCAATTGACAAGATATCCTCCAGGATTGATAAGCGCATTGAAAAAAATTGTTTTGAAGAACAAGCCTATAAAAGTGTCTTCTGCGATGAAGCCTTTGTTTTTTGCAGAAACATTGCCTGAAAAAACACAAAGCATGTTTTCAACACATCCTCCTGTTTCTGCAAGAATAAGAGCATTGCAGGAAATGGGCGGATAATTGTGAATTTTTCTTTTAACTTTGAAATGGTGTCTTGATTTGTTGATATTTTTTGAAAATATATTCTTGAGCATAAAAAAGCTTAAAAAGGGCTTTATACTAAAGGTTGTGGTTTAAATTAAAAAGAGGCACAATATCTTGTGGTTAGTGTTGTAACTGTTAAATGAAATGTCCATATTGTTTCACAAAAGAGACAAAAGTTGTTGATAAGAGAGAATCTGGCGAGAAGGAAAATGAAATCAGGAGAAGAAGGGAGTGTTTGAAATGCCACAAGAGATTCACGACTTATGAAAAGCTTGCAGAGGCAGATATTCTTGTTGTAAAAAAAGATGGAAGAAGAGAGCCTTTTTCCAGAGAAAAAATAAGAAATGGCGTAATGAAATCCTGCGAAAAACGCCCTGTAAGCCAGGAGCAGATAGACAAGATTGTGAATGAAATAGATGAGAAGGTTAGAAACAAAGGCAAAGAAGTATCATCTTCGCTTATCGGCGAGCTGATTATGGAGAAGCTGAAGAAACTTGACAATATAGCATATGTAAGATTTGCATCTGTTTACAAGGAATTTGCAGACGTGTCTGATTTCAAGGATTTGTTGAATGAAATCCGCAAAAAATAATCAATAAAGCAAAAAATAGTGTTGAAATGCAAAAAAATTTAAAAAGCAGGGAAAAATAACAATATAGTTTAAAAAAAGAGATGGCAAAAAGCAAAAAAATTAATGGTAATGATAAGCTTAAGAAAGCAATGCAGGAAATAAGGCAAAGCGAAAGAAATTCTCAGTATTGGAATTCTAAATCTTCTTCTCCTGAAACAGAATCAGAAAAAAAAGAGGAAACAGACAATTAAAATGGAGATAAAACAAATCAGAAAAAGAAATGGAAAAAAGGTTGATTTTGTCCAAGATAAAATTACAGAAGCAGTTTTTCGTGCCGGAGATGCAGTTGCTCGTCGCGAGGGAAAAGTAGGAGACAGAGCCATTTCTCAAAGAGTTTCTGACAGAGTTGTAGGAAATCTCGAGCACATGTTTGGTGGAGGACCAACTATTCCAAATGTTGAGCAGGTTCAGGATGTTGTTGAAAAAACGCTTATTCAGCTTGGATATGAAGATACTGCAAAAGCATATATTCTTTACAGGGAAAAGCACAAAGAAAGAAGAGAATTAAATTCTGCGCAGAAAGAAGTTTTTAATTTTGCAAGGAGACTCATCAATGATTATATCAAAAAAGTAGACTGGAGAGGACAAGAAAATTCAAATTCCGGGCAGATAACATTTCAAGGAGCAAATGCAAGGCTTGCAGGAGATTTATGGAATACTTTTGCATTGCATGAAATGTATGGAACAGAAAATCCCGAGATTGCAGAGGCTCATAAATCAGGACAACTTCACATTCATGATTTGGATTTTCCGACAGTGGCTTATTGCTGCGGGCATTCGCTTGAACAATTATTAAAAAGAGGTTTCGGAGAAGTCAAGGAAAGAGTTCAAAGCTCTCCTGCGAAACATCTTCGTTCAGTAGTAAACCAGATGGTTAATTATATCGGAACAATGCAGGGCGAGTTTGCAGGAGCGCAGGCTTTTTCATCTGTAGACACTTTTCTCGCGCCTTTTGTAAGAGTTGATAACTTGTCTTATGAAGAAGTCAAGCAGTCAATGCAGGAACTGGTTTATGGCTTGAATGTTCCGTCAAGATGGGGCTGGCAGGCGCCTTTTTCCAATTTGACATTTGACTTGACTGTTCCAAAAGACCTGGCAAATAAAAAAGTTCTTTCAGGGCTTAAAAAAGAAAAAATTGAACTGTATATAGAAAGAGAGAGGCAGGCAATAAACGAAAAATATAATGGCTTGTTTCCTGCTGAAAAAGTTGAAGAATATTTGGGAGAAAGAAGAAATTCTCTTGAAAAAATGCTGGATTCTAGATATGGAGAATATCAAAAAGAAATGAATATGATTAACAAAGCATATCTTGAATTAAAACTTGAAGGGGACAAAGCAGGAAGAATTTTCACATTTCCAATTGATACTTATAATCTGACAAAAGATTTTGACTGGGACTCAGAAATCTCAGATCTTCTTTTTGAAGTTACTGGAAAATATGGAATTCCTTATTTCCAGAATTATCTTGGAAGCAATTTAGACCCGGGAGCGATAAGGGCAATGTGCTGCAGGCTGAATATTGACCAGAAAGAATTGATGAAAAGGCCTGGCAGTTTATGGGGTCCTGGAGATTCAACAGGAAGCATCGGCGTTGTTACAATAAATATGAACAGGCTTGGTTATGAAGCCCATAATGAAGATGAATATTTCAAAATGCTTGGGCATAGAATGGATTTGGCAATGCAGTCTCTTGAAATCAAAAGAAAAAGAATTGCGCATCTTCTCAAGGAAGATTTTGTTCCTTTCACAAAATCTTATTTGGGGCATTTCAAAAATCATTTTTCAACAATAGGATTGGTTGGAATGCATGAAGGCTTGGTTAACTTTCTAAAGCAAGGCATAGACACAGAGAAAGGCCAAGAGTTTGCTATCAAAACTCTTGATTTTATGCGAGAAAAACTGAAAGAGTATCAGGAAAAAACAGGAAATTTATACAATCTTGAAGCAACCCCTGCAGAAGGCGCTTCTTATAGATTGGCGAAGCTTGACAAAGAAACATATCCACACATTTACACTTCAGGAGAAAAAGAGCCTTATCTCACTAATTCAACACAGCTTCCAGTGAGTTTAGATATTGATTTATTTTCTGCATTAAAACATCAAGAGCCTTTGCAAACTCGTTATACTGGCGGGACAATCTTTCACACATTTTTAGGCGAGAGTATGAGCGGAGCGCAAGCAAAAAAACTAGTCAGAAAAATTGCCGAGAATACAACTCTTCCTTATTTCAGCCTGACTCCTGTTTTTAGTATTTGTGAAAAACATAATTATATTTCTGGAAATAAGCCGATATGCCCTAAATGCGGAGCAAAGACAGAAGTTTATGACAGAGTTGTAGGTTATATAAGGCCTACAGGAACAATGAATCCAGGAAAACAGGAAGAACAAAAAGACAGAAGAAGGTTTCCGGTTTAAAATGCCAACTTATGATTTGTACATTTTTCCAAATTGTGATAAATGCCATGAGGTAAAAGATTTTTTGAATCTTAAAAACATTAAATATGATGAAATAGACTTGACTTCTGATGAGGGCAATCAAAAATTTAAAAATATCTATCTTTCAATACGCGACAGGATAAAAAGAGACGAAGCGCATGGAAACATGGTAGTGATGCCTGTTTTTATCAAAAATAATGATTCTGGAATTGAAGCGATTGTTCAGGATATTGAAGGAATCAAAGCATTGTTCTCATAAAATGAAAATTTCTGGCTTCCTTAAACAGACCGTAAAAGATTTTCCCCCTGAAAAGCTTACTATCGCGGTTTTTACTTCAGGTTGCAATTATTCCTGCCCTTCCTGCCATGCCAAGCACATAAATAATGGTGGACAAAATTATACTGTTGATGATGTTTTTTCTTATTTAGATAAGACAAAAGGATTTATTGAAGGTGTTGTTATTTGTGGCGGTGAGCCAACATTGCAGAAGGATTTGCCAGATTTTGCAAGAAAATGCAAGGAAAAAGGTTTGCTGGTAAAACTTGATACAAATGGAAGCAATCCTGAGATGCTTGAGAGACTTTTGAATGAGAAAATTATTGATTATGTTGCGATGGATATCAAAGGACCTTCAAAATTGTATTCTAAACTAATTGGAAAAGAGAGTTATTCAATTAATGAAGGAATCGCGCTTGTCCAGAAATTTCCTGATTATGAATTCAGGACAACAGTTGCGCCAGTAATCCTGGCTGATGGAATAAGTTTCATGACTCCTGAAGAAGCAGGAGAAATGGCAAAAGAGATTTCCTCAATTGCTGATAAAAATTCTAAATGGTACATCCAGAAATTTGTTGCGAGAAGCAAGAAAGAAATGATGGATGAAAGATTAAGCAAAGAGAATTTGGCTGAGGAGATATGGGAAACTCCAAACGAGTTATTAAAGAGTTTTAGCGATGAAGTCAAAAAATATTTTCCTAAGTGCGAGCTGAGATAAATTTTATTTAGGAAGCTCGCAGCCGGTTTCTTTTGAAAGTTCTTCCAAAGATTTGACGCCGACTGACTTGTTTCCGTTTATGCCCCATGTTGGGATATATTTTATTTCTGCCGCGGAGCATTCTGTTTGGTTATATTTGCAGTCAATTATGTTCAATTTTGATAAAGAATCTCCAAAAAGTTTTTCCTGGTCAGCGCAATGAGGGCATCCTTCCTGGACATATAAGATTGCCTTGCCTCCAACGCAGGATGCAAAAGAATCAAGATTTTTTGTGCAGCCGCTGAAGCCACAGATTAATACGATTAATACGATTAATGCCGCAATTAAAATTTTTTTCATAAAATATCCATCCAAAGAATGTTTTTATATTTTGTTAGTGCTGTTTTCTAGATATTTTTCAAAAGAACAATTGCTTTTGAACCAGGGTTTTTCTTTAAGATACTCGCGCCATGGCAAACAAATCTCATAAATTTCATCACCCAAAATTTGTTTATATCCAAGCTTCTCAATTAAAAAAAGCATAGGCTTATTCTCAATAAATATTCCATGCACTTCTATTTTTGAGATTTTGCGTTTAATAGTTGTATCCTCTAAAGCTTTGATGAGTTTTGTAGCATAACCTTGTCTTCTGTAATTTGGCTCTATTCCTATCATATAAAGATCAATAAATTTTTCTTCTTTCTCTACTTCAATAAAATCGAGAAATCCAATGCTTCCGCTGATCCAATCAGGCACACTGCTTTTGCTAGGCCAGGTTATCCTATCACTTTGTGGCATTTTTTCTCCAACAATCAACCGTTCTATATCATTTATGGGTTTATTGGGATCAAACATAGACATTTTTTTGCCAATGTATTCAATTTCATAGTTCATATTTTGGGGCTACAAATAAGCTATAAATAGCTTTCCTTTAATCAAGATTATCTTAAGAATTCTATTTTTTTATCTTGAATTTTTTAGACGCGAAGAAATTGCATAAGCAATGTCCCTGTTTCTTGATTTCTGCCTTGTGGAAGATGCATGGGCAGATTATGTTCCTATCATTGTCAAAATTTCCTGTGACAATGCGGCATGGGCAGAAGTGGTAGCCGAATTTTTTCTCATTTGCAAGCAAGCCTTTTATTGTCCTCTTAACCTGGGTTTTGTTAGGATACATTTTGTAGCCTGCTTTTTTCGCGTAAGCTTGTGAAAGCTTTAGGAGTTGTTTGGAGGTCATTTTATATTTTGTTCTTTTGTGTTATTTAATTTGTTAATTTATCCAAAGGGCTTTTTATATTTATTAGTTTAGGTGAAGATGTATGCCGATAAATCATGGTTGTTTCTGGACTTTTATGGCCAAGCAAAGATTGAACTTCAGTAATTGAGCATTCATCTTCAATCAAATGTGTGGCAAAAGAATGCCTTAAAGTGTGGCATCCAATATTTTTAGAAAGCCTGACTTTCTTTACAGCTTTCTTGACAATCTGCTGCAAACTTCTTATACTATATTTTCTTCCTCTTTGGCTCGTAAACAAATAATCAAATTCATTCATCTTCTTCAAGCCAATAAATTTTCTTAAATCCTCTTTTAAAGAATCAGCAATAATAAACAATCTGTCCTTATTTCCCTTACCACCGCGAACCCATCCAAATCCTTTCTCAAGCTCTAAATCTTTGATGCATAAATTAATCAATTCAGAAACTCGCAAACCCGCTCCGTACATCAACCGAATCATAAGTTTGTGTTTAGGATTCTTAATTACATCAAACAATTTCTTAACCTCTTCTTTTGACAAAACAACAGGCAATTTTTCAGGAACTTTACTATACTTGATATCAATCCATATTCTTTTTTCCAGAACTTGTTCAAACAAGAATCTTATTGCCATGTGATAGGTGTTCATTGTGTTGCCAGCAAGTTTCTTTTCAGATAAATGTTCCAAAAATAGGCGAACATCTTTTTTGCTTATCTTATCAAGTCCTTTTCTAGAAAATTTAAGGAATCTATTAATGCAGTAAACATAGGTCTCAACAGTCCTTTCACTATATCTCCTTCTTCTGCACTCTCTTTTTACAGCTTCTTCCACATTGACAGGAATATGAGCCATAAAATATAAATAATAGAAGCACTTTTATACCTTATTATTTGAAAAAAGTTGGTAATATGTAAACTGCTTGGTGCGTGGAAGACGTCATCCCACGCATAAAAAGATGAAAATTTCCGGAGTCGTTGTTCAAGAACAAGGCTTTTAAAGCTTATCGCCAGCGAATTTCAGCCAATTCGCTAAAAGACTGTTCTACTCAATCGTCGTGTAGAATTATATTTGGGGTTGCCGCCTAAACTTATCGAAAATAATATAAAAGAAGACATTTTCTAATTATTATGAAAAAAAAAGTATTATTTATACATTCTGAAAAGAAGTTTAAAACAGGCGCACATTATATTAATGACCTTATAATCGAAAAATTAAAAAAACAAAAATATAGGGTGGATAATTTATATCCTACTAACGGTGTTGATTTATTATCTCCAGATATGTTTGGCATTTCAAACATATTATTATTTTATTCTCTGATTAAAAAACATGAGGACGCTAAAAAATACAATATCATACAGGGGACAACATATACTACTTTAGCTTTCATTGGAAATGGCACGCCCGTGATTTCGCATTTTGGATCTACAACATATGGTTTTTTAAGAGCCGTTCCTTCTATGAAAAACTTGGAAAAAGAGAAAAAAGAACTTTATTCAATCCTTAGAAACTTGTACGAAAATAACGCTATTCCGACCCTGAAATCTAATCTCAAACCTTTAAAGGACATCTCTAAAATAGAGATTTATGTTGCAAAGAAAAGTGATGCAGTAATTGTTACATCAAAAAAAGTTCAAACTGAGTTAATCAAAAATAAAGTTCCAAAGAATAAAATCATATTAATTCATAATTCTATCGAAGATTATTGGTTTGATTCAAAGATTATAAAAAAGGTTAAGAAAGAAGCCAATTTAGTTTATTCTGGAAGGTTAGGAAACGATCAATTCACTGTTAAATTAAAAGGAATACCTCGCTTAATATATGTCTTAAATAATTTTCCTTTACTCAATAAAGTAATAATTGGAATGTGCTACAAAACTGACCAATACGAAAAAGTTTTTGATCAAATTTTGAAAACAAAATCGTATTTAAGTGTAGAAAAGAAAAAAATACCTTCTATTTTAAGAAAGCATTATGGAGATTTATATATCAACACTTCAAGATATGAGGGATTTTGTCTGAGTCTTGTTGAAGCCATGTCACAAGGTTTAGTTCCGATAGTTTTTCCTTTTGGCGTAGCTCCAGAAATAATTGAAAATGGTAAAAATGGGTATATTGTAAATAGTATTGATGAAATGCTATCAAAAATTAATAAAATTAAATCTGATATTTCTAAGAGAAAGGAAATTGCAGAAAATGCCATGCAAACAGCTAAAAAATTCAATTCAGATAGGATGATTAAACAATATGACAAACTTTATGAATCTCTGACTAAAAGAACGGCGGCAACCCCCAACACTAAACTATAGACCCGACGACTTTGATTTTTTGCTCTTCGAGCATCGTTGCACTAAAAATCAAGTCCTCCAAGTATTCGGACGAATAGAACAGGAATTATTAGAAATTATTACTCACTCGCTAACGCTCGCTCCGTCATAACTCGCAGGAGGAAAATTATATTCCATTTTATTACATCTAATTTTCACTCGTGCCTTCCATTCTGAAATCTCCACTCTCAAATTATTTTCATAATTTGGATGGTTATTTCGAAGTCAGGTCATATAACACTGTTAGTTTCAATTTTTGAATTTTATAGAAACTTCTCAAGCCGTTTTTTTAAAGCTTCTTTTGGCAGGAAGCCTGTGATTTGGTCAATCATTCTGCCGTCTTTGAAGATTAACAATGTGGGGATTGCCATTATGCTGAATTTTGAAGCAACTTCATGATTTTCATCAACATCAAGTTTTGCAAATACAACTGACTTGAATTCCTTGTCTTTTGCGAGCTGTTCTAAAACAGGCGAGAGCATCAGGCATGCAGGGCATCTTTCTGCCCAGAAATCTATGATTGCGAGCTTGTTCTTTTTTATAAAAGGATAAAATTCTTTGTCTGAGATTTGTTGCATTTTAATCTAATGTATGATGAAAATAATGCTTAAAAAGTTTGGGTAGGTAAATTTAAATATATTATTAAAATTATATCTTAAAATAGAAGGTAAAATTTATAATGAAATCTGAAGTAATTGATAAAATGACTGCATTGATAACAGCCGCTTTTGGTCTGGTTGCAGCTTTGGCATGGAATGATGCTATTAAAGCATTATTTGTAGGGCCATGCGGAAGCGAAAGTGCAGGAGCATTATGCGCCCTTTCAGCTGGAGGACCATGGGTTTATGCAATAATTATTACAGTAATAGCTGTAGTTATTACAATTTGGATTGCCAGGCTTGCTGAGAAAGTTAAACCAAAAGCTAAATAATATCTTGCATTCTCAAAAGTCATTAGAAAAAGAGCATAATAGTGATTAGTTTCAATTGAGCTCTTGCTGCATTAAATTGATGATAGAAATCTTTTGATTTTTAAAAAATTTTATGCTTTTTTCACATTGACTGCTTTTGGGCCCTTGTCTCCTTGTTCAATATCGAACGTAACTGCATCCTTTTCGGTTAAAGACGTGCCTGCTGTCAGGCTTGTTTTATGCATGAAATAATCTTTTCCATCTTCTCCGGTTATAAACCCAAATCCTTTCATTTCATTGAAAAATTTTACTGTTCCTTTCATTTTTTGCTTGTTGTTTAATGATATAAAAATAAGATAATGACAGTATTTAAGCGCTGGTTATTACTTGAGAGCTATTGTTCAGCATTTGCGAGATATTATTACCTATCTGAATCGTGCAATTGCCCCCGCCATCGCATGGCGAATTAATGAGAAATTTGATTAATAAAAAGAAAAGCCATGTTGACACAATTGTGAAAATGATTATTGCAATGATGAGAGCCATGTCAAAATTCCTTTTTTTGTAAAAGAATCTGGCTGTTTTGTTCATATTCCGCTTTGCAAACCAGTTTGATACGGCTAAACGGGCTTTATTGTCAAAGCTTATAGAACATTTCTTTCCTTTAAGCTTGTCAATGAAGCATTTCCAAGCTTCTTTAATATAAAGCCTGTAACGGGGAATGAAAATTCCAACTATTGCAAAATACAGAAACAATGCGAAACATGGAATACACAGGAAAAATACCATTTTAAATTTTCAATATAATTTCTTTTATTCTGTCCTTTAAAAATCTTTTACTTAATTATGAGTAGAATCATATTCGGGCCAGTATCCCTTGCATCCTTTCAGATATTTTATCAATTTGAAAACATCGCATGCAAGCCTTCTTGCTGTTTTTGCGTGCTCTTCTGCACGCATTGATTTTTTGTCTGCGTATGTTCCTTTTGTGACATCTCCTGTCGCCCACATTGTCGCCTCTTTTGGAAAAATCATTCCAAACTGGTTTAATGTAAGAAATAAGGATGATACGGCCATGCTTAATCCTGCTTCATGTCCTGTCACAATTATTCCTGCAACCTTGTTTGTGAGTCTTGGCAAATATCCAGAGCCCCAGATTTTATCATCTCCTGTGAGCTCTATGAATTTTGAATGCTTTTTGTTAAGCCCTTTGTCTTTTGGATATTTTAGATTTGCAGGCTCTAAACTGCCATCCATTGAAATTGCGCGGTCAATAAATAATGACGAAGGCGAGGAAATCTTGAAATTATGAACAGGTGTTGAAAAAATAATGCCATCTGCCCAGGAAATTTTATCATAAAGAATGCTTGTCATATCATCTGCATCCTTTGTTCCTTCTGGATAGCAAGAACATTTGTAATGACATTGGGTGTTTGTTGTGCTGTAGCAGCCCTTGCAAGGCTGTATATTATAATCCCAAAGCTTGATTAATTCAACTTTTGCTCCAAGTTTCTTTGCTTCATCCATTGCCTGTTCCAGAAGCCATTCGCTGTTGCTGTCTTCCTGAGGACAGTCTTTTTTGTGCCTGACAGCTCCTGAGACAAATAAGATTCTGATCTCTTTTTCAAAGAAATGTTTCTTTATTTTTTCTGCTTCTTTTATAGTCTCTCTTCTTATCTGCCAGAATCTTCCCAATGTTTTCTTGTCTATATTAAATATTTTCATCAGCTGCTTGTCTGTATATTTTTTCACCATCTTTTATTTATATAATATTATTTTTAGGTATTTAAATTTTAATTTTTGGCTTATAATTTTTCATTAACAGAGCATTGCTGACAACAGAAACGCTCGAGAAAGCCATTGCCATGCCCGCAATTATCGGATTAAGCAAAAAGCCAAAAGGATATAAAATTCCTGCTGCAATTGGAATTCCTGCACTGTTGTAGAAAAAAGCCCAGAACAGATTCTGCTTAATCTTATTTAAGGTGTAAATGCTTAAGTCAATTGCGGTTACAACATCCCTCAAATCATTCTTGACAAGAATAATATCGCCTGTTTCTATTGCAACATCTGTTCCTGCGCCTATTGCAATTCCAACATCTGCTTGCGCAAGAGCAGGAGCGTCATTTATTCCGTCACCAACCATTGCCACAACCTTTTTTTGTTTTTGCAGTTTCTTTATTTCTTTTTCCTTGTCTTCAGGCAGAACTTCTGCAAGAATATCATCAATACCTAACTGTTTTGCTATAGCATTTGCAGTTCTTTTGTTATCTCCTGTAATCATTATAATTTTTTTATTCATCTCTTTAAGTTTTTGAATTGCTTCTATGCTGTTCTCTTTTAATTTGTCTGCAATTGCAATCAATCCAATGATTTTTCCATTCACTGAAATAATAACAGTTGTTTTTCCCTGATTTTCGAGTTCTTGAATCTGCTTTTCATATTTTTTTGCATTAATGAGTTTTCTGTTGCCCAGCAGAATATTTTTTCCTTTGTAACTTGCTTTTATTCCTTTTCCTGGAACGGCTTTAAAATGTTTGGCCTCTGGAATCTTCATTTTTATTTTTCTTGCTTTGCTGAGAATCGCCTCTGCCAATGAATGTTCTGATCTTTTTTCAGCAATTGAAGCATAAAATAAAACTTCTTTTTCTTTTGAATTGTTTAGTGCAATAATGTCAGTGACTTCTGGCTTTCCTTTAGTTAAAGTTCCTGTTTTGTCAAAGACAATAATATCAAGTTTCCTTGCTTTTTCAAGCGTCTCTGCTTTTTTTATGATTATCCCATACTTTGCCGCAAGCCCTGTCCCCATCATTACTGCTGTCGGTGTTGCAAGCCCTAATGCGCAAGGGCATGCAATTATAATTACTGTAATAAAAATTTTAAGAGCAAAACTGAACGGCATTCCTAAAGCGAGCCAGATAAAAAAAGCAATTATTCCTATGATAACAACAGTCGGAACAAAAATTGAAGAGATTTTATCTGCCAATCTTTGTATCGGGGCCTTGCTTGACTGCGCTTCTTGAACTAACTTGACTATTTGTGCAAGCGCTGTCTCCCTTCCTACTTTAGTTGCCTTGAACTTGAAGCTTCCTGTCTTGTTTATAGTCGCACCTATAACAATATCCCCAACTTTTTTTTCAACAGGCATGCTTTCTCCTGTTACCATCGATTCATCAACTGATGAATATCCCTCTATTATTTTTCCATCAACAGGAATTTTTCCCCCTGGCTTGACTATTATTATATCACCAACTTTAACTTCTTCTATAGGAATTTTAATTTCTTTTTTGTTTCTGAGAACAGTTGCAGTCTTTGCCTGCAAGCCCAGCAGCTTCTTGATTGCTTCCCCTGCTTTACCTTTTGTCCTCTCTTCAAAATAATTCCCCAGAAGGATAAATGTGATAAGCAAAGCAGTAACTTCAAAATATAGCTGTTCCATAGTTGCTTTTTCTAAAAAAATCAGAATCATTATCGCAATAGAATAAATATAAGCCGCGCCTGTTCCTAATGCTACTAGAGTATCCATATTTGCAGTTTTTGTTTTTATCACTGTATTAAAACCATGGTAATAGAAATTGCTTCCAGCTATTACAACACCTGTTGCAAGAATAAACTGAATTGATGCAATTGTTTTATCATTAAAAAATAAAGGCAGATTGAAAATAAATGCAAACATTGTGTAAAGCAAAGGCAAACTTAGGATAAATGCAATTTTAAACTTCTTCAGCAATTTTTCCTGCTCTAAATGATGTTCGTGCTCTAAAGTGTGATCAATTTTAAGAATCTCTGACTCTAAAGTCCTGTAACCCAATTTTCCTATTTCTTCTTTTATTTTTTCTTTAGAAACTTCATGAGAATGCTCTATACTGGCTGTTTCTGTCCCAAAATTGACGCTTGCAGACTTTACTCCTTTTAGCTTTTTCAGTGCGTTTTCTATTGTTGCAGCACAGCTTGCGCAATGCATGCCTGCAATCTTAAGTTTTGTTGATATTTGCATCATTATATCAATCCCTTTTTGATTTTTATATATTCTGTCCTGCATGTCCTGGAACAAAACTCCTTGCTTTCGTCTTCTAAAGGCATGCCACACATCTTGCAGCCCTTTCCTAACTCGCTGTAAATCTCCTTATGGCATAATGAGCAATTCATAGGTTTCATCCTCTCCCCCCGCAGCAAGCGCCTCCTCCTGATCCGCAACTTCCGCTTCCACCACAGCATCCACCACTTCCTGAGGCGGGGGCAGTTGCAGTTTCTGCCCCTGTGATGCTTGCTCCTGCATTTATGTTAGATTTGGATTCACTGACTACAGTTGCGGGATATTCTTTGAATATTTTTAAGGCAAGAATTTCTTCTTTTGTTGTTTTAGACGGATCATAAATTACATTAAATTTTCCTGAAACATATTTTACATCAAAAACTCCTTGTATGGTTTTTAATTCCCCGATAATTAAAGGAGCATGGCCTGAACATGGGATATCAACATCTAAAATCAAGGTATTTAGATTTTGATTGTCTATTGCCTTTGCAGTTATTGTCGCAGCTGAAACTGTTGAGATATTTGCAACAGCAGGAAAAACTACAAAGAAAAATAATAAATTAATAAGTACTGTTGTTGAATAGAGCACTGAAAGGAATTTCCATCTCTTTCTTGCTCCGCTCCAACATAAACAATTATTTCTTTTTAGATAAAATAAAGCTGAAATAGTGGCAAATGCAAACGAAAGCATTATCAAAATATAAAAGAAGTTTCTATTCATTAAGAAAGGCTTGAAGGCAGATGTCATAAAAGTCGCTCCTAAAATAGATCCTACAATAAACAAAATGCAGAAAGTATGCGGAATCAGGCCGTAATACAATCCCGACCAAAATCCTTTTTTCTTTTCTTTCTTAGATGCACAGCAGTCATGCGTGCCTTCGCATTTGTCTTTTTCTTCTGAGCTGCTGTACTTTCTTCCGCATCCACTACATTCATGCGACCTGACTTCTTTTCCTTTATTTTCAGGAACTTCTTCTGTGAAAAGGTCAGCTATTTTATTAAATATTTTAACCATAAAAATTCTAGAAAAAAACAGCTTTTAAGCGCTTGTATGAAACTAGTTTCAAGGAGTCAAGAAAACTATTTCAGGATAACTATGTTTGTCATGCCTCTTCTTTTTCTCTCAATAATCTGCTGTCCTTCTAATCTGTCAAGCAATCTTGAAACTTTGACTTTGTCAAAGCCGGATTTTTCAACAAGCTCGCTTTGGAACATTGCTCCTTTAGATTCTAGAATGAGATTAACCAATTTTTTCTCTTCAGATGCCAGCTTTGGCAAAATCTTGCTGTAATCTTTCTTTTTTTCAGAAATTTTTACTTTTTCTCTTATCTTCTTTATGATTTCGACTTTTTCTTGGCCGAAGAAGATTAAATAAACACTTAGAGCCAAAAGAATTGTAATAAAAATCCAACTAATATTTGTTTGATATTTGATTGCACTATACATAGGGCATGTTTCGCCCATCGTGCAAGATGCTATTGATATTTCTTTTATAGCATTGTTGAATGAATATATTATCAATATAAATATAAAAGTGATTATTGCTAAAATTATTCCAACTATTTTGTTTTTCATTTTCTTTTTTTCTTTAAATAGTCTTTTATTGCTGCCCGCAGGGCATCCTGCGCAAGATGACTGCAGTGCTCTTTTATTGGAGGAAGCTTTCCAAGGGCTTTTGAAACATCTTTGCTCTGGACTTTCATGGCTTCCTGCAAAGTTTTTCCTTTTGCGAGGTCTGTTATCATGCTTGAGGTTGCAACCGCCGCTACACAGCCAAATGTCTTGAACTTGATGTCTTTGATAATTTCATGGCCTTTTTTGTTCTTTGCGACTTTGATATAAACCCACATCACATCTCCGCAATTATGAAGGCAAAATGCCTCTGAAACAAAAGAATGTGAGCTGTTCACTTCAAGATTGTTTACTTTTCCCTGATAAGCAATAATTTCTTTATTTGTAATTGGAGTATAAAGATAATTTTCATCAAACCATGATTTAATAGCTTCATGGGATTTTGGAGAATATATTGTTCCTAATATATCGCATAGTCTTGTTAGCGAATCTCTTTGTCCAATATATATTCTATGGGCTTTTTTATGCTTAACCCCCCTAATTTTTCTTGCTTTATCTTCATAAATTGAAGGAACAATTTTCTGTCTTAACAGAAGAATTTTAATTTGCTGAGCTAGTTGATAAGAAATAGTGGCATAGCCCGCTCTTGGACTGTTCCTTTTTAAATTAATGTATCCATCTCCTTTCCATAAGCCAAAAATCAATGATTTTTGTTTTTCTTTTGGGAGACTCATAATAAAATCTGGAATTTTTTTATATTCTGCGCCATTCCCAAATAACTTCTTAAACCATCTTGCTATTTTGGTACTATATAAAAAAACTTGCGCTGTTTTCACTTTTGAATTTTCTTTAAGCTTAACATCTATGCCAAATAAATTTTTACATATTTGTTTAATATCTTCAATAATATCTTTTTCTTCAATATTTAATGTAAATGAAATATAGGTTTTGCATGGTTTATCTTGAATATTCCCTTCTGAGAGGAAGTACCCAAATAGTTTCAACAAATCAGAATTAAGAGAAACTTTATTTGGAATTTCATTGCTTTTAAAATCATATTTTGGCTTTGGAATATTGATATTTAAAAATTCAATGTCTTTTTCTTTTTTTAAAATTGGATACAAAATTATATCCCCTTTCTTTAAGTCTTCTGCATGATACCAAGAAGGAATAACCTTTCTTTTCCCATAATTTCTTAGATACTTATCTCCTTTTGGCATGTGCATAGCATAAATTAGATGTTCTGGAGTCAAATTTATTTTTCCGAGATTATTTTTCAGCATTAGAATATCTCCCTTATATCCTCTAGATGAAATCTTTATGATCTCTTCATAATTTCCAGTATGGGTTAGAACTCTTTCTTTTTCTTTTATTTTAGATATCTCTACATTATCAGAATTCTTATGGATTTTTTCTTGTGGTAACAGACAGATAGGATTTCCGACTTTCCCTACTCCATCAGCATTTTTTATTTCGCCGATATTGTGGGGATGCAGAAAAGTTTTCATGACTTTTTTGCTGTATTCAAATGCCATTTTTTATTTCGCCGCCCTGTTTAATTCTTCAAGCATTTTTTTGAGATTAATTCCATGCGCTTGCGCGCCTTGGCTGATTGTTTCATTTATTGCCATCGGGCATCCGATGCAGGACATGCCGTGATTCATGAAAACCTTAATTGTCTTTGGCCATCTGCTGATGACTTCTGCGATTGCCATTGACGGCTTGATTTTTACTTTTATGACTTGTTTCTTTGCCGCTTTTTTTGCTCTTTTCATTTTCTTTACCATTTCATTAAATTTTTAATTCTTTTCTTTTATTTTCAATATGTTCTATAATGGCTTTGGCTGCTTCTTTCGGACTTTCTCCATTAAGCACCTTGCCGCCAGTGATTTTTTCAAGATCTTTTGTGAGGACTTTTGTAACCCAAGGTGCGCCTGCAATCCATAATGGTGGATTTATGTGGACAGCAATGCCATGCGCTAATGCATTAGTGCCTATAGAAACTGCTTTTTCTGTCACAAGTTCAGGAGCACTTGCCGCTATTGGAAGTTTGCTTATTGGAATTTTTGTATAATTTGAAATTTCACTAACAAGGTTGATTATTCTGCTGTTGTCTACGCAAGAACCCATATGCAGTACTGGAGGTAATGAAGGCAAATCATTTGCTTTGCCTATTGCTTCAAGAACTGCTTTCAATTTGTTTCCGCAATATTTTACTGCTTCTGGTTTCATAAGCCCTTCTTGAGCAGATGCATGCGCTATGCAGCCAGTTGTTACAACGAGAATATTTTCTTTCAAAAGTTCCTTGATTAAAGTTTCCGCAAATTTTTTTCCTCTTAATTTTGGATTTCTGCAGCCAATTATTGCAACTATGCCCTTTATATTTCCTGATTTAATATTATCAACAAGAGGATTTAGGGGCTCTTTTTTATTTAACTTGCCTAATGCTTCTATTATTTGTTCAACGCTAAAACCGCTATAAAGCTCTGTTTTCTCCTTTGGAATCAGTACTTTTGCTTTGTTTCTGTTTTTGAAATTATCTATGGCAATTTTAACAATTTTTTCCGCGATTTTGTCTGCATCTTCAATCTTGAAAGGAATATGCAATGCTCCTGGCATTTTCGCAATCATCGTTGTGATAAGTTTTGTATGATAGCAGCTTGCAACTGCTGCAAGAGAAGGATAAATGCATTGAGCATCAACAATCATTGCTTCGACAGCTCCTGTGACAAGAACAAGCTCTGACTGGACTGTATGAGCAGTTAGCGCAATTCCATGCCGCTCAGTTAATTCATTTCCTGTACAGCAAACTCCCACTATATTAATTCCCTTTGCGCCCTGTTTCAAAGCTTCTTTTTCAAGCTTCTTGCTCCATTCTAGAATTTTTTCGCTGAGCAAAGGAATATGGCCGTGCATAGCAATATTAACAAAATCAGTTTTAAGCGTGCCGAGATTGGCTTCTGCTTTAATCAAATGAGGAGTACCAAATAAAATATCCTGCATGTCTGTTGCCATTCTTAATCCTGCATAGCCATCGACAAGGCCTAGCTTAAGGCATTGTAATAGCAAGGACTTAGGATCAGCGTCATTGCCCATTGTTGTTGCATGCATACTTCTAGTAGTTTCAATGTCTGCATTTTCAGGTAAAATGTCAATTTTTTTCCATAATTCTTGCAGATAATTTGGAGCATTTATTTTCAGCCAGTTTAGGTAGCTTCCTTCACTCCTGTGAAAAACTCCGTGCTGTCGTCTAAAATCTTCAAATGCTTCAAGAGCAACATTAACTGCTGTTTCATTCAAGTTTTTTGATTTCTTACCAAGCTTTTTTTCAATTTGGTTTAATTTTTCTTTGTCTTTAACAGAATAGGCTTTTGTTTTTCCTTCTCCTACTTTTAAAAGGGTAAGTGCATTTTCTCTTGCATGCTCAACATGGCAGCAAGCTCCTGCGCTTATCGTTCTTAGTAAATTGCGCGCTGCAATAACATCAGCTGTTGCGCCGCAAACTCCTGTCGCTGCTCTGGGAGTTATTCTACAAGGACCCATATTGCAGTTTTTGCAGCAAATTCCGCTATATCCAAAAAAGCATTGCGGACGTTGCGCTTCAAAACGATCAAGAACAAAACTTGCATTATCTTTTTTTGCTTTAGCAGCAAGTGATTTATTGACCCAGCTTTCAAGCTCTTTGGTTTTCACAGCTCCGAATTTTTTTTCGTAATCTTTATCAAAGAAAAGGTTGCATAAACAATGACCCTGGTCTTTAATCTCTTGCTTATGATAGATGCAAGGGCATACTATGATTCTGTCTTCTTCAAAATTGCCTGTCACAATACGGCAAGGGCAGAAACGGAAGCCATATTTATCCTCGTTCTTTTTCAGACCTTTGATAACATAACTCAGCTGCTTTTTATTTTTATTAAGTGCAAAACCAGCTTTTTTTGCATATTCTTTTGAAAATTTATAAATTTCTTGCTCTTTCATTTTCTTTTTCATTTTAATGGGCTGATTTTTCTTAGATTTGCGACTACTTCAGGAATTTTTTTCAGAACATAATTGATTTGTTCAGGAGTATTTTCCCTGCCTAATGTGAGTCGGAGCGAACTGTGAGCGATTTCTGCTGAAAGCCCGCAGGCTGTGAGAACATGAGAAGGTTTCAGCGATTTTGTTGTGCAGGCGCTTCCTGTTGATGCGCCGATTCCTGCCATGTCCAAAAGAACGACCAAGGACTCCCCTTCAATTCCTGAAAAAGAAAAATGAACATTATTTGCAAGCCTCTGAGTTGGATGGCCGTTTAATTTTGCATTTTCAATCTTTGAAATTCCTTCAATGAGCTTTTTTTGGAGTTTTTTTAAATGCAGATTGTCAAACAGCATGCGCTTTTTTGCAAGCTCGACTGCTTTTGCAAATCCGACGATGCCTGCAACATTTTCAGTTCCGCTTCTTATTCCTTGTTCATGGCCTCCACCATGCGCTACCGGAGTTAACTTGATTCCTTTTCTTATATATAGGAAACCAACTCCTTTTGGTCCGTAAATTTTATGGGCAGATGTTGACAAGAGGTCAATATTCATCTTCTTGACATTGATTGGAACTTTCCCGAAGGACTGGACAGCATCTGTGTGGAATAAGATATTGTGTTTCTTGCATATTTTTCCAATTTCTGCAATTGGCTCTATTGTTCCAATCTCATTGTTTGCATGCATTATTGAAACAAGAATTGTTTTTTCTGTGATTGCTTTTTCAACATCTTTTGGATTTACCATTCCGTACTGGTCAACATCCAGATATGTTACTTTATAGCCTTGTTTTTCAAGCCATTCGCACGGCTCTGTGATTGCATGATGCTCAATCTTGCTTGTGATAATATGAGAGCCACGAGGACTGGAAAAGGCTAAGCCTTTTATTGTAAGATTGTTTGATTCTGTTCCGCCAGATGTGAAAATAATTTCTTCTTCCTTTGCTCCGATAAATTTTGCAATCTTTGCTCTGGCGATGTCTAAAGCCATTTTTGCTTCTCTGCCCCAAAGATGCAATGAAGATGCATTTCCAAATTTTTCGCTGAAATATGGCTGCATTGCCTTTGCGACTTCCTTGTCTACAGGTGTTGTTGCAGCATTGTCCATATAAATTTTTTCCATTTTTGTTTTATTTGCAATATGCACAGCATTTGCAGCATTGCTTGCTGTGCTTTTCTATAAGTTTTAAAATTGGCAGTATGGTTGGATTTAAGCTGTATATTCTGTTCTTGCCTTTTTTCTTAACATTGACAATAAAACATCCAGCGAGTTCTTTAAGTGAATGAGAAACTTTGCTTTGCTCTGTTTTAAGCTCTTTGCATAATGCATTAACAGTTTTTTCCTTTTTGTTTAATGAAGAGATAATAGCAATTCTTAACGGGTTTGCCAATTTTCTGAAAAACGGATAATATGTAGAATATTTCATATGAAAATTTATTCATATGTATTTATAAATCTTTTCTATACTTTCAATTCTTTTTCTTTCTCTTTGAAATTTTACTTGGCTTTTTTGATTGCAATTGCGCAGACAGGGCAGATTTTTACCGCTTCCTGAACGCATTTCAGGTCCTTCTCGTCAATTTCAGCTTTTATTGGATGGGATTTTCCGTCCTTCAGCTTGAAATTCTTCGGGCATGCTGAAACGCATGCTCCGCAGCCAATGCATTTTTTTGCATCAACAGAAACTTTGTATTTTGCCATGTTTATTTCTCTTTAAATTTTTCTTGAACTCTTTTGTAAATCTCTCTGCCTTCTTTTGTTATTAAATAGAAATGATCTTCTGTTTTTTTCAGCAATCCTACATTTGTCAATAAATCTGCAAGAACAATATTTGTTTTATTGCAGTATCCTGCTCCCCCTTTGCGGGAAAGTTCAGAAGCAGATTTTAAGATGTCTGCGCAATTTTTGCCTATTTCATTAAGTTTTTCATAACCAAAAATTACTTCTAATATTGTTTCCATTTTATTAATTTTAATATTTTATTATATCTTTAGGATTTTTAAAGTTTTTGAATATATATCTGAGCAGAGAAAATTATTTAAATTGCCTTTGCATTAAAAAACTATGCAAACAGATGCGTTACTAAAGAGAGGAATGGAAAAAAGAGCTAGATTCTTGTATGCTCTTTATAGCCATGCTTCTATGCCCGTTATTGGTTGCGGCATCTGTGGCACTAAAAAAACTACATGGCTTACTGCTTAAGATTTTGATTTTAATTTAATCTTAGGTTGTGGGTATGTTTTTCTTCAAAATGTTATCAAATTACTACCAAAGATATGCGATATGCATCGAATGTAGCGAGAGCATTTTCAATCCTATCTGTCCTATATGCCTTGCTAATGAGATTGAAGCATGGCTGAAAGCCGGGAATTTGGCTGAAAAAGAGAAGAGAGTTTTGAGAAATGCCTTGAAGAAAGTACTAAATGCAAATCACGAGCTTGAAGGGGTGAGCAGCCGATGTATTATTTGTGGTGAACGTGATGATTACATGTGCCCATATTGCTTTACAGAGAAGATTCTTGATCTGCTGAAAGAGAAAGGAATTTCTAAAAAAAGCATAACCAAATTCTTTGAAATTTTCAACTTTGATTTTGAGAGAACAGGCTATGCCAGGGAGTTTGAAAATGAGCCTGAACAATAAACTAGATATTGATTATGAAAAGCTTAGAAAGGAGTATAATATACATGAAAAAATAATAGAAGCCAAGAAAGAAGACAGAAACCTTGTGTTAAAGCTTGAAGAAAATAGCAGAGGATTGTATGAAATACGAATTTATGAGTTTTTTGACTGGGAGGTGAGCAACGTTTAAAGGTAAAATCGAAAGGTTTTTAAATATGTCATCACTCCAAAATTAATAATTTTAATTTTGTAGAAATTCAAATGGTTAAAACCGAAAAAGGCTTTGGGGATTATTTAGCACAAGTTTTGAATTCTGTAAAGAAGCCTCTTTATGTAGCGGGTGTTGTTGGCGGAGTTGTAGCTGCATTGGCGTCATATGCTGGAGCTGCTAATTTTGATTATAATTCAAAATCTTTTTCTCACAGCAACAAGAAAACAGCAACTAATAGTGTTCAAGTTCAAATTCAAGGAAAAAAATTCTGGATAAATCCAAAACAACTTGGTGCTGACCTTGACGGTGATTCTTCTACTAGAATTGTTTATGCAAATGGATTTTACGTTGTAATGGCAGATATTAATGGCGATGGATATGCCAGCGACTCAGAAGCAGTTGCCAAAGAATCAAGCTTAGACACAGGAGATGCAAGAAACATGAAAAAGTTTTTCAAAGAAAACCCCGACACTTTGAACAGGGTGTATCTTGAAGGAAAAATTTTGTCTTCTGAACCGATAGATGCTGCTGCTCTTTCAATCCCAACTAAAAAAGAAACAGAAACTCTTTTAGCTTTAGCTAAAGGAATTCCAGCAAGAGAAACAAAATCTCTCGAACAGATTGCTGAAAATAATACTAATGCCCTACAGGAGACACCAAATCTCAGAGTTTCCTATCGTGATTTGATTGGCATATATGGAGATTCCATAGCTTATGGAGACACGCAAAACCTGGCGAATGCTTTGAAAGAAGCTGAAATAGATTCTCAGATTAACAAATTAAAGTCAAGAGAAATCACATGGCTTGATTATCTTTTTTGGGGCGCAAAGCCTAAGCTTGAATTGCAGCTGAACGAAGCCAAGACAGATGGTGAAACAGAATTGGCAAAATACAGATTAAGCTCAGTTACTGTCGATTCAAATATGGTCCGTGGTGTTACTGCATTTTTTCTATGGGGCGCATATGAACTAATCAGGGGTTTGTCTACGCCTCAACCTTCTGGAAATGGAGGCCGCGGTGGAGGCCCAGGATTTGGCGGAGGAGATGGCGAAGGAGGCCCAGGAGGACAATAAAATGGCAATGAAAAATAAATTACTGTTTGGAATGCTTATGTTATTCGGAATTATGATTTTTGCATCAGGATTTGCAGCTGCAGAAAGATATGTCAATTATTCTTTTTATGAAGGCACAATTCTTGCAAATGGAACAATTGTCAATTCAACAACACCAGTAACAGATGTTAATGCTGTGGGTTATGTCTGCGTTGATGAAAATTGCTCTCAATTAGGAACTCAAATAATCAATAATAATTCTGGAAGCAACTCATCAATGGTTTTGACATTTCCAACAGCTCAATCAACATACGGTTATGGTCTTTATTTTTACAAAGAAGGATATATTGTATGGGAGCAAAAGGCGAATTGGTGGGGAACAAATCCATCTGAGTCTGTTTCAAACCCTGCTCAAACATCACCTAAATATTTGACACAAAAAGAAGCATGCTCTGCGCCTATCTTGACTATTTCAGATTTCAATGATGTGGCTATGAACACGCCTCTGATATTCAATGTATCTGCAGATGTTGATTCTTTTGTTCGCTCTGCAATTCAAAACGCAGGACCTCTTGAAGCAATTCCTTCAGGACTTGAAGAATATTATTCTGTTGAAACAGCAATAACCGCAACTATTTATGATTCTCAGAACAATTCTGTTTTTGAGGAAACTCAGACAATTTCAATTATGTTCGATGAATATGGTTGGGCTTTCTTTCAATGGACTCCTGACCGCGCGGGAAATTATCATCTTGTTGTCTCTTCAAATGTGACAGATGGAAAATGTTCAAGTTGCAATATCCAGCAAGCTGAAAAATTTATTGCAGTCCTTCCTGAAGAGCCTCACAATCAATGCTATACTCTTTTGAATTATCTATTATGGTATTCTGACAGCTATCCAATTGCCAATGCGAATGAAACAGTCTACATTAATATAATGAAAATAAGCAATTCAGTTGATAATAATGGAAATTTTGCAGCTTTGCCTACAAATTTGACATTGACTGTTGCAAGAAACGGAACAAACAATGTTGTCTGGACAGAATCAATTGTTGCAGATGCAAATTCAAACATTTATTATTTTGACAATTACGAATTTGAATGGATTCCTGAAGAAGAGGGATGGTATACAATAACTGCAACAGGAAAGGCATTAAATTGCCTGTATAATCAGAACACAAATGAAACTGCCTCAATGCAGATTTATGTGAACGGAACTCATATCAATCATGCGCCTGAAATAACATCTGATCCTGATGTAACTGCAATAGCCGGAGCAAAATATGAATATCAGGTTGAAGCAAACGATGTTGACAATGATGCTTTGACTTACTCTTTATCTGAAAAACCTTCTGGAATGACTATTGATTCAGCAACAGGATTGATTGAATGGCATCCTTCTGAAACAAAAGCAGGAGAAAGAGTTAAAGTGACTGTTGTTGTTTCTGACGGAAGCTTGACAGATTCCCAGTCTTTCAAGATAGATCTTGAGCACAAAGAACGAGCTCCTGTTGAAGAAGAAATTACAGAAGAGCCAACACCAAGTGTTGTGATAAGCCATGAAGCAGCTGCTGCAAAGGCTGAATTTATTAGCACGCCTTTATTCACATTGATTCTTTTGAATATTGCAGGAATTGCATTCATAATCTGGATTTTTAGATTGCTTTTCGCAGTTTTTAAATTCTGATTTAATCTTTCTTTTATAAAATGGTTAGAATATATAACGGACTGAATGGCCCAATTCATCTTGGGAAGATGTATGCAAAAGTATGTATGCATAAAACATGTTTGAGAATGGATTTTACTTCTCTATCTGATTCAAAGAAAGAAGGAGAATTAAATGAAATGTTAAAGAAGGGGCTTCCAGACTACAAAAGAGAGTTTGATTTTAATGAAGGATTGTATGTTAATAATTTTAAGGCGGCTTTTTGGAAAAAAGTAGAGGAAGAACTGCATATCCATGTTCATCATACTGATATGATAGGGGGCAATCACGCACATAATTATCATCACAGTTAAATCTTAATCTTTTTAATCTCTGTTTTCTTTTAATCTTTTATGAAAACCAATGTTTCTTCAGAGCTTAAGAAAAAGCATTATGGCTTATTTGGAAATGCAGGAACAGAGGTATGCTTGTGGACAAAAAAAGCCCTGAGGAACGAGGATGTTTGCTACAAGCAGAAATTTTATGGAATTCCATGCCATAGATGCATGCAGTTCTCTCCTTTGATAGCATGCAATCAAAACTGCCTTTTCTGCTGGCGCCCAACAGAGATAATGCATTCTGGAAAAATTTCTGGAAAAATTGAAGAGCCCGAAAAAATAATTGAGAATTTAATTGAAGAAAGAAGGAAGCTGCTTACAGGATTTGGGGCAAACAAAAAAAACAGGAAAAAATGGCAGGAAGCATTAAAACCATCTCATTTTGCAATAAGCCTGATGGGAGAGCCAACACTTTATCCCAAGCTGCCCGAACTTATGAGTTTGTTAAAACAAAGGCCTGAAACCAAAACAATTTTCATTGTTTCAAATGGGCAGAATCCTGAAATGCTTTTGAAGTTGAAAAAAAAGAATGCTTTGCCGACTCAAATGTATTTATCAATGAATGCGCCGGGCGAGAAACTTTTCAGGGAAATCTGCAGGCCATGCTCTGACAGAGCATGGAAAATTTATTTGAAATCATTGAAAATATTGAAAAGTCTGCGATGCAGGAAAGTTATCCGAATGACAATAATCAAAGGATTAAATGACAACTATGAATTTTTGCCAGAGTATGCTAGGCTGATTAGACTTGCAGAGCCTGATTTTGTTGAGGTAAAGGCGTACATGAGGCTTGGATACAACAGGCAGTCTTTTCTCTGGGAAAATATGCCTTCGCTTAAAGATATTGAAAAATTTTCTGAAAAGCTTTTGAAAGAACTGAAAAACTTCAAAAAAGCCGATAAAAACCGGCTTTCAAGAATAGTTCTTTTGAAAAATAAAAAAACCAAGTTTAGACAGAAAATTTTTGATTAGATAAAGCTCTTTTTTTCCTGTTCTGTCTTTGCTAATTGCTCAAATGTTGAATTGACTGTTTTTTGCCATATTTTCTGTCTTTCTTTGTTGATATCTTCTTGTTTCCATCTTCTCATCATAGAATCAACATAAGGCTTGAATTTTTCTCGCTTTGTGAAGCTTTTGACTATGTATAAAGGAAGTGTTTTTGTTCCGACTTCAATTGCTTTTGTTTTTTCAACCTGAATAACTCCAGAAACAGGATTATATGTGCTTTGGCTGATTAAAACCTCTCCTGCTGCAGCGCGCTCTGCAACTCTCGATGAAATCTGTGTTGTGCTTTGCAATGGAGTATATCTTAATTTTCTATCAAAATCCAGTCGCATTATTGCAGAGCCTGTATGAATTCCAAATCCCGTTTTGATTAGATTTCTTTTTGTTTCATCGCAGATTTCAAGTGCAGATCTAATTGCCGCAAGCTCATGCTCCTGAGTGCCTGTTTTTTCTCCGAACAGAACTAAAACATCTTTGTTCTGCTGCAGGCTTCTGATTCCTCTGTGCTTTTCAATAACAGTGTCTATTTTTTGCATCATAACCCTATGTGCCTCTTTTCTTCCAGCAGCTTCTGTTTCAATATTTTTAAAGTCAATATACAAAGCAGTCAGACTTTCCTCGCTTCCCTGCATTATTACAGAAGGAATAGCTTCTCTTACTGTTGTGATTCCAACACGGGCTGCTGCAAGAGGTTTAAGTGATTCAGGCATTTTTACAATCTCAACCTCTGCTGGCTCTTCAACATGATATATTCTTGGCTGAATTGAAATATATCTTACTTCTTTTTTTCTTGTCAGATAATATATGATCAGAATTGCGATTATTGTCGCAATGATTATTGTGGCTATGATTGGGTCTCTAAGAAAATTTTCTTTTCCCATATTAAAACCAGAAACTACATTGCTTGAAACCATTTTTTACTGCTCTTTTATTATTTTGTTTAAGAATATTTGGACTTATTTAAAGTTTATCTTTGAAAATCAAACGAAATTAAAACATTAGTTTTATAAATCTCTTGCCTCTTTTTTTGATATGAAAATACTTACATTGCATTGCGACTATATTAAGTTCAAGCCATTGAAAAAAGCGCTTAAATCGCCTGAAGAATTGAGCGATGATGCAAAAAAAGAGAAAAAAGTAGAGGAATGTCTTGTAGTGCTGACTGCTGTTGAAAAGCAGGATTCTGTTTCAAGCGCCGCAGCGCTTGTGGAAAATGTCAAAGACATCGCTTCCCAAGTCAAGGCAAAGAATATTGTTCTTTACCCTTATGCTCATTTGTCTTCACAGCTCGCGCTTCCTGAAATTGCAGAGCGAATTCTCAAAGAAGCAGAAGCTCTTTTGAAAAAAGACAAGGAAAAATTTTCTGTCACAAGAGCGCCGTTTGGATATTACAAGGAATTTGAACTGAAATGTAAAGGCCATCCTTTGTCTGAATTAAGCAGGGAAATTGGCGCAACAAGCGAAGAATACAAGCCTAGAAAAAATTTGTTGAAAGAAGAAGTTTATGATTCTAAAATGCTTCTGAATGAAATCTCAAAGACAAAATTAGACAGGGAAAATCTGAAAGAGAATGACCACAGAATTCTCGGCCAGAAGATGGACTTGTTTTCTTTCAGCGAAACAGCTCCAGGAATGATTTTCTTTCACAACAATGGCCTGATTATTTATAATGAGCTCGTTAATTTCTGGCGCGAAGAGCACAGGAAAGCAGGTTATCAGGAAGTTTCAACTCCACTTATTTTAGATAAAAGACTCTGGCAGATTTCAGGACACTGGGAAAAATACAGAGAGAATATTTTCTTGACAAAATATGAGGGCAGGGATTTTGCAGTCAAGCCCATGAACTGCCCCGGAGGAATGCTTATTTTCAAATCAAAGCCAAAGTCTTACAAAGAATTGCCTTTGAAAGTTGCAGAGCTTGGAGTTGTCCATAGGCAGGAATTGTCAGGAGTTTTGGCAGGGCTTTTCAGAGTTATAAAATTCACGCAGGATGATGCTCATCTTTACTGCATGGAAAATCAGCTTGAGGAAGAGATCATCAAAATTGTAAGATTTATTGAAAAATTCTACAATAAATTTGGATTTACATATCACGTTGAACTTTCAACAAGGCCTGAAAAAAGAATCGGTGCAGATAGTTTGTGGGACAAAGCAGAAAAAACATTAGAAACTGTCTTGAAGAAATTAGACATGAATTTTAAATTGAATAAAGGTGAAGGCGCATTCTATGGCCCAAAAATTGATTTTCACATAAAAGATTCTTTAGGAAGAACATGGCAATGCGGAACAATTCAGCTTGATTTTGCAATGCCTGAGAGATTTGAACTCGAATATGTTGGAGAGGACAACAAAAAACACAGGCCTGTGATGGTTCATAGAACTGTTTATGGAAGCTTGGAGAGATTTATGGGTGTTTTGCTTGAGCATACAAATGGCAATCTGCCTGTATGGCTTTCTCCTGTTCAGGTTTCTGTTTTAAGTTTTACAGACAGAAATATTCCAGCAGCAAAAAAACTGCATAAAGAGCTTATTGACTTGGGGATAAGGGCTGAAGCTGACCTGGATTCAAGTACTGTCAATGACAAAATAAGAAATGCTGAAATAAGAAGAATACCCTACATAATAGTTATCGGAGACAAAGAAGAGAAAGCAAAGACTCTTGCAGTGAGAAAAAGAGGGCAGAAACCAGAGTTTGGAATAAAATTTGAGGATTTTGTTTCTGAAATCAATGAATTAATTAGAGAGAGAAAATAAAAATGAAAGTTTCTGCGCTTGTAAAGAAGCTTGAATCTGATTCTGAGTTTGAAAAATTCAAAAAAGAAAATCCCAAGGCATTTTTGTCAAGCATTTTTATTGTTTTTGATTTTGAGTCTGGCGGAAACCAGCAGGACATGAATTATTTTATTCCTTCTGAAAAGAAAATAGCTGTTTTCGCGGTTTCTGATTCAGGAATAATGGAAAAGACAAGCAATTTATTTGATGAGGAAAAATCAGAGAAATTTCATGAGCTTAAATTTGATGGCTTGAAGCTTGATGCAGATGATATTGAAAAAAATGTTCAAAATCAGCTGAAAAAAGAGAAAATCACGAACAAACTTAATAAAATAATCGCTGTTTTGCAGCCATGTGATGAGGGAAAAGATGTTTTGTGGAACTTGACATGCATTCTTGACGGGCTTGTGATTGTAAGAATAAACATAGATGCCTGCAACGGCAAGCTTTTGAAATTTGAAAAAGCAGGGCTTATGGATTTCATAAAATTTGAGAAAGGCAAAGAGAAATAATTTGAAAAATGAAGAAATTCTGCCCGCCCCACACTTTTCCCCACAGATTTCCATGGCAGAAAAAGATTTCAAACGAGAAGTGTCACAAGCATAAGAATAAATTAAGGCAATTCTTGCATAATTTCCATTGCCGGCTTTTGGGCTGCCGTCTCAGAGAGAAAAAAATATAAATAGCTCTTTTGTTTTTGAGGGATATGGCAAGGTTCAAGGGAAGTCTAGCGATACTAATTTTAGCGGCATTTTTATTGATTTTGCCAAATTGTTTGGCTCAGAGTATTGATTCTTACTCTGCAAAGTTTATAATAGTAGATTCAAAAACCGTTGCAAGCTATGAGATTAATTTATCAGAAGCTGCTCAGGTTCAATTTAGATTGCCTTCAGATGCCAAAGCCCTAGATGTTTATATCGACGGCAATAAGCAAGAAGTTGTTTTGTCAGAAGTTTTACAACTTTCAGCGGCTAAAAATATAAAAATCAGCTATGTGACTGAAAAATTTGTGGAAAAAAGCAAGAAATATTATTTTTTGACAGATATTCTTTTCCCCTTGGACATTGATAAATTCAATGTTGAATTAATTTTGCCTCAAGGAGCTGTTCTCGACACGCCAAATTCAGCATGGCCGGCTCCTTCAGAAATTACAAGCGACGGCCAGCATATAATCTTAAAGTGGGGAAGCGGGGATTTAGAGAGAGATGATAGTTTTGCCATATTTGTAATATTCAACAAATCAAGCACTGCAAATTTGCTGTTTATTATTTCAATAATTGTAATTTTCATTGCAGCTGCTTTTATTTTCCTTGTTTTCAGAAAAAAAGCCAGGAAAGAAATAGACAAGCATCTTTTTGATTCAGAAAAATCAGTGATTTCTAGTCTTAGAAAAGCAAATGGAGAATTATGGCAGAAACAGCTTCAGATTAAAACAGGATTCAGCAAGGCCAAATTGAGCCGCATTGTCAGAAATCTTGAAACTCGCGGTTTGATTAAGAAGATTCCCTATGGAAACACAAACAAGATAAGGCTTGCCTGAATTTTTCCCTTTTTATCTTGTTCCATCTTGTTCCATTCTTGTTTCGAGGATATATTAAATATCTTTTTTTCTATACTATATTAACAAAAAATAGAAAAAAACACAAGGGAGGAAAAACAAACAAAAAATGAAAACACTATTAATAGCCTTAATAGCAGTTTTGTTATTGACAAGCACAGTGGCTTTGGCTGTAGCTCAAGATGAGGTTATAACGAGCGGGACAAATGGAAGCATAACAGTAACAGCAGAAGAGTCTGGAGTAACTGATGCGGAAGTTGCTGATGTGACGTTGCCCGAAAACGAAACCGGCGGAATAGGCCCTGAAAACCCTTTATGGGGTCTTGACAGAGCTCTGGAAAGAATTCAGCTTGCTTTGGCTTTGAACAAATCAGAAAAAGCAAGAATGGGGCTGGCTCATGCTCGCGAAAGACTTCTCGAAGTAAGAGCAAGAATTCAGGCAAAAAGACTTGATCAGGCAGAAAAAGCGCTTCAAAACAGAGAAAGAATTCTTGAAGAAGCAAAAGCAAGAATAAATGAAATTGAGCTTGAAAATGCAACAGAAGAAGCAGAGACAGAAGCAGAGCTTGAAAAAGAACTTGAAGAGCAGGACAATGAAGCTGATGATGTTGAGACAGAAATAGAAATCGAAGATGCAAATCTTACTGAAACTCAGCGCACAGAATTGCTGCAAGTAAGAGACAGACTCAAAAATCAGACCCAGGACCTCAAACAGGCAATGGAGGCAAAAAGAGACAGAACCAAAATTAAGCTTAAAGCTTCTTTGAATAAGACAGATGCAGAAGTTGAGCAAATGCTTGAAAATATTGCGAATGAGACTGGATTGGAGAAGGCAAAAGAGACAAGAGCAAGAGCAATGGTAAAAAGAGCAGAGGTTTTTGCAAAAATTGCAGAAAAAAGAATTGAAAAAGCAGAAGCAATGGGTGCAGACATAACAGCTCTTAAAGAAGCTCTTGAAAATGCAAAAGCGATGATAAGCCAGGCAAATTCAAGCGCAGATCCTAAGGAAATAAGAGAGATTGCACAGGAAGCAAAAGAAGTTGCTCGAGCAATCAAAAGAGAAAATGCTATTCAAGTTATTGCAAAGGTTATAGCAAAACTTGAAGAAAAGCAGGGAGAAGGATCGAATGTTAGCAATGCAATTTCAAAATTGACTGCTGTACAAACAAAGCTTGAAGCAAAACGCGGTGCTGAAGTAAATGCAACAAACAAAACAGCCTAAATTTCTTTTTTATTTTATTTTTTTTCTTTTTTATTTTCTTGTTAGTGAATAGTTTTTTAAATAGGGTTTTTTCTATTTAATTCTGAAGTTTTATATTTAAGTTTTAAAATGTCATATATAACAGACGCAAGCTTGGCAAAGTTCAGAAAGCCAACAAGAACAATATCGGGCGTAAGCCCGATAGCAGTGATGTGCGTTCCAAGAGCATGCAAGCATGGAGCCTGTACATATTGCCCGAGCTTGAATGCCCCACAATCTTATACTCCTTTGTCTCCTGCTGTGCTGCGGGCTTCAATGATGAAATATGATTCTTTTGAGCAGGTGATTTGCAGGTTGAAAGCATATGAGATGATGAAGCATCCTTCTGATAAAGTTGAATTGATTATTATGGGTGGAACTTTTCTTTCATATCCTTTGGATTACCAGTATAATTTTGTAAAAAGATGCTATGACGCATTGAACGGAAAAATTTCAGAAACACTTGAAGAGGCAAAGAAAATAAATGAAAATGCAAAGCACAGATGCGTTGCTCTTTGCATAGAAACAAGGCCCGATTATTGTTCTGATGATGAAATAAAAAGAATGCTTGACTTTGGCTGCACTCGGGTGGAAATTGGAGTTCAGGTTCTTGATGATGCTATTTACAAGAGAATTAATAGAGGGCATAAGGTAAAAGATGTTATTGAAGCGACAAAAAGACTGAGAGATGCTGGCTTTAAGGTAGGATATCATCTGATGCCTGGCTTGCCCGGCATGAATCCTGAAAAAGATTTGAAATTGTTTGAAAAGGTTTTTTCTGATGATAATTTCAGGCCTGACCAATTGAAAATTTATCCAACACAAGTGATTGTTGGAAGCGAGCTTGTTGGAGAATTTGAAAATAAAAAATACAAGCCATATTCTGAACAAGAACTTGTGGAATTGATTGTAAAAATGAAACAGAAAGTTCCTGAATATTGCAGAATCATGAGAATTATGCGGGAAATTCCTCCGCAGTATCTTGTTGCCGGAACTACTCGAATTGATTTGAGAAAAGTCATCAATCAGGTAATGAAACAAAAAGATATGAGATGCAAATGCATAAGATGCCGCGAGATTGGCTTTGTCCAAAGAGATAATCCAAGGAAAAACATTGATATGGATTTGAAAATGAAGATAATAAATTATGTGGCTTCTGGAGAAAGAGAGCTTTTCATTGAATTTGTGAACAATGAAAATGTTCTTTTTGGCTTGATAAGGCTGAGAATTGTTGGCAAGACTCTTTTTGTGCGAGAGCTTCATGTTCACGGCCCGCAGATTGAAATAGGAAAAAAAGACAAAGGAAAATTCCAGCACAAAGGATTAGGAGCTATGCTAATGGAACAAGCAGAGAAAATAGCTTCTGCTTTGAAATGCGATGAAATAAAAGTTATTTCAGGAGTAGGAGTTCGCGAGTATTATAAAAATTTAGGATATGAACTGAATGAAGAATATATGACAAAAAAGGTTTGATTATTTATGCCCAAACCAAAACTTGACTTTTTCTTTTGGATTGAAGCAGCAATATCCAATACCTTTGAAGAAAACAATCTGCCCTTCTTTTAATTTTTTCATTTTTAAGTCTGTTTTTCCAAGAATAACACTCGCGTCTGGCATCAGTATTGAAACAGAATCTTTTGTCTTTATTCTCTGCCTCTCAAAAGATGCGCCTATTGACTTGTCTCTCAGGATTTCTCTGTTAAAATTACTTAAAACATCAAAATAATCTTCTTTTGAAATAACTTTGTCAACAGGGCTTATTCCTCTTTCTTCAGCCATATTTGCAAATGCCTGAGCTCGAAATCCTCTTTTTCTTAATGAGGCTATGAATGGAATGCGGATGTCATCCCATCCTGAAAATTTTCCCTGCTTGATTTTTTCTTTTGTTTTTGTGCATGAGATTTCCAAATCTGTGAATTTGTATCTGCCAAGGAAAAAACTTAATGGCGGAGTTAAATTGAAAACGCGCATCATCATTTCCTGCCTTTTTGCATTGTCCATATGCTCTTTTGCTCTGATTACATGAGTTGACTTGAACTCAATGTCATCAACAGTGACGCAGAGATTCATCAAAGGCCAGACTCTGTATTTGTTTTTTTGCCTTGGATGTTCTTTTGTGTTTATTCTTGCAAGAGGAAAATCTCTTAATGCTGGATTAGGGTCATTCAAATCAGACTTGAATCTCAGGACAGCTTGCCCTTCTTTATAGCCTTTGCCAGATTTATCCAACATTTTTTTCCATCTTTCCATGTTTTTTTCTTTTAGAAGATTTCTGCAAGGGCATGCTTTTTCTTTTTCAATTAATTCTTTGAATTTCTCAGGATTGCAGTCGCAGACATAAGCTGCATTTTTTTCTATAAGCTTTTCAGCAAAGTCATAATATTTCTGCATCCTGTCTGACTGGCAGTATGATTGAAAGACATTTCCAAAAAGCCAGTCAGATTCTTCTGGAATCATTTTATATGCATCAGGATCAATATTTTCAGGATTTGTGTCTTCAATCCTTATGTAGAACTTGCCCTTGTATTTTTTTGCATAAAGTGAATTCGGCATTCCTGTTGCAGCATGTCCTATATGCAAAGGCCCGCTCGGAGAAGGGGAAAATCTTGTGATGAACTTGCCTTCAACAGCGTTCGGCAGGCTTGCAAGCCCCTCTCTGATTTCTCTGTGATGCACTAATTTCTCCAATTTATCCAGCTCTTGTTTTTGTTCATCAGGAGATAAAGAATTGACTTTTTTGATAATCTGATTTATGAGAGGCATGACTTCCCTGACATTTTCTTTTTTCAAGCCCTCTACAAATAACGGTGAAAGAACCGAGCCAGCTTGGGCCTTGCCTTCGTGCTCGACCGCATTTTTCAGGGCATATGCATAGATTTTTTTCTCAAAATCCCTGCCCAACTCCTTGTTGAAATTCGTCGCCATAATGTTTAAAACAGAGGAATATATTTAAAGTTTTGCGAAAATGGCAAAGGGAAATATGGGCTTAGCTGGAAAACTTGCCGCGGGAATTGCAGCAGGAGTAACTATTTTGTCACTTTATTCTGGAATTGCAAAAGCGCAGGAAACAGAGGCAAGCAATGCAGCCAGCGAAACAATTTCTTTCTCAATAATGCCTTCTGATACATCTTCTCTTGATTCTTTTGTAAGTAATTTAAGCTTTGATACAGAAGTGACGCGAATATATGGCACCCTTGTTTCAAGTTATGTTAAATATTCACAAGCTGAAACAGAAACTGCACCTCAAATAGAAATAGAGACAGAAAAAGAAATTCCAGAAACTTCTCCAATTTCTGTGCCTTCTATGCCAATTGTTCCTGAACCTGAATATATTCCTGAATTTAAAGAAAAAGAAATTTCTCCAGCACCTGTTTCTATTTTTCCTGAGAAAAAAACCTTTGTTGATAAAACACGCTTTTCATTGCCTTTGAAAATTCCGGGCTTAATGTTTCAATTGGAAACACGATCAATAAATCTTGAAAAATTGCTGAGGTCTAAACCTGTAGTTAAGACAGCCAAGGAAACAAAAACAATTTATGTTCCAATTCAAAAGCCAGAATCAAATATTGAAAATTACGGAAAATTTGAGACGGGTGTTGCTGTTTTGAGCCCAGAAGATATTTTCAAAGCATTTAATTTTTCCTCAGATGAATCCCGAGTTCTTTTTTTGAAAAAAATGCCAAGGCATCCTCTTGCTCAGAAAGCTGCAAGCGAGCTGAAGGAAAGAGATATGGATTTCAGGAATAGGGAAATAAAAAATCTTTATTTTGATGATTCAGAAGGGTTTTGGATTGTTGAGGCAAGCCCTTGGTTTCAGTATAAATATGGCTTCAAAAAGCCCAAGCATTCAAAAGGCCCGACAGAAAGCGGTAAAAAAAGTGCGTATTACTGCGCAAGATTTGTTCAGCAGACTTTTTACAGCAATTTTTCTGAAGAAGAATGCAGAAAACTTGGAATTGAAGGACATGTATGGATGATGATTGATTTTTTAAAAGAAAAAAAAGAGATAATTTATGAGAGAGAGGTAAAAAGCAGCGTTCTATGCAAAAATTTGAGAAAAGAATATCCAAACAAAGAATATTCTGAAATTTTGAAAATGATGGCAGAAGAAAGAAAGAAAACAGAGGATGAAGTTAGAGCCATGCTTAGGCCAGGAGATATAATTATTGCATGGAATCCTTATTCTCTTTACAAAAAGCACTTAGTCACACATTCTGCAATCTATTTAGGAGATGGATATATTATGCAGGACTGGAAGAAAAAGCTAGAGATTATGACTCTTGATGAGCTTTATAGAAGAATTCCAGGAAGAATTGATTTTATTGGAAGGCCTGATTTAGCAAAAACATACAAAAAGATAATATTGAGGGATTTTGAGAATAAATAAAAAGCTTTATAAACGATTTCGGATTCTGAAATTTTTAATTTCTACGATGAAATTTAAGCTTGAAGAAATTTTGAAAGGTATTGGAACAACTATTTTAGCAGGAGCTTTGGCATTTGCAATCGCAGGCTCTGCTTATGCTTACAAGTCTGCAAGCAGCAAAGAAAAAACGAGAATAAAAAAAGAAGCACTGCTTCTTGCTGAAAAGCAGGAAAAAGAAAAGACTGAGAATTTTAATAAAGACTTGGACAATTTCAATAAGAGATTTTTTAGGATTGTTGAAAACGGCGAAATTGGAAATTCTTTGGAAAGATTTCAGAATATAAAGAAAGAGTATAATGCAGAAACAAATCCAGTAAATCCTCTTTATTTGAAAACAAAAGATGCTGTGATTGAATGCGCAAAAAAAGTAAATGAGCTCAGACAACTTTATTTGAAGTCAAATGGTGAGATTGATTCTCCCAAGTTTTATTCAGAATGCAATCAGCTTGCTCAGAATTATGTAAAAATGGTTTCAGAGCCTGAAACCCAAGTAGCAAAAACAGAGATAATTGTTGCAAAAGCCAATGTGGTTGAAAAAAAAGAAGCAAAAATCATTCAACCATCAAAGGAAATAAAATTGGCAAAGGCAGACGCGACTGTAATTGTTAAAAAAATAGTTCCTGCGCAGATAAAGAAAAAATCTGTTAAATTAATAGTGAGATTGCCTGAGAAAAAAGTAGAATCTTATGATGCTGCGACATTGAAGAATCTTGAAAAAGCCTACCCATATTTCAAAACAGCATGCCAAAAAACAAAGCTTCCAGACCATTTATTTGATGAATATGTGGGCTTGGGCTGGACTGAAAGCTGGTTTGAGGTCGGAGCCAAGGGTTCTGCTGGAGAAAGAGGATATCATCAAGTTATGCCTAGCACATATGCACTTTATTACAAAAATGAAAAGCTTAGGAACAAGTACGAACTTGTGCCATGGTATCATATTGAAAATTTTCCCAGAGATTCTGAATCTATGAAAAGCCTTGAAATTGTTGCTGCGCTTCATTTCAGCTCAAGAATTAAAAAAAATAAAAAGCATTCTGATGCAAGAGAAATAATCCTGAGATATAATTGGGGAAATGGTAGAGTTGACAGGGCTGTTTCGCAATTTGGAAATTTTGAGAATTTATGGAGTCATTTAAAGAAAAAAGAGACAGACAAGGACAAGAAGGCGTATTATTATGTTATTTACACCTTGAGATACAAGGAGAAATGTGAAGATAAAATAAAAGAGCTTGAAAAAACTTCAATTGGATTGTAATTGCTATCTCTTTTTCTTTTTGAATAAAGCAATTAACAGGATTATCGCTCCAGCGATATTGCTGATGTCGGCGAGATTGAATGCAGCTGAGTTTTGAATGAATGAAAATTTGATGAAATCAATGACAAAGCCAAGGCAAACTCTGTTCATGGTGTTCGCAACTGTTCCTGCAAAAATCAATGCAAGCGCAATCTGCATTGGCCTGCTGACACTTCCGTAGAAATACAGGATTAATACAATTACAATTAATGCAATTGCAATAAGAAGAAAGTCAAATCCCTGCAAAATCCCAAAAGCCGCGCCTTTGTTTAGTATCGGCTGCGAGCAGAGGAAAAGAAAACAGCCTCTGACATTTACAAAATAATTTTTCGTTATGAAATCCACGAGAAAAATAATCCCTGCAAGGATAAACATGAACAAATAGCCAAACCTCTTTTTCATTTTTTCCCCTCTTTTTTAAATTTAAATTAAATCTTCCCGAACTCCGGTTTTTCTTTCTAATCTTTCTATTCTTTTTTCCATCAAATCAAGCCTGTCTGAAATCCTGTAAAGCTTTTCAGCAAGCCTTCTCCTCCTTTCTTCAGAGTTTATTTCAGAACTTGATGTTGTATCTGAAGAAATTGATGAATTATATGAATTTGAATCAGTAGATGTATTTGTCGAAGAAGTTTCAGATGTTGTGGATGTTGAAGCAGAAGGAGTTGAGCTCATTGCAAACATGTTTATAAATCCAGTATCAGAGCCTGTTGAACTTGCTGAGCTTGACGAACTTGATGCATCTGTGCTTGAAACAGGGCTTGCTGTTGAATTGACTGTGGACATTGCGCTTGATTTTGCCAACGGCCTGAGGTCAATCATTCCACCGCTGCTCGAATAATCTTTTTTCTTTTTGAATGGATTCCACATGGTTATACTGTGGTTGCGGAAGATTAAAAAGATTTCTTTTTACCACTCTTTCCTTAAAAATGCCCCAAATATTTTGCATGCAAAATATTTAAAACTCAATCTGCAATATATATTCTGTAATAAAAGGGGCAGAATGAGGCAGACAAGGAATAAAAATGGCAAGTGATGAGGTGAAAGATATTGGAAAGATACTAGTCAAGGTTTCTGGAAGATATAAAAATCCTGAAAAAAAAGAGGATATGGAGCCTTACTGGCAGAATGAATTGACTTATGACAGCTCTTCAGAAACATTAGAGCCCTTGTATTTCTGGATTTTGGATTTCATGTCTGGATACAAGCCTGAAAAAATAGTTGATAATTTTGTGGCATCTCCTGGCTCAGGACATTTTGCAGAACTTGGAGCAAGAATGACGAGAATGCAGGAAGAGGGCATGAAAATTCTTGGATATGTTAACAATGTTTTGAAATCAGTAATCAATATAATTTATGATTTGAGGGAATTTGAAATAAGATTAAGCCATTACGATGCTCTTCATTCAGAAAAACAAGTGGCAAAAGAGGCAGGAATGCTTGCATTGAAGCAAATATGGATGGATAATGTTGATATAAAAAGAGGCGTAGGAAGCATGAACCAACTGACATATCAGCTTGGATTTTCAACATTGAGAGACGCATTCATGGCTGCTAAAAATGTTGATTCAGTTGATCAAATGGATTTGAATGATAGGGTTAAAAGACTTTTGAAGCCAAGGCTTGCAGAATTTTTCAAATGGCTTGAGATGTCAGAGATGGAATTAAGAAAAAGATATGCTCTTGAGATAAGCTATCTGAAAGCGCAGAAAGGAACACTCGAGCTTTATACAAGATGGGCAAAGCCATATCTAAGAGCAGCAGAGCAATTGATGATGAAAGAAAGCAAATTAACAACTCCTGCGTTAGTCACATCATTCAATACGACAATTCTTCAGCTCACTCTTTTTGGTTCAAGCGCAATTGATGTAAAAAATCTCGCAGACAACAAGAAACTTCCTCCAGAATTTGCAAAAGAAAGTGTTTATAAAAAAATGAGGAAGATTTATTCCTGCGTGCTGATTGATTTTGCATTCAGAGGCATTCCAGAAAGAATCTCGCAGCAGCCCCATTATGTTTTCGGAGGAAGGGCAGATGTTGCGTTCTGGGCATTTGCATTGAATGAGGATGAATTGTTCTGGTTCAAGAAAAGATTGGAAAAATCAGATTTAAACAAGGCATTAAACCTTGTGCAGGATATTACAGATGAAAGCCTGAAGCAGCTGAATAATGATATTGATTATTTCATTAACAAGGAAAAAGAGGCAAAGGAAAAAGCAGAAGAAGAGACAAAGCTCGCAGCCTCTGAAAATCCATTTACTGCTTTATTTGGATTCGGCCTGCCTAAAAAAGAGCCTTCTGAAGCAGAGAAAAAACAAAAAAAAGAAAAAGAAGAGGCTGAAAAATTAAAAGAATTCGAAACAGGAGGCTTGCCTGCAGAAACATATGAAGAAAAGCTCGTCAGGAAAGTTGCTGAAAAAAATGCCGCTGAATTCTGCTTCAAGATATATGATGTTTTCAAAAAATCTCACGACATGGCGTCGCATCCAGACCCTTTTGAAATGCTGCATTTTAGCCCTGAAGAGCTGAAGCCGGCCTAAGCCAGCTAATTTAATTTATGTTTTGAGGAGTTGAATTTCTTTCTTAAACTATATAAATTACCTATTGCTTTGTTTTTTATGGCAGAAGAAAGCGAAGAAGAAAAAAACAGAGAAGAAGAAAAAAAAGAAAAAGAAGAGGAAGAATCTGAAGAGAAAGAAGAACTGCAGATTTCAAGAAAAGGATTTGAAGTTTCAGAAGAGCCTGTTTCCAGAGGAGGAAGGGCGCCGATTCTCGAATCAGGAAAAAGAATCGAGGCAGAAGAGAACGAGAATCTCGAGCAAAAATTAAAAGAAGTTCCTTCACAGGCCAAAGAAACTGAAAAAGCAGAAAAGCCATATGTTTCAGATTATGAAGAGAAAAGAGTTTTCTATGAAAATCTCGAAGGCCAAGGGCTTGAAAGGCCAAGACATGTTGAATTCGCTCCTGAAAGGGTTTTTGAAAAACCCGCAAGGCAGGACCTTGAATTGCAGCAGAATATAGAAAGAAAATCAGAGCTCGAGAGGCATAATGTGAGCGATCTTTTGGCTCCTTCTCATGTTGAATACAAGTCAGAAAAAGGCTTTTTGGAATTTAATCCGCTGAAAGAATTGAAAGGCCACGGACGCGAGGAAATAAGAAAATATCGTCGGCATTAGATTTAAATATCAGAAATTGCTATTAAAAACAGCGATAAAAAGTGGGTGAAAATGGCTTATACCAATTATGAATTTTTTTACGAAGGAATTTACAAACCAGTAGAGCAGGATTATGGAGACCTTTTTACTGGATACAGATTTCCAGGTTATTCTATCGGTGCTTCTACTTCCACGCAGACAGCAAATCAGGTTCAGGAAGTTTCTTCTCGGCTGAATGAAGGAATGAAAGTTGTTGAAATGAGTGTGCTAGACCCAAGAGTGATGGGCATGATTCCAAAACAGCATATGAAAGAGCTTAATCAATTGTCAAAATTAACAGGAAGCGAGACAACTTTACATGGTCCTTTGATAGACCCTGCTGGATTTTCAAGAGAAGGATGGAGCGAGTCTGCAAGGCATGAAGCAGAGCAGGAAATGCTTCAGATTGTTGAAAGAGCCCATGAATTAAATCCAAAAGGAAATGTTCCTGTTTCATTTCACTCGTCAAACTGGGGATTTCCAGGCGCAGAATATGAAAAAACAAAAACAGGAGAAAAAGAAACAGTTATTGTCGCTGTAAATCCAGAGACAGGCCAGCCCTCTGCATTCAAGGAAGAAAAAGTCTATTATCCCGGCGAGGAAACGCCAAGAGAATACGGCCCAAGAAAAAGACTTGAAGTTTACAATGAAACAGCCTGGTCAAATCAGATAACAGGATTATTGCAGATGGCAAAGCATGGAGATGAAATTTTAAGATCTCCATATGTTGAGGATGCCTCGAAAGTTTATTTAGAAGCAGTAAAAGGCCATCCAGTCGCGCCAGAAGACAGGGACAAAATTGCAATCACAGAAGATGCTGCAAATAAAGCATTGATGTTTTTTCAGGATGTTGAGGCAGGAATCAGAAGCATGTATGACAATGCATATAAATATGGAATTAAAGATGCTCCTGAAGACGAGAAGCAGAGAGGAATTGCCGCTGAACGAGCAAAAATTTTGACAGCGCTTTCAAAACAATATACAGCAATGTACAAAGAGATGGATGAAAGAAAAAGAAGAGGAGAGCACATTGATATTCTTGATTATGCGTTAAAATACAAAAGAAGATGCGATGAAGGAATCGCAGCTCTGAAACATATCACTCCTGTCCAA
>Ga0210056_1000225_pt1 | contig 43185 bp, 29 predicted proteins | sample CryGeyCG2014_080_2_FD_183965 | JGI IMG/M metagenome (GOLD analysis project Ga0210056, IMG submission 183965) | Groundwater microbial communities from aquifer - Crystal Geyser CG07_land_8/20/14_0.80 (SPAdes) (version 2) | ecosystem: Environmental > Aquatic > Deep subsurface > Groundwater | place...
GCTGTTTATTTCTACGGTTACGAGAACGCCCTTAAGAACTGGAAGGATCTTTTCAGGAAAGAGATCCGCTTCGCGTTCAGCGAGCCGAACAAGTTCGAGGAAAACGTGCCGGCGGAGGCAATGGAGATTTGGCAGGGATACCCGCTTGAAGGCATTCCGGATACCCTGAAAAAGATAGAAAACCTCGGGTATGAAGTATCCGGTTATTTTAAACTGCCAAAGGAATCCTGGGATAACCATTACTACAATCCGCTGCGGAATGCCATTGAAGATTACGCAGGATCAAATCCCGCGTCCGGGCCGGCAAAAACCGTTATTGACGCTTTACGGTTCGAGATGGACAGTTACGAAAAATATTGCAAATACTACGGGTACACGTTCTACGTTTGTCGCTTAAAAACAGGGATTACTGATATTCGTTTAATTGATTGACATTTTTTGGTGTCATTGCGAGGGCAAAGCCCGCGGCAATCCCATCGTAAAAACGAGATTGTCCCGAAGGGATCCCTTTGGGATAAATTGGATATTTCATTAAGGATAAGCATTGTTTAAAAAATTAGGAATTATTTCCATACTGCTCATTTTATTTTTTACATCGGGAGTAAATTGCCCGAAGGGTGCCGAAGGTCCAGCGGACAGGATGAAATGGTGGCAAGAAGCGCGTTTCGGAATGTTCATCCACTGGGGCGTTTATTCTGTGCCCGCGGACGGCGAGTGGTTCCTTGAGAACAGGAAGATGCCGGTGTCCGAATACGAGAAATTCGCCGGGCAGTTCAACCCCGTGAAGTTTAACGCCGCGGAATGGGTGCGCATTACCAAAGACGCGGGGATGAAATACATCGTTATCACCAGCAAGCACCACGACGGGTTCGGGATGTTCCGCTCAGGAATGACTGACTGGTGCCTGCGGTCCGCGCCGTTTGAGCGCGACCCGCTCGAAGAGCTGGCTGCGGCCTGCAAAGAAGAGGGCATCCGGCTCTGTTTCTACTATTCCATTTTGGACTGGCATCATCCTGATTACGGCGTAAGGCGCCCCTGGAACGACGTTGTAAAAGGCGCGCCGGATATGGACAGGTATGTGGATTTCATGAAGGGCCAGCTGAAAGAACTGCTGACAAATTACGGCCCGATAGGGGTCCTGTGGTTTGACGGCGGCTGGGAAAAAGCGTGGACGCGGAAACGCGGGGAAGACCTTTACAAATACGCGCGCGGCCTCCAGCCGGATATTATAATCAATGACCGCGGAAGCGCGGGCGATTTCACCACCCCTGAGCAGAACATACCTTCAACCGGTTCTGACAGGGACTGGGAATCGTGCATGACAATAAACAATAACTGGGGCTACAGCAAAAATGACCGGAGCTGGAAATCAGCGAAGAAGCTTATACGCAATCTGGTTGACTGCGCCAGCAAAGGCGGCAATTACCTGCTGAACGTGGGCCCTGATGCCGAAGGCGTTATTCCCGGACCCAGCATTGAGCGCCTTTCTGAAATAGGCAGATGGCTGAAAGTAAACGGCGAGTCCGTTTACGGCACTTCGCGCAGCCCGTTTCCCGCCTGGTCCCTGCCTTCCTATGTAAAGTGCACCCGTAAAGGGAAAATTCTTTACATCCACTGTTATTATGAATTCCTGCAGGAAAATGAAGAGATCATCCTTCCTTTGAGGAACAAGGTATTATCAGCGAAAGTCCTGGTTACCGGCGAGAAAATAAATTTCCGAAAAGATGCGGATGGAATGCATTTTTTAGTACCCGAACAACCTGTTGATAAGAACGATACGGTGTTCGTTGTGGAAATAGAAGGAGAGCCTGATATCCTGCCCACGCCGCCGATAAGGCCGGACCCTGACGGAAACCTGGTTCTTCCGGCCAAATTTGCTGTGTTGCACGGCTCCACCGCGGTCTATGAATACGGAAAAGGAAAGAACAATATCGGTTACTGGGTGGATCCTAAAGACTGGGTTTCGTGGGATATCGAGATCGACCGGGCAGGTACCTACGGAGTGGAAATAGAATGGGCGTGCGAACCCGGAGCCGCAGGCAGCTCTTATAAGATATCAGTCGAAGATAAATCCCTGCAGGGCGCGGTTGAACCCACCAAGTCATGGACGGATTTTAAAAGTTATAACCTGGGGCAGATAGAATTAACTCCCGGCAGAAAAAGACTGGAGGTCAGGCCTGTAACCATGCCTCACGGCGCCGTCGGGAACCTGCGGGCGGTCATATTAAAGCGTTTTTAAATAATCACCGTAATCTCTTTTAGAAATCACCGTAATCAATTCTCTAAAAAGGAGAGAAAATGGAGAAGAAGAGAAAGTTTATCTGGATCTATGTCGCGCTGGCATTTTTGATGTTTATTCCGCTATATACGGAGAAACCATATGATCCCAGGCAGACAACCGATGTGATAAAGAGCCTGCTGATGGTAGTCACAGACCCATATGCCGCGTTCGCGCCGATCTTCCATATTGGCACGATAGTGCTGGTAATACTCATGATCCTGCTCAGGGAAAAGTCAAGCCGGATCTTTACCGGCTATTTCGGCGTTAACTTTCTTGTGATCGCGTTTGTTAATTCGATCGGTTCTACCGAGAAATACGGGCGTGTGGTTATGACAAGCACGCTTGTTTTGTGCCTTATAATAGGCATATTGTGGGTGATCGAAACATTCAGGCCGAAAACAACCGCCGGTTTTAAGGGTGTATTGCCGTATAAGTATTTTTTCCTGCCTCTGCCTTTGCTTGTTTTCTGGTCTCCCTTCAACGCGCAGGTTAAGCCGGACTTCAATCCCGCCCTGCTGCTGAACGCTCCTTCTTACGGTATGACCTTCTGTTTTACAATGCCTGTATTCCTGTTTTTTCTGATCCTGTTCCACCCGAAAGTCAACGTTTTCAGCCTGAAGATCACGTCGTTCATAGGTTTGATGTACGGCCTGGTGAACATGCAGTGGTTCTTCACTCCGGGGATGTCATGGATGGGAATTCTGCATCTTCCGCTCCTGATCCTGTCACTGTACGGTATGCTGCTGCGGAGGAACGCATGAAAGACTTTCCCGTAGGAAAAGGATCCCCGCAGCTTATCCCGCCGCACGGCGGGTATCGCGGGCTTCAGTCTTATCAAATGTCCGAGATCATTTTTGACGCGACTGCGGTATTTTGCAGGCGTTTTATCGATTGCCGCTCGCGCACCAATGACCAGATGGTGCAGGCGGCGCGCAGCGGCAAACAGAATATCGCGGAAGGCAGTATGGCATCGGGCACCTCTAAGAAAACTGAACTAAAGCTCGTTGGGGTGGCAAGAGCGAGCCTTGAAGAACTGCTTCTTGATTTTCAGGATTATCTGCGCCAGCATGGGTTGGCTCTCTGGGTGAAGGACCACCCGAAAGCCGTTGAAATCAGAAAATTGTGTTATAAGGCAAATAGGTCTTATACGACCTATAGGACCTATTTTGAAGAAGGCCCGCCTGAGCTTGCCGCGAACGCCCTGATTTGCCTGGTCCACCAGGCAAACTACCTGCTTGACCGGCAGTTAAAGGCGCTGGAAAAAGAGTTTTTAAAAGAAGGCGGGTTCACTGAAAGGCTGTACCGCGCGCGGTCAGAAGCGCGCAATAACAGAAAAAAGACCTATTGAATTTCGCAGAATAAATTTATGTATGTCATTGCGATCCGCCGATCTTTGTGGCGGGGAAGCAATCTCCATCCGTTTGCATCCATTCTAATGTTTTATCCGTCTCCATCCGTATTTTCTAATTCGTATGCATTCGTGGAGGAAAACCATGAAGAGCTACCTGAAAAAGATCGATGAAGTGATCGCGCGAGGGCCGTTCGAAGCGACATGGGAATCGCTGCTGAAATACAGGGTGCCGCGATGGTATGAAGATGCGAAATTCGGCATATTCATACACTGGGGCGTTTACAGCGTGCCGGCTTTCCTCGGCGAGTGGTATCCCAGGCAGATGTACCAGAAGGATACCGCCGAGTTCAAGCACCATATCGAAACCTACGGGCCGCACTCGAAATTCGGGTATAAGGATTTCATACCGATGTTCAAAGCGGAAAAGTTCGACCCGGTCCGCTGGGCGAAGCTTTTCAAGAAAACAGGCGCAAGGTATGTTATGCCGGTCGCGGAGCACCACGACGGGTTCGCTATGTATGACTGCGGTTTCTCGAAATGGACCGCCGTGAAAATGGGTCCGAAAAGGGACGTTATCGAAGAGCTGGCAAAGGCAGTGCGCGCAGAAGGAATGGTTTTTTGCCTTTCCAATCACAGGGCTGAGCACTGGTGGTTTATGGACGGAGGGATGCAATTTGATTCAGACGTAAAGGACCCGGAATATCTGGATTTTTACGGGCCTGCCCACCTGAAACCTGACGACAAAGACCTGGCGGCAGGCAGGGAACAGCCCGATAAGGCGTATCTTGAAGAATGGCTTGTGCGTATATGCGAGATGGCTGACAAATACCAGCCGCAGGTAGTGTGGTTTGACTGGTGGATAAACCGCGAATCTTTCAAGCCGTATTTGCAGAAGTTCGCCGCGTATTATTACAACAGGGGCGTTGAATGGAAAAAAGGTGTTGCCATTAATTACAAGGACACCGCGTATCCCGAAGGTTCAGCTGTTTTTGATATTGAAAGGGGTCAGCTGAAAGGGATCCGGAAGCATTTCTGGCAGACAGACACCGCGGTAGCCAAGGGTTCCTGGGGATACATAATGAACCAGGACTACAAAACAGCGGGTTCTATTATCGGGGACATGGTTGACATAGTCAGCAAGAATGGAGCGTTGCTTCTGAACATAGGCCCTAAACCTGACGGCACAATACCCGAAGGCGATGAGAATATCCTGCTTGAGATAGGGAAGTGGCTGGATATAAACGGCGAAGCTATTTACAACACCCGTCCCTGGGAGATATTCGGAGAAGGTCCCACAGAAATAGAGGAAGGTACTTTCACGGACTTCAAGCGCGGCGCTTTCACCCCGCAGGATATCCGCTTCACTGCGATAAGCGATACGCTATACGCGATTTTGCTGGCATGGCCCGGAAAAGAAGCGGTTATCAGATCCCTTCCTGCGAATAAGAAATTGTGGTTCGGCGATATCAAAGAAGTTAAAATGCTTGGTACCTTCGGTCAGCCGCTGAAATTTTTTTGCAATGGGGCCGGATTAACAGTGCAGATGCCTGACATTAAACCCTGCGATCACGCCTTTGTCCTTAAGATAAGTTAACCATAATCTTCCTCCCTCTTGTCGAAGACCCGCCAATCTTGCTGGGTGGGACGGGGGAGGATTGAGGTGGGGGTGAATGTAGAAAGGGAGAGAGTAGAGCCTGCCCTGCTGTGCCCGCCAATTTTTAAGGTGGGAACCCGACCCGCCAATATTCGTGGCGGGGAGTGGTTCAGTGGGTGAGGGGGGTATCCAACTTTCAACCTTCAACTTTCAACTTTTAACTAATCAGCCGTTGGCTGATTTCGGCTGATTCCGCTTGACTTTTCCCCATTTTTGAGTATAATATAATACGAAAACATTAGAAGTATAGTTCCAAATAAACATAAATACATTGGTAGCCGCAGGCTTGAGCCTGCGCATTCTTTTTGGAGTTGTGTATGAACCTTTTAAAATACAACCGGCATTGGGAAAAAGGCTTCAGGTTCGGTTTTGTGAAAAAGAGAGAGATTTTTCCTGATCTGCTGAACCAGGTGCAGGCAAAGCAGATAGTTGAGCTGGCGGGTTTAAGAAGGACCGGAAAAACAACTCTCTTGTTTCAGCTGATCGACCATCTTCTGGATAAGGGGGTGAGCCCGTTCTCCATATGGTATTACACTTTTGACGAAGCCGAAACAGATCTGGATGAGCTGTTTTCGTTTTTTACCCGGCAAGCCCAGGTTGATTTTAAGAAAGAAAAAATATACGTCTTCCTTGACGAGATCCAGAAGCTTCCCGATTTTCAGAATAAGATCAAGGTTTATTACGACCTTTATCCCAATTTGAAATTTTTCATTTCGGGCTCCACGTCTCTTTTTATAAAGAGAAAAGTCCAGGAAAGCCTGGCAGGCAGGATTACGACTTTCCTGCTGCTTCCGCTCAGTTTCACGGAATACCTTGATTTCAGGGATAAGGCCGGGCTTTTGGAAAAGCGCCTCGCGTTCCGGGCTGAGCTGGAAAGGGAGTTTGAGACATATCTGGAAAGCCAGTTCATTGAAGCGGTAAATATGGAAAAAGCGTCCGACAGGAAAGCGTATCTCGTCTCCATAATCAGAAAAATAATTTTCGAGGACGTGCCCCGGAGCTTTCCCGTTGATAATCCCGAAATTTTATGGAGGATAGCGGGTATTATAGGCCAGAATCCCGGCATGTGCATTAATTATCAAAGCCTGGCAGGCGACCTGGGCATATCGAATAAAACGGTAAGCCTTTATCTTTTTTATCTTGAAGAGGCGTTCCTTGTGAAGAAGCTGTTCAATTTCTCGCGGAACATGCTTACCTCGGAAAAAAAGCTGAAAAAGTTTTACCTTGCTTCGCCGTCATTCAGCTGGGCTGTTTCCGAATTCAGCGAAAAAGGAAAATTGGCGGAGAACCTTATCGCGTCTCTGAAGGATTACCGTTTTTTCTGGCGCGACCCTTACAAGCACGAGATAGATTTCGTGGATACGCGTTCGGGGATCACGCCGGTGGAAGTGAAATACAAAAATGAGGTCAGGGACAGGGAATTAAAGAGCCTTGTTATCTTTTCGCGCAGGTTCAAGGCAGGCCGGGCGCTTGTTCTTTCAAAGGCCTTTGAGGATTCGTCAGTTGAGATCAACGGCTTAAAGATCCAAAAACGCCCTATTTATTTCTTCTGAAAGACATGTAGCCGCAGGCTTCTCGTAGACCCCCGCCCAGCAAGATTGGCGGGCAAGCTGCCAGTCCTTAAGGAGGGAGCCTGCGTGTTAGTAGTGGCAGAGCTTGCTCTGCTAATTGTAGCGGTGCGATTCATCGCACTCATTTTCTAATATTCTCCTCGCCCCTTGAGGGAGAGGATTGAGGTGAGGGGATAAAAGCCCATCCTTTGTAGTTACTTTGACCTTTCAGCTTTCAGCTGAATTTCATCCGTCTGCATCCGTTCTTTTAATCCGTTTACCCTTTGTATTTTAACTTTGAGCTTTGAACTTTGAGCTTTGAGCTGAATCAGCTTTCCGCTGATTCCCCTTGACTTTTCCCCATTTCCATATATAATACTGTATATCAGCGCTTATTATATCTAAATATATTTATAGATTAGACTTTATTGTATAGTATCAAGAGTTAAGTAGAAGATTAATCCGTGGTTAAATTTATTTGTTTCAAAGGAGCAGCAATGAAAACACTGAAAGAAATAAAACGCATTTTATCAACTCATAAAGATGAACTGGAAGAAAAATATAAAATTAAGGAATTGGGGATTTTCGGTTCATTCGTAAAGGCTGACCAGAAGGAAAAAAGCGATGTTGACATGCTCGTGAGCGTTAAAGGGCCGCTCAGCCTTCTTGGTTTGGTGCATCTTGAGAATGTCCTTAAAGAACTTATCAAGATGAAGGTGGACCTGGTTCCGAAAGAGGATTTAAGGCCCGAATTAAAAGAAAAAATCCTTAAGGAGACAATTTATATATGAAAAGAGATATTTCGCTGTTTATCAGAGACATCATATACAACATGGAACTTGCTGAAGAATTTATAGGTGGATTGACTTCAAAGGATCTGGCAAAGGACCACAAAACGGTTTATGCGGTTATCCGCTGTATTGAGATCATTGGCGAAGCAGTTAAGCATGTGCCGGCAAACGTAAAAAAGAAATATCCTGAAATACCATGGAAAGACATAGCGGGAATGCGGGACAAGGCAATTCATTTCTATTTCGGGCTGAATCTTGAAAAAGTATGGCTTGTCATAAAAAATGATGTCCCGAAAATTAAGCCCATGATAAAGAAAGTTTTATCTGATTTAGAGAAATAATCGTTCCGCTTCCATATATAATATTGTATATCAGCGCGTATAAATATATAATACTTTTATTTCATAGACTTTCTTATATCGTTCATTGCCTGCCCTTCGAAGCTTGAAGAGCGTAGTAGGGTCATTGCGAGCGTAGCGAAGCAATCTCTAATCGGTATAATCATTCTTTCATAATCGGTGCAATCGTTTTTCTCTAAAAAAGCACCATTCGGAGATAAGATGATGAGCAGTTTAATATTTTGTGACTCATGCCCCCTCGTCTTGCTTTCTTATGAAAGCAGAGGGGGTGTTATCCGCCCCGACGTAAAGTCGGGGCGAGACCTCGCCCCGATGTCAATCGGGGTGGGCGATACACGATGTTACGACGCTACGATATTGTTGATAACACGACCCGCTTAAGATACAAGCGGGTTTTTATTTAAGAGGAGATTCTTATGAACTCAAAACGAGTCAGAGATAATGAACCAAAATGGCGTCATCCAGGTGGAAAACTAAGAGAAGTTGGACCAGAAAAAGTCACAGATACCGAATTGTTGGCTATTTTAATTTCTTCTGGTATCAAGGGCAAATCTGCTGAAAAAATTGCAGAAGAAATACTTACAAAGTTTGGTTCCTTTGAAGGAATGTCAAGTCAGCCATTAAAAAAATTTCTTGAAATAGAAGGTTTGGGTGATGTAAAAATTTTAAGGATCGCTGCAGCCTTTGAAATTGCAAGAAGAATTGCAAAAGAGGTGCTAAAAGCTAATGAGAAATAAAAAGCTAGGTAAAATTTCAGATAAAACTGATACAAGAATTCCAAATGCCTTTGATACCGGAGCATACAAGACTGAACGTGCCACGGTCGCCGTGCTGTCGCATTGGATGAGAAATATTATTGAAGAAAGGAATTTTGATCTTGGTATGCCAGATGTGGACACATCTGGTGCGGATAGAAAATCTCCTGACATCGTAATTTATGAAACAAGAAAAAGTCAAAATGTTCTCTGTGTGATAGAAGCAAAACTTCCATATTTTGATGTTTTTGATGAAGAAAATTTAAAGAGGCCTGCCTGGGAAAAAGCCAATCAAAGAAAAGCAAAGTATTTTGCCATCACAAATTTTAAAAGACTAATCTGGTTTAATACAGAAAAAGTTAATTTTCAAAAACCTGAAGAAGAGCAAGTTGTTGAAAAATATGACCTTTCGGAAATAGAAGATATTAATCAAATAGAACAGCCAAGATTTAGTGAACCTACAAAGAAAGGTCTCGAAGCATTTCTGTTACGACTCTATTCGGTCCATTTAGGAAAAGAGCCTGAACCTAAACAGGCAATTGACGAATTTTTAATCTACAGACTTCAGGAAAAAATTAATAGACTCTCAAAATATTATAGAGTTATAATTGATGATCAATGTCATAAAAATCCAAAATTCTCTAAAGAGATTCAAAAATGGTTTATTAAACAGGGATGGTCTTTTGCCTGGCAATCGCAAGATTTTGATAAAGTAGCTCGTCAAACTGCTTATCTTCTTGTTAATAAAATACTTTTTTATGACCTTCTTCAGGCTAAGAGACCAGGTGAACTTTCGCTGCTTGAAATACCTAAAGGCTTATTAAAAGGGTCTCAGCTTCATATGATACTCCAAAGTTATTTTGATCAGGTTTTAAAAATTGATTACGAAACAATTTATACCACTGATTTTATAGATAGTATTGCATTTCCAGATGAAAAAGAAGTTATTGAAGAAATTAAGGAATTGATTAATATTTTAAGACAATACGATTTTTCTAAAATAGGTTATGATATTATAGGTAGAATTTTTGAGCATCTTATTCCATCAGAAGAAAGGCATAATTTAGGTCAATATTTTACAAATCCTGATGTAGTGGATCTGATTCTTAAATTCTGTCTAAACCATGAAGATGATAAGGTTCTTGATCCTGCCTGTGGGGCAGGAACTTTCCTTGTAAGAGCCTATCAGCATAAGAAAATAATGAATCAATATCAAAAGCATGAAGATATTCTTGATTCTTTGTGGGGATGCGATATTGCCAAATTTCCAGCTCATCTTGCCACAATTAACCTTGCTATTAACGACCTGAAAGTGGATAAAAATTATCCTAATATCCTTCCAAGAGATTTTTTCACTCTTCTTGTAGGAGATGAAGGTTTTGACCCTAAAGAATGGAGAGTGGCAAGATCAAAAACTCTTAGAGTTGAGGAAAGGGAAGTGGTTTATCCCAGATGGTTCAATGCCATTGTAGGAAATCCCCCGTATACAAGACAGGAAGAAATAAGTGAAATTGCTCCTGATGATAAGGAATATAAAGAAAATACTATTGATAAAGCGCTTTATTTTCATAATCAAAAAATTGCCGATATCAGTAAACGAGCCGGTATTCACGCCTATTTCTTTGTTCATGGCACTAAATTCTTAAAAGATGGAGGCTTCTTTGGTTTCGTTGTTTCAAATTCCTGGTTGGATGTTGAATATGGCAAAGGGCTTCAAGAGCTCTTTTTAAGGAATTATAAAATTATTGCAATTATAGAATCAAAAGTTGAACGCTGGTTTGAAGAAGCGGATATTAATACTTGTATTGTTATTATGCAAAGGTGTAAAGATGAAAAAGAGCGAAATGAAAATCTTGCTCGCTTTGTTTATCTTAAAAAGCCTTTGCGATATTTCATTCCACCAGCCAAGGATATGTGGGAAAAACAAGTTGAAAGGCTTGGTGCAATAGACAATCTTAAAAAAACTATTTTAGCGCATAATGATTTTTATGAAAATGAAGACTTACGGATATTTCCAAAAAATCAAAAGGAATTATGGGAAGAAGGATTTGAATTAGAAGAAAATAAGTATATAGGTTCCAAATGGGGAAAATACCTACATGCAGACGAGATTTTCTTTAAAATCCTATTAAAAGGAAAAGACAAATTTGTGCCATTAAAAAAGATTGCAGATATAAGACGAGGATTCACAACAGGCGCTAATGAGTTTTTCTTTTTAACTGAAGAAGAAATAAAGAAGAAAGGAATTGAAAAAGAATTTTGGATGCATAAAGATGATAAAGATAAATGGGTTCCAAATTATGTAATCAAATCTCCCCGTGAATGCAAATCCATTGTTGTTAAACCAAGGGAGTTGAAATATCGAATTTTAATAATAGAAAGAGATAAGAAAGAATTAAAAAATACTAAAATTTTAAAATATATAAAATATGGCGAAAGCCGTGGATACCATCGAGGGCAAACTTGTGCAAATAGGGGCGATCTGTGGTACAATTTAGGAAAAAGAACGCCTGCCTCAATTAACATTAACTATCTTATCAATGATGTTGCGCGTGCTTTTGTAGGTAAGTTTTGGGTGAGTGATGATTTTCAAGAAATTCATGCACCTGTAGATGTTGCGCCATTATTAAATTCTACGCTCTTTTGGTTCATGCAGAATATTTTTGGTAGAACAAGTTTCGGTGGTGGATTACTTAAAATTCAAACATACGAGTTTAAACAAATTCCTATTTGTTATGATAGTAGATTCTCAAAAAAATTAATGGAAAAATTTTATATGTTATGTGATCGTCCTGTTGAATCTATTTTTTCTGAGCTTGGTACTTCCTCACTTGAAGGAGTATCTTTGGATAAAATTAAACCTGATCGTCGGGAATTAGATAAAATCATCATGGGTGAAATTCTTGGACTTACTGATGAGGAACAACTGGAAGTTTATCGAGCAGTAGTAGATTTAGTAAAATCAAGGATTGAAAAGGCTAAGAGTTTTGGAAAAAAGAAAAAAACAAAAGAGGGAATAGATATAAATATGCTGATTAAGACAGTAATGGAAAAAATCGGCGAGGAAACATTAGGGAAATTTTATTGCGAAAAAGTATTAAGCGAGAGCAGTTTCTCTGCTAAAAACTTGCCAAAATCAGTTGAACCTAATGAAATTGAGATTTCACCAGAATTAGACGGTAGTTATAGACTCTATTATAAAAAAGGTAAATGTATCCTATGTTCTTGCGAAGACGAAGCAAAATATGTAGCGGTTTTTCTCAAAACTGGTATTGAAAAAGTCAAAATTCCAAAGGATAAAAAATATTTACATAAAATCTTACCAGAATTTGAGTCATTATATAAAAAAATTGATGCTATTATCCAATCCTATCTTGACTCTATTCTTGACACAAAACTCAGAGCAAGACTTTTCCATCAACTCTGGCAAGAAATTATGAAATAATATAATTGATGTAGTGTGCTCCAGCTTAACCTTGAGCCATTATGTTACTAAAATATAAATTGAAGTTGGAAATTAAATAGCAGGTGATTCAGAAATTGATGAGGTAAATCAGAATCAAAACGTGAGGTCATGATGAACTGGCCAAATATTATTATTCCCATAGTTGCTGTATATGGTGCAATTTTGTCTACATACAACATTATTGTTCAATTAAAAAAAGCAGCATTTAGAGTGAAAGTTGAAATTAGTATGGGATTAACAACTTCTGGTTTTGGAGTAAGCGGACCCACGATTTTCCTTTCTGTTGCAAATATAGGTGAAAGAGCAATTACGCTTTCCTCGGAAGGTTTTGTGTTGCCGGATAACAGTCATTTAGTTTTTCCAAATCCACTAACCAATGTAACTTTCCCTTACGATTTGTTACCAGGTAAAAATTGTCAAATTTGGGTAGAAGCAAGAATTTTAGCTAGAGAATTACAATCTCATGGGTTTTCTGGAAAAATAAATCTTATCGGATTTTACGGAACTCAGATTGGGAAAGATTTTAAAAGCAAGCCATATAAATTTGATATTAGTAAATGGATAAAATCATTGTGATCAGATCAGGTCAAAGCAAGGGAACTATATGAAAGATAAATATGTAACAATAGGTCCAAAAGATTTTATAGACGGTCCCTATATTAAATGTCCTAAATGTGGAAAAAATACTTTTGGTATCTTGATGATATGCGCTAATCATTACGTGAGGAGGTGCAATGAATGCTTCTATCCTCCTCCGGATGATTTATCATGCCTTTTTGATTTGCCTAAGTTAAATAAAAGGATAATCTATATTGACCAATTTGCAATAAGCAATATGATGAAATTTCTTAATCCTGAAACTAAGGCGTATCAAAAAGGGCAAGTTCTTCCATTTTGGGGAGAGCTTTTTGAAAGATTGGATTCATTGTGTAAATTACAGCTTTTAATATGTCCTGATTCTGAGTTTCAAAGAGAAGAATCCCTTTTAGCTCCCTATTTTATAAAATTAAAGCGTATGTATGAACTTCTTTCTCATGGTATCAGTTTTTTTGATTATTCTACCATTAAAAGATTTCAAGTACATAGAGATTTTGAAGTATGGGTCTCTAAAGGTAAAAAAAGTCATCCCGAGATAAATGTTAATATGATAACTCATGGTAATTTAAACGCATGGCAGGACAAGCTGATAATATCCGTTAACATCTCATCCTCTCAGGACATAATAGATTCTATTCGCAGTGCGAGGGAAAAAAGTACTGAACAATTATCTTCAGCTTTCAAGATATGGCAGACACAAAAAGAAGAAACTTTTAAAATTTGGTATGAAGAGGAAATGGGAACGCTTGCTAAAGTCGTGATTGACATATATACTAATTACCTAAAAAAATATTCATTAATTTCATATGGCTGTATGCCACTTGTTCTTGATGAGATTTTACCTCCTCCCTGGGTAATAACTATTAATTGCATGCATGATATTCTGAAGGAAAACGGAATTAGTGAGAATAAAGAAAGGTGGAAAATGATAGGGGATTATCTTAGATCTGATAGTTTTAAAAACATTCTTTTTGTCAAGATCGGATGCATGCTATGGGCCGCTGTAAGAAGAAGGGTAGCTCTCGGTGGAAAAAAGGAACCTCCGAACGCCGGATTGGTAACGGATATCGAGATGATTTCGACTCTGCTCCCTTATTGCGACGCAATGTTTGTGGATAATGAATGTCGTAGTTTGTTGATGGAAAAACCTTTGTGTGATGAGATAGATTATGGCACAAGGGTTTTTTCCTTAAGCTGTAAAGAAGAATTCCTGAAATATTTAGATTCTATTCGAGAAAGTGCAAGTAGAGAACATTTAAATAGGATAAAGGAAGTATACGGTAACGATTGGGATAAAGCATATACAACAATTTATAGAGATAAGTGATAAAAGAAACTGAAATTTGATGTCAGACCTTCTCTGAAAATATCAACCCCTTCGAAGATAGCTGAAAACCTATCTCAAAAATATAACTTTCCTTGCAAGTCCGTAGATTAAAACAATCGATGTTGCATTGTCAATTTTTTTAGCCCTTTTCACGAATGAAACCAATTTACGAGCCTAAAGGCTCTACTCCAAATGGGATTCCCCAAACGAGCCTAAAGGCTCTACTCCGATTCCAGACCCGCCTCGTAGGTGGGATTTTTGTAATTTAAAAGAAAAGGCAAAACGTAATGATAAAGAAAAGGAGCATATTTATGATAACGCTTGCGTTGATGATGGCACTGGCATCAATAAAATCGGTTCGGTCAGCAGAAGACGAACTCGCAAACGGGTTCGTTATCCCGCCGGATTCGGCAAAGCCGCATATCTGGTGGCACTGGATGAACGGCAACGTCACGAAAGAGGGCATCACGGCTGACCTTGAAGCGATGAAAAGAGTGGGGGTGGGCGGGGCGCAGATATTCAACGTCCACTGCGAGATCCCGGCAGGAACCGTGAAATTCATGAGCGATAATTGGCGTGAAATGATAAAGCACGCGGTGAAAGAAGCGGACCGCCTTGGCCTGGAATTGTGCATGCACAACTGCGCTGGCTGGTCGTCAAGCGGCGGTCCCTGGATAAAGCCGCAATACGCGATGCAGATCATCACGTTTACCGAAAAACAGGTGAAAGGCCCTTCGAATTTTTCAGGCACTATCAAGCGCCCGAAAACAAACCTTGGCTGTTACAGGGATATCGCCTACCTTGCTTTCAAAACGCCTGCAAACCAGATGAGGATAGATATGATACAAGGAAAGGCCGCATTCGAAAGGGCGGACAACCTTCCGCTTAGCTCTGATAAAACGGATGACCTGGAACGCGTGATCAGGAGCAAAGAGATCCTGAACATCACAGACCGGGTTGACACAGACGGCATTCTTACCTGGGATATACCTGAAGGGGATTGGACTTTACTTCGTATAGGTTACACACCTACGGGAAAAACCAACCATCCGGCTCCTGTTGAGGGCACAGGCCCTGAATGCGACAAGCTCAGCCGCGAAGCTGCACAGATCCATTTTAACGGGATGATACAGAAAGTCCTTGACGATATCGGTTCGCCGGCAGACAGGTCGCTGAAAGATATCCTGATAGACAGCTATGAGGTCGGCAGCCAGAACTGGTCCTTGAAGTTCAGAGAAGAATTCAAAAACAGGCGCGGGTATGACCCGATGGATTTCCTTCCCGTATACACAGGCAGAGTGGTGGACAGCCCTGAGATATCAGAAAGGTTCTTATGGGACCTGCGCCTGACAGTCGCTGAGCTTTTCGCTGACAATTACTACGGGTATCTTGCGCAGCTTTGCAGGGAAAAGGGATTGATCTTTTCTATCGAGGCATACGGCAACGGCACTTTTGACGATATTGCGTGCGGTGGCAGGGCAGACATACCCATGGGTGAGTTCTGGACAGGCGGCGGCGCTCTAAATACCTGCAAGCTGGCGTCTTCCTCTTCACACCTTTACGGAAGGAAGATCACAGGCGCGGAGGCATTCACTTCAGTGCCTGAGCAGGGCGGCAAATGGCAGAACGACCCTTATTCGCTGAAAGCCCTGGGCGACCTGGTTTTTTGCAACGGCGTTAACAGGTTTATATTCCACCGGTACGCGATGCAGCCCTGGCTGGACAGGTTCCCGGGAATGACAATGGGGCAGTGGGGTTTCAATTTTGACCGCACAAATACCTGGTGGGAACAGGGTGCGGCGTGGCTTAAATATCTGGCGCGCAGCCAGTTCATGCTGCAACAGGGGCTTTTCTTCGCGGATGTCTGTTATTTCTGCGGAGAGGGAGGGCCGCGCGATTTCAGGGTTAACAACCCGCCTTTACCAAAGGGTTATGATTATGACGGGTGCAACGCGGAAATAATAATGATAAGGATGTCTGTCAAAGACAACAGGATCACGCTTCCTGATGGGATGAGCTACGCAATGCTTGTGCTTCCGCCTTCTGACAATTATATGACTCCTGGATTGCTGCGCAAGATCATTGAGCTTGTGAAGGACGGGGCAACGGTTGTGGGTCCCAGGCCTGTGCGCTCACCGAGTTTGCGGGATTATCCGAAATGCGATGATGAGATCAGGGCCCTTGCGGATGAACTGTGGGCAGAGTGCGACGGTAAAAAGGTCAAAGAGCGGGCATTCGGCAAAGGCAGGGTGATCTGGAACAAGCCTTTAAAAAATATCCTTTCTGACATGGGCCTGGAACCGGATTTTGAATACGAAAGCAGGAATGCAAGATTCGCGTATATCCATAGGTCAGTGGAAAATGCGGAGATATATTTTATCTCGAACCAGCGTAACATCACCGTGGAAGCTGAATGTGTTTTCAGGGTCACGGGAAAGATACCGGAGTTCTGATATCCTGATACAGGAAAAATGGAAAAAACGGCGGTATACGAAGAAAAAGACGGGCGCACTGCCGTTCCTGTGCGGCTGGACCCCGCGGGTTCGGTGTTCGTGGTTTTCCGTGAAAGATCAGCAGGCGCTGACCATATTATCGCGGTTGAGCGCGCAGGGAAAAAAGAGCAGGATCTTCAGGCGCAGGAACTGGAAATAAAGAGCGCGGTTTACGAGGCAATTGACAACGCCGGCTCAATGGACGTCACGCAAAAGCTCAGAAGGATGGTAAGGAATGGAGAGCTTGTAATAGAAGCTTCGAATGCCGCGCTCGGAGCGGACCCGACCCCTCTTCACGTCAAGCGCCTGCGCGTGGAATACGCTATAGACGGTAAACCCGGTGAAATGACAGTGCAGGAAAATGAGATGCTTGAGATACTTGACGCGAGAAAGGCAGAAGGGAGCCCTGATCTCAGGTTTGGATACGGCATAGATGGCAGGCTTATGCTGGAAGCATGGAGGCCCGGAGCCTGCGGGATAAAGACTGCGTCAGGCAGAACGTTAAATGCGGAGGTTAAGAAAGTTCCCGGGCCGGTTGAGATAAAGGGTTCCTGGGACCTGAGCTTCCCGCCGAACTGGGGCGCGCCTGAGAAAGTGAAGTTCGAAAAGCTCATTTCCTGGACAGAGCACAAGGAAGAAGGCGTGAAATACTTCTCAGGCACAGCCGTATATAATAAGGAAGTAGATATCTCCGCGGGAATGCTGGGCAAAGGCAGGGCGCTTTACCTGGACCTGGGAAACGTGAAGAACATAGCGGAAGTTAAGGTAAACAAAAAAGACCTGGGGATACTGTGGAAGCCGCCTTTTTGCGTTGAGATCACGGATGCGGTGAAGCCGGGGAAGAACAATCTGGAGATCCGCGTGACAAACCTGTGGCCTAACAGGGTAATAGGGGATGAGCAGCTTCCCGAAGATAAGCAGTGGAAGGGGTTGCAGCTCGCAAAATGGCCCAGGTGGTTCCTGGATGGTGAGAAAAGCCCCGCAGGTCGCCTGACCTTCTATACCTGGAAACATTACAACAAGAATTCGCCGCTCCTTGAATCCGGCCTGCTGGGCCCTGTGCGGATCGTTTCTTCTGTCAAAGAAACTATCCGGATGCAGACGGATTAGATAATACGGATGCAAACAGATTCCTTGATTTTGTCATTGCGAGCCGAAGCCGCGAGCTGAAACCACGAGCGAAGCGTGGTGGGCAGCGTGGCGGGCAAGCGAAGCAATCTCAAATTATTGAGACCTTAATCAAATTATGTATATACTTGACAAATCCAAAAATATGTATATAATAGAGATATACAATGAAACTGATCCCCGAGCCTGTAAATTTCGACTGGGATAAAGGCAATCTGGCAAAAAATTGGGATAAGCACAGGGTGACCAACCTCGAGTGCGAGGAAATATTTTATAACGATCCCTTAGTCGTGAAGGCCAGGATAGAAGGGTACACCGAGGAACGTTTCTACGCTATAGGCAAAACCGGCAGGGACCGCTTCTTGTTCGTTGTTTTTATCGTAAGAGCTGGAAAGGTCAGGATTATTTCGGCGCGCGACGCAAACAAAAAGGAAAAGGTGATATACAATGAAAAAGGCAGATAAGCTGAAGAAGATACAGAAATTCAAGAACGAGGGCGAAGAAGCTGAGTTCTGGTCTTCCCGCGATTCAACCGAATTTATTGACTGGTCAAAGGCGGAACGCGCCTGCTTCCCTAATCTGCGCCCTTCATCCAGGCATATTTCAATAAGACTGCCTGAAAGCCTGCTCGCTCTCGTGAAGAGCGTGGCAAACAAAAAAGATGTTCCCTACCAGTCCCTGATAAAAACCTACATTGCCGACAAGGTAAGGGAAGACTTTGCCGGTTACAGGGCAAAAAAATCCTGAAAATCAGGCACAGTATTACTGAGTTTTGCATAATACCTTGATGGCTGTCTTTGCGAGCCGAAGCCGCGAGCGAAGCGTGGCGGGCAAGCGAAGCAATCTCGTATCTGGATTGCCACACTCACTTCATTCGTTCGCAATGACATTATTGGATTATTCGATATGGATAAAGTCATATATGAATTAAACAGGTGCAACCAGCGCTCTGAAAGGATGCTTTCAGTCATAGACCTTCTGAACGCGGGCGCATGTTCAGCTGACATGGCGGCTTATATAGCCGAAGGCGTTTTCCGCGGAGCGTCCCTGCTTGTCGGCGCAAAGCCGTCAGGCGGGGGAAAGACCACTGTAATGGCAGCGTTCCTTGCTTTTGTTCCTGCGGATACTGTTATTATACCTGTGGAAAGCGCCCAAGATATCGAAGGCCTTTCAGATAGTTCGCGTAATATTTGTTTCTTAAGCCACGAAATAGGTAGCGGTCATTTTTACGCGTATGTTTGGGGAGAGGAGGCGCGCCTTTTCTTTTCAAGAGCCGGTTCCTGCCAGATAGCGTCCAACCTTCACGCGGATACACTTGAGCAGGCAGAAGACATAATCCTGAACCAGAACAGCGTAAAAAAAGAGGATCTTGCAAGGATAAGGTTCCTTGTTTTTCTTGAGCAGGGCAGGAGCGGCAATAAAAAATTCTCGCGCGTCTATGAGTCAGGTGCCAATGGGCGTTCGGAGCTGTCAGAGCCGTTGACTCTGAACAAGCGTCAGCAGGAATTCAAGAAGTTTTTGCTGGACACGCAGAAGAAAGGCATTTATTTAATTGAGGAAGTCCGCTCCGCATTCCTAAAATAGGGACAGCCCCCATTTTTTATTTGCCTGATAAATAAGGATAATAATTGTGTCTATAAGATTGCTTACAAAAGATGAAGGAGAAATACTTGGGGAATTCTTCACAAGCCTTTCAGAGAAGACCGTTTACTTTTTTCACCCGCACAAGATGACGTATGAAGACGGCAGGGAACAAGCGAAAAAGATAGACAGGGGAGAGATCAGGATCTTCGGGGCTTTTCCGGAAGATGATCCCGGGAAACTGGCCGGATATATTTTCGCTACGAATGAGCCGGTTGTAAAGCTGGGTTTCTGCGTGCGCGACGAATGCCAGGGCCAGGGCGTAGGCCAGGAACTTTTAAAATATGTCATTGATTCCTGCCGCGCTGAAGGAAGGAAGGGCATTTCCCTTGAAGTATTTAAGGACAACCCCCGCGCAATCCATGTTTATGAAAAATCAGGTTTTAAGATCTGCGGCGAAACCGATGATAAAGTACAGCACAGGATGACACTCAACTTCTGATTTCAAATTTCAAATTGCAAATTTTAAATTGCAAATTTTCAAACTGTGTCCATCAGTGTTGATCCGTGTCAAAATTGTTTTAGCTCAAAGATGAATTTCATTGACATTTCTGAAATACATGCTATAATATATACATTAGTAAAATAATTAAAGGCAAATCCCGGGCAACCGGGACGCGCAAAGCCAAGGGTCCTTAAAAAATGATTACAGTGTCGCCCCTACGGCGACCCGCCGATGAGGCGGGATTTTAGCTGAGATTACAGTGATCATATAAGGGGACAGCCGGGCTGCCTGTGGTTGAACACCACCAGAAAAGTATAATGCGGCCCATCCACAGGAACAACCTGATCGGATGGGTATTTTTTTAACCACGGATTAACACGGATTTTCACGGATACGTACAGAAAAAGATGATGAAACAAAATAGATTGCTAATTGCTGGGATAATGATGCTGGCGGTCCTTACGCTCTGCGCGGGAGAAGCGGGAGCTATGAGCGCTTTCTCCGTGGGCGGGAACGGTGAGATCTATACCTACAGGGGATTGCTGGACCATTTCTTCCAGGAATCCGGATACACGCTTGAAAGCCGGCTTTACCTGGACAGCGAATACGGACAGTGGCTGCAGCTCGCGGAGTTCAAAACATTTAACAGTGTTGGTACTTTGGTTAAGTACCAATCATACACCCAGGCCCAGCTCCAATCAGGGCCGATCATAATGTTGACAGACAATGAAGCGGCAAGCGGCAACTATACCGTTGAGATCCTTATTCACACCCCGCTGAAACCGCTGGGCACGCAGATACTTGACGTTGAGGGCACGATCGAGGGAACCATACAGGGTTCGGGAAATCCCGCAGGTACCATTATCGGCTGGGGAGTTAATGACTGCCCCGACTTCGCTAAGGGCAGGGAATATCCCGGCTGGTTCACGTACAGGCTGCGCCTCGGCGGATGCATATGGATAGCGCCCGCGATCCACGTGCGCAACACCAACGAAATTATCTACAGCACTGACGCGCTTGCCGGTTACGGCCTGGACGGATCATTCTATTATCCGGGCAGGGCTTTCATAGCGCGCTTGAAAGACGTGCTTGAGGACAATCCGGGTTCAACCGCTGACGATCATCCTTTTTCCTACGCCATTTTCGGCAACGACAAGATAAACGTTCTGCAGTTCACTGGAAATTCCTACACGGACAGTTATAATTCGGACATAGGCCCTTACAGCGTGAGCCGCAGCAGCTCAGGCGGAAGCATACGCAGCAATTCCTCGATACTCCTGACAGGCAACGTAGTTATAAACGGGGACGCGACACCTGGCCCCGGCGGGCAGGTGGACCTGAGCAACAACGCCAGGGTCACGGGCTCAACCGCCCCTGCAGGGAATTTCGTGAATTTCCCTCCTGTAAAAGACTTCACTTCAACTGAAAACCTTTCAATAGCCGGGAACAGCTCACTCACTCTCAACACAGGGGCTTATTACTATAACTCGGTGAGCGTTACAGGCAATGCCGCGCTTTATATAAACGGAAAGGTCGAGATCTACTGCGCGGGTGATTTCATCGCCGCAGGGAACGGGGTGGTGAACAATGACGGCCTGCGCGCAGGGGTCTGCTCAAACCTTTCGGTTTATGTCAGCGGTTTGAACGCGGAGATCCCGGGTAACGGGAAGTTCTTCGGCACGATTTACGCGCCCAGCGCGACTGTTGAAGTAAAGGGGAACGGCAACCTTTACGGTTCCATAATCGGCCGCAAGGTCAAGGTCAACGGCAACGCCGCCATACACTGGGACAGAGCACTTTTGAAGAAAGAGGTGCCTGGATGGTGGGACCCATACAGCAATTCATACGTAACAGCGTGGGAGGACCTGCAGTCAGTTGTAGGCAACGACCGCGACTATGATGACATCAACTACCACATTACGTTCAGCCTTGCGAATCCTGTTCCGGGCGAAGCGAAGGCGATGGTAACCACTCCGAAGAACGGCCAGACAATTGACGGGAACGCTGTCAGCATCGTCGCAGAATCCAATGAAAAAACCTGCTCGGTGCAGTTCCAGTTCAGGGCAAAGGGCAGCGGGCCGTGGTCAGACCTGGGATTCCTTGATAACGCAATACCATATTCGGCGAAGCTTAACGCGAGTCTGCTCAGTGAGGGAGAATACGAGCTGCGCGCGATGGCTTTTGACAAGAACGGCAACTGCGAACCGGTCCCGGACTACATAACGGTGGCAGTCGCTCACGCGGATGCCGACATACAGGAAGGAAATAACGGCGGGGTGGTCTGCAAGAAGCAGAAGGTTACAGCCGCAGAGGACTGCGATGTAACGCTTGCTGACGGGACAAAGGTATATATACCCTATAATGCACTCAGCGAACCTGCGACTTTAAGCGTGAACGTGATCAGCCAGGACAGCATCCGCGGTTCTTTGCCGAAGAGCGGGTCAGGCCTCTCGCCCATAGGGGTTTTCAGGAGTTTCTCGCTTTCCAGCGGCGAACAGGCGTTCAAGAGGAACGTGCGCATTTCCATTCCCTATCCTGACGTGAACCGGGACGGTAAGGTTGACGGCTGCAATGTCCCGGCGGGAAAGCTGGGTATATTCTGGCTGAACGAGAAGACCGGTAAATGGGAGGAAGTATCAGCCGGCAAGCTCACAGCATCAGGGCTTGCCCAGGCAGACGCTGCGGACGGGACGCTTGAAGCAAGCGTCAGCCATTTCAGCATTTACGGATTGATGGTAAAGGGGATGGCAACAGACCTTTCTTCGGTGAAGATCGGACCAAATCCGTTCAAGCCGGCTACTGTTCCAAATATAACTTTTGACGGTATGACGAACGGCGCAACTGTTAAAATATTTAACCTTGCTGGGGAACTTGTGTTCAGCGCAGAGGACACGGATAATAACGGAATTGTAACATGGGATGGAACGAACGCTGCGGCGGAAGAGGTAGCGAGCGGCGTTTATTACTACGCGATAACCGACGCGAACGGCAACAAGCCCGCCACCGGCAAGTTCCTTCTGATACGCTAATAAGTTCAGCCACGGATATACACGGATTAATTGGTTTTTAAACTGGACACTGGATACTGGACACTGGATACTGAAAAAAATGAACAGAAAAAATTTATTTATCTTTTGGGCCATAGCATTGCTTGCCTTACACCTTACACCTTACACCTTACACGATTGCTGGGCCGGTTCAGGAAGAACCGGAGCAGCATTCTTAAAGATAGGAATTGGAGCGCGCCCGGTTGCGATGGGCGAAGCCTACGTCGGTGTGGCTGACGACATCAATTCTCTATACTGGAATCCAGCCGGGCTTTCGCTGCTTACCGGAAAGCAAGTTACTTTCACGCACAATACCTGGATGCAGGGCGTGAATTATGAGTATCTTGCCTACGGGCAGAGCCTGTGTGATCTCGGTTCCATAGGGTTCAGTATTGCGTACCTTGGTGTTGAGCCGATGCAGATTACTAACGCCGCAGGCGTGGCAACAGGCGGCAGCGTGGACGCTTCTGATCTGATGGTAGGTGTCGCGTACGCGAAGGCGATCGGTTCGCTTTCGATCGGCGCTACCCTGAAAGTCCTGCAGGAAAGGCTGGCTTACAATTCCGCGGTAGGTATCGGCGCGGACATCGGAATACTTAAGAAATTCGAGGGAATAGAGAATCTTGCCCTGGGAGTCAATATTCAGAATATCGGAACCCCGCTTGTTTTCATAGACCCTTTAAAGGCAAGCCTGATGCCGCTAAATATAAAGGCGGGAGGCTCATGCAAGCTCAGTGAAAATATTGTGCTTGCGCTGGATATTAACTACGCCCCGCTGGATGCAAGGTTCAGCGTTAACATCGGGACGGAGTTGTGGTGCAATAAGGTCCTGGCGCTTAGGTTCGGGTACAGGACTGGGCAGTTATCCGATATTGACGCGCTTGCAGGGATTACAGCCGGGTTCGGGTTCAGGTGGGAGGGGTGCGGGATTGACTATGCTTTCGTCCCGTACGGAAACATGGGCCAGACGCACAGGATATCACTGGTTGCTGAGTTCGGATCTGCGATAAAACTCGCGGAAAACAGCAGGATGCAGATGGCAACTCCGCGTGTGAAAGCGGACGTGAAGGGTAAGAAGGTGCTCCTGTTCTGGGCTCCAAGCGAGGAAGAAAACGTCGCGGGTTACAAGATATACGTCAGGAAAAGCCTGGAAGAAAATTACAGGTGGATAGGCGTGAAGCCGGTAAGCGAAGCGCACTATGTTTTTAACGCTGAGCCGGGCACAACATATTATATCGTGGTTACCGCGTTCAGTACAGATTATCCCACCATTGAGACCCCGTTCACGAACGAGATAAGCGTCACGCCGGCGGATGTGCTGGCTTTAAAATAATAATTGTAGAAAGCTGAAGATTATTTACAAGATCCGTAATACTCCGCAAGGTCGAATTTATTTTAAGCCCTGAGGATTTATGCCCTTCATTAGAAGTGAAAAGGCATTAAGCTATTCTTTCTCAGATGTCCTGACGCATTTATATTCCATAAATGCCTGGGCAGGGAGAATAGCAGGATTCGTGTAATAAACACAAGGCGCTAAATCCGCCAAAGCATTAGTGGCGGACAAGCGCTTTTTTTATTCAAAACAAGGATGGGTATGTTTAAAAAACATAAAATATTTTTCTTTTTAATTCTATTTATTACAATTTGCCGAATTCAGAGTTCTGTTTGCCTGGCGCAAGTAATTACGGAACCATTTGATTTCACTGTAACTGCTTATCCTGAAATAGCGTATAATGCCAGTCTTTCAACCGTTACGGTCATAGTTGCCAAGCAGTCAGGAGGATTCGTTGAAGGTTGGCCTGTAAATTTATCCATAGAGGGAGATGCTGTTTTTATACCTTCTTCATCCAAATCAATAACGGTAAATACGGATAAAAATGGCGTTATCAAGGCAATGCTTTCCCCTCAAAAAGTCGGTTCCTGCAAAGTAAAAGCAGAAATTTTTGGCAGCACATCCGGAATAAAATACATCAACATTTCATTTTTATATATGCCCGGAAATCCTACCGGAATCCCCTGTCGGGGAACCCAGAGAACCATAGAAGGTGTAAATACACTGAACGGAAACCTTTGTTTTACTGTCAGAGATTTTCAAATTTCTGGAAGAGGCCCTGATATTGAATTTTTCAGGACATATAACAGCCAGTCTGATTATATAGGAATATTGGGGAAGGGCTGGGTGTGTAACTACGATATACGCATACTCAACCCCAGCGCAGGAGACACGATATATTTTATGGATGAATATGGGGGCATCAAAGGATTTTCTAAAAAAGGATCTATATATGAACCTCCTCCCGGAGTCTATCTTAATCTTACGCAATCACAAAGCTACTGGATAGTTACCGATAAATTTGGGACCAAGTATTATTTTGATAATGGTAATTACGGTTATAACTATCCGTATTCACTTCATTTGGGACGACTTATAAAAATAGTAGATAGGAACAATAACGAATTAGTTCTGACATGGTCATTAGTCTATGTTACAATAATTAATGGTATTCAAAAATGGTATATTAAGCTTGATTCGATAAAAAATATGTCTTCCAATCAACAAATTAATTTTTATTACAATTGTTTTGAGATGTATAATTTTGATCCTGTATATGGTCGTAATGACCCTTATTATATCGGCGTCGTTTTTAGTATTTATGGATTCTTTGATGGGCGTAGATATGAATATAATTATGAATATGGGGGACCTCCGGCAAGTGCCGATGCAGCACCCTATCTTGTAAACAGCTATGTTTCTCAAGGGGTAGCTAAGTATTATGGTTCATATTATAGGTACGAATCGTATATCTCCCCCTTCGGATATTATAGAAATATCTGCAAACTCATTTATGCAGACGACCCGCGTCGCAGTCCTGGCAGTTCAAGGCTTAGCTATAAATACGATGATTTCGGAAGATTGGCGGAAATTCAGAAAGCAGACGGGTTAAATACACCCGTATTGCGTAAATTTGAATATAGGTTTTTTGAAAAAGATGGCAAAATGCTGCCCGAAACGCACATCACAGAAAATTTTGATAACGTAAAATCCCATCTTACCATTGACAGATACAACGAAAAAGGATTCCATAGCGAAATTGAACTGCCGAATTTTGAAAAAATAACTGCGGTCTGGGACGAGGAAAAACTAAACAAAACACAGATAAACAATAGAGGCATTATAACCGAATATTTTTATGATGCAAAAGGAAATGTAATAAAAGAGATAATCCATGGCAGGGGAGAATATAACAAAACAGAAGTAGCTGAAAGGAGTTATAATCAGACATTCGGCGGCATTGAATGGCTGCGGAACGCAAGAGGCTACAATACCTACTGGACCTATGAAAGTAGTAACGGGAATCTCCTGCAAGTATCAGAGCAGATTGGAGGAAGCAATAAAGTAACGACCTACGGCTATAATTCATCCGGGGAAAGGATAAGCACCACGGAGGTCGGTATCAATGAAGCTAGTGCATTGTAACATAAATTCTTGACAAATTGCAATATTTGTGGTATACTATCTCCTAAAGGAGGTAGTAACCATGAAGATAAAAAATCAAGTCAGGCTAAAGCCGAAAGAGCAGGAATTATTAAAACAGATTATCTGTAAGGGCAGCGGAAAAGCCAGAAAGATAACGCGCTGCCGGATATTATTGCTGGCTGATGAAGGAAAAACCGATCTGCAGATAATGGAATCCTTGGATGTTGCCCGCAATACAGTTAAAACAGTCCGTTCCAGATATCTGATTGGAGGGCTGGAAACAGCAGTCAATGAACAGTCGCGGCCTGGAGCACCCATAAAATTCAGCGGACGCCAGAAGGCCAAAATTACAGCCATAGCCTGTTCAGATCCTCCGGAGGGCCGAAACCGCTGGACACTACGCCTAATAGCCGATAGAATTGTTGAATTAGACATGGCTTCAAGTATTTCACACCAGACCGTTAAGAGGGTTTTAAAAAAAACGAACTTAAGCCTCACTTGAAGAAGCAGTGGTGCATAGGCCAGATTACATCGGAGTTTATCTGGCACATGGAAGAAGTTCTGGATGTGTATGAGCAACCCTACAATCCCCAAAGACCACAAATCTGTCTTGATGAACGACCCTGTCAGTTGATAGATGATGTTGTACAGCCAATTCCTATGAAGCCCGGGCAGGTTCAGCGCCAGGATTGTTATTACAAGCGAAATGGGACCTGTGTGGTGTTGATAGCCCTTGAACCCTTAACCGGCAGACGTATCATTGAAGTCAAAAAACGAAGGACAAAGAAAGATTATGCCAGGTTTATGAAGAAGGTTGAGCAATCGTATCGAAAAGCAGAAAAGATTGTTTTAGTCCAAGATAATCTCAATACACATAACCCCTCTTCGTTTTATGAGACCTTTTCGGCACAAGAAGCCTTTGATTTATCGCAGCGATTCCAAATGATTTACACTCCTAAGAAAGCCAGCTGGTTGAATATGGCAGAAATTGAACTTTCTGCCCTTTCAAAGCAATGTCTTGACAGACGCATAGGAAACACCGAAGCCCTGGCTAAAGAAGTATATGCCTGGGCTGGTCAGCGCAATCGCAAGAAGGCAACTGTCTCCTGGCAGTTTACAAAGAACAAGGCTCGTAATAAACTTGACAGACATTACCAGAGTATCAGGAATTAATGTTACAATGCACTAGAGGCTCAAGGGGATCTTGTGTTACAAACCTTCCCACCTCCGGATCATACCATCTCATAGCGAAATAATATAACCCTATGTCTTCTTCATATTCCTTGCCTGTGAACCTGACGTCGTTGCCTATGTCCCCCTTCACGTTCCACGCTTTACCGAATGGATCATGGTAGTGGTTGGCAAGCAGGTTGCCGGCAGAGTCAAGAACGAATATTGTAGAACCGAGGTTATCGTTTAGGTGATATGTTTTTTGCTGGACACTGGACCCTACTACGCCAAGGCTTCGTAGGGCAGGCACTGGATACTGGACACTTTTTGCTATAAGTTCGCCGCCGATACTGAATTGTTCGGTTATTACATTCCCGCTGCCATCCAACTCAAAGATTGGTTCAAGACTGTCGTAGAAATAGTATCTCGTTCCTTCTGCACTTACCTTCCTTATGCGTTTTCCTGAATGGTCATAGATAAATTCGGGTAACTCACTTTATCTTCTTTAATTCTTCCTTAATGAATCTATGATTCGGATTGATTTTTAATCCTTGCTCCCAGGCGTATTTTGCCGCACTTATCTGATTCCTTCCTTTTCGTGCAAAACCAAGATAATACCATGTCCACGCGTTATTTGGATTTAATCCTAATGATTTTTCAAATGATTGAACTGCCTTATTATAATTTCCTATTTTCAAATAAATATATCCAAGCGTTAAAAATGAATCCCAAGCGGGTCTGTGTTTAACTACATCCTGGGCAATATCAATCAATTTGTCTGTAATAATATCCTGTGTTGACAATAAATCTACCAACTGCTTTTGCCAATACCATTTCTTTGCGGTATCTTCCTTTATTTCTTTTGAAACAAGTTTTGTTGATAATTCAAAAATCTTTTTATATTCATCGCTTTTCTTCGTCTCCTTATATATTCTTAACAAATAATCATAAGCTGTCACAAGGGCAATGGAATCGGATGGATTTGATTCTATTGATTTTTTAGCATTAAATTCAGCTTTCTCCAAATCATTTAACTCATAATATGCTTTTGTCATATTAAAATAAATGGGCGGGTTAAAACATTTCTTCCTTATCAGTGCTTCCATATCATCAATAACTTTTTTGTATTCACCCTTGTCAACCAAAACGTGATCTCTTAATATTATTAAATCATCATTTAAACCAATCCTCTTTATTTTAAATAAAGCTTTATCATATTCTCCAGCATAGTAGAATCGATAAATTAATCTTTGGTTTAAAAACTTTCTTTTATCTTCGGTTGCTGGTAATTTAGATAATGTGTTGATTGCTAATTCAAGATTTTCGGTTGATTTTGCATAATCCCCTTTTCCCCAAAAATAGATATCTGAACGAAGCTGATAATAATCTGCTCCATCAGATTTTAAATTAATAGCTTTGCCGATATCTTCAAGCGCTTCATCGTGCCTACCTTCATGGTACAAGATACGCGAACGTTTAAAAAAACTTATTGATTGATGTGGATCTAATTCAATAGCTTTACTAAAATCGATGATCGCTTTATTGTAATTTCCTATTTCTGAATAAACAGTACCTCGATTTATATATCCTTCCCAGTTCCTGGGTGATAATTGTATGAATTTACTAAAATCTTTAATAGCATTTTTATATTCTTTTGTTAAGTAAAATAAGGATCCTCGGTCATTGAAAATTTCGCTGTCTTTTATTTCTAATTCTATTGCTTTGTTAAAATCCTTCATAGCTTTTTCATATTCATTTATATCTTTATAATATAACCCACGAAATCTATATACAGAAGCAAAGGTTGGAGCAAATTGGATTGTTTTATTAAAATCTTCAAATGCTAATGGATAGTTGTTTGTATGTGCATAACTTATTCCACGTCCATAATATACCCAGAAGATTTCACTATATTTCGGCTCCAATTTTATTACCTTATTATAGTCTTTAATTGCCAGATCATATTTCTTTATTCCTTTATATGCATCTCCACGCCTATGATAAATTTCAGTAATTTTTGGATTGAGTTTTAGAACAATACTAAAATCATCGATTGCCTTTACATAATCTAATTTGTATAGATATGCTTTTCCTCTACAATAGTATAAATCTATTTTTTTGTCTAAACCATCCTTTTCTACCCAAATTTCTAGAGAATGTGTATAATATCTAACAGCTGACCCCCAATCTTTTTGAGTAAAAGATTTGTCTCCTTTTTCCATTAAAACACGTAAATTTTCTATTTGAGAGATTTGAGAAACTGAAAAAGAAGTCATAATTAATAATATAGATATATAGAAAAAAGTTTTAAAATATATTTTACTGTTTTTACTAAATACCAAAAAGAGTATTGAGAATAATTTCCCACCAACTCTTTTTTTCTCCATCTTTAGCCCCCGATTCTCCCTTATTACCTTTTCCAGTATCGTCTTTTTTATTGCTACTACCATTATCTGTTTTTGTAGTTGCATCAGGACTAGTTTTCAAAGAAACTTCAACAGTACCTTCAATTGAACTAACTTTTTCAGTAAGAATAGCTTCTCCTTGAACTGTATCTTTACTTTCAATACCTTCTCCATACTTTGGTGGCGGTTTTATACCCTGCTGTTCTGCCATATGATTCATATACCAATTATAACCTTGATCGTTTGGGGTATCTTTCTTAGAAGGTGCCGGGTTATATCCGATAGGTGTACCTTCTGATCCGACTGGAGGACTACCTATATTTGTTTGTTGTAGCCCAAAATAATCAATAAATTTTAAAGGATTATTTTCACAATATATATAATTAAGTAAAGACGAACGTGGATCAGGAGATACAAACCTTCCTATATCTGGGTCATACCACCTCATTACAAAATAATATAGCCCTATATCCTCTTCATATTCTTTCCCTATAAACCTTATATCATTTCTCACATCTCCTTTTGCATTCCAGCACTTTCCAAATGGCTCATAATAATAATTTGCAAGTAGGTTGCCTGACGAATCAAGGACAAATATTGTTGAGCCGAAATTATCGTTGAGATTGTAAATCACTTGCTTGACGTTTGATACTTGATCTCTAACACTGGATATAAGCTCGTTGCCAATTTTAAATCTTTCTGTTATAACATTTCCACTTCCATTGAGTTCAAATATTGGTTCAGGACCGTCATAGAAATAATATCTTTCTTCTTCAGAATCTTTTTTCTTTATGCGTCTATTTTGTTGATCATAAGTAAATTCGATAACCGAATTCAGCGATAAGTTATTGATTATAACCAATCTATCTAAATAATCCCACTCATAATTTATATTTCCTTTTTTTACACAATTGCCATTTGCATCATAATCAAGTGAAATATAACCGGGGACACCTTCTGTGGCTATTGTCCTTAGTTCATTTGCCGGGTCGTATGTGTAGGATACGCTCTTTATATCCCCTTGCTCATTGGTTCTCAAATTACGTCTGTTACCAAGGTCATCGTAAGTATATTCTTGTGTTTCCCACCTGGGAGTAGTTACCTTCGTTATCTGGTCAAGCCCATCATATTCATAAGTTGTAATACCGAACTCATTAGTCATCTTTTTTCGATCGCCGTTGTTGTAATAGTCGTAGTTAACCGAAGATATCGCAGCACCGTTTTTGTCTTTATATGTTGTATTTGTAATTCTGTTTTTTGAATTGTAATCATATGTAATCTGGGCTAATCCGTTTGGATATGTCATAGTTCTGCGGTTACCTACATCATCATACGTGTAGCTGACAGAACCAAACATTGAATGCGTTGCTGTTTTCAGACGATTGGCGAAGTCATAGGAATAGCTAATGCCTGATTGCTGCTGAAAACTGCCTATGTATTTACCCATACTTATACGGTTGCCGGTAAGGTCATAAGCATATCCGATAAACACCTGCGGACAGTTTTTATATTGATATGTGGCATTGGCCAATCGGTCAAGGTCATCATAAGTATAAGACGTTTTTCCGTAAGGACCTTCCGCGGATACCATATTGTCGTTTGCATCATATTCAAATCTCTCTATCTCAGAACCATCGCCTTTTATATTCTGGGAAGTAATTAATCTACCAAAGTAGTCATACTTATTTAATACGCCGTCTCCATTCTTATTAATTATCGTTGCAGGTGAATTATGAGCCAAGGAATAAGTATATACTGTTGTTTTGGTTGTGCCCTGTTGCTGGTCAGGCTCAGTTTTTGCTACTACCCTGCTGAGCCAGTCATATTGATATTGTATGGTTTGTAAAGGCACCGAGGTAGTCGTTCCCTTATATTTATTGATGCAGGTCAAATTTCCCTTAAGGTCATAATCATAGGTCGTTATTATCGCACTGCTAATAATAGGCGAACCATTTTCGTAATAATCTGTATATCTTGTCATACTTTTCATTCTGTCGGTATTATCATCGTGTGTATAATCGGTTATATGTCCGGATGAATCAACTTCTTGTGTTAAACGTCCTCTTATATCATATGTGCGATTAATTTGTGTTCCATCATAGAAAGTAATATTGGTGACTTTATCTACTGCATTCCATGTCTGTGTTGTTACTCTGCCGAGTGGATCAGTCTTTTGAATTCGTTTCCCGAAAGAATCATTTAAATATTCGGTTACTATATTAAATCCTTGAGGATTTATTATAGTAATTTTATTTAGATTACCATTATTGTCGTAATCATATTGGGCTTTATTATTATTTGCATCGATTATTTCCTTCAAGTCGCCATTAATAAAATAATTATATTGTGTGTTTTTTCCCAAAGGCTCATGTGTAAAACGGAGATTTCCGTTGTTATCATAATCCCATGTTGTTATATTTCCTTTTGGATTTACTAATTTTGTAATGCCATTGCAGGGACCTTTAAATTCTCTTCTTGTTTCTTTAACGGGACCACCGCTTGGATAGTATTCCATACGCTTTTCGTATTTTATATTCCCGGTTTCATCATAGCTATATTGGGTATAAATATTATTAAAATCTTTTTTGGATAAAAGATTAAGGGTATCATCCCACGTTCCATTTGATGTATAACCGTTATAACCATCCTTCAAAATGGCAAAATTATAACCTCTTAAATCATAATAATCTTCGACTCCATAGGCTTGGGAGGGAGACATATATTCAGTTATTACTGTATGGGGATAATTTGTAATTAAATTATATACAAATGTTACCAAGGGCTGGTGTATAGCATTTTCGATTTGAATCATTCTTCCAAACTCGTCGTATTGGTAGTAAAGCTTTGAATCCCCTGGACCACGGCGCGGGTCATCTGCATAGCTCAGTCTATATAAATAAGTTAAATCGTAATGTGCATCTTGTTCATACCTATATTCAGTCTCGTAAAATATTTTTATCCCTCCCGGTACATTTTCCTGAACCTTTGCCATATTGAGATAAGGCCAAGCATACCGAGGATCCTGATCCTTTACTATGTAATCATAAAAATAACTTCGATTACCGAAATAAATGCGCTGTATTACAGGAAACAAGTAATATATCAATTCTAATCCACTTTGATAAGCTAATTGATATGTTTTATATGAAAAATGAATAGTTTGTCCCACATCGTTGCTTATCGTATCGAGAACTGGAAAATAAGGTCTCTCTGGAGTACTAAAAACACCCCAATGAAAATCTATTTTATTGCTATTTTTGTCTTCTATTCTTAAAAGACATCCTTCTCGGAATTTAAGACCTGGAACATTGTTGTTGTTAAAATAAAACTTTGTTCCGTATTTATCTCTTAAAATCCAGGTGTCATTGCTACTATCCAGAAAAAGCTCTTGGTACACACCCTTAGGAGATACATAAATGGAACCTTTTCTTTGAAAAGACTGGACTGCGCCATATTGATCTCTTAGATAGATTGTTTCTCCAGGACCTTGCGGCGGAGCAGGATATGTCGTTGGACCAAGATTAAGAATTTTCATATCATAATTACATGTCCAACCCTTGCCAAGCAATCCTTCAACATTAGACTGACTATTATATGTCCGGACAAACTCTATCTTTGGCCCTCTGCCGGATATTTCAAAATCTTTAACTGAAAAACACAAATTTCCATTTAGAGTGTTAACATTTCTTACCATCCTTTGAGTTCCCCTGCAAGGTATGCCTAAGGCACTGGTTGGGCTATTATAACAAATAATTTGTATGAAATTTATTGTATGCGTACCATCCAATGTTGCGTAAATGCTAATTTTACCTGTTTTTGTCCCTACCACTGAGGCTCTTGCTACTCCTTTATCATCTGCTATTATGTCTAATGTGCTTGAAGAAGAAGCAGGGAAAATACCATTTTCAGAAACACATTGTAAATGAATATGCGCACCTGTCATCGGGACATAATGTTGATTTGGGTAACTACCTTCGAGTCGCATAGGATAAGCTGTTATTGTACAGGTTTCATTATTATAAATTGTTGTTGGTTCATAAAGTAAGGTTAACAAATACTGCTGAACTATTTCACCAGATGATGTTTGCGTAAAAATCAAACCAAGGCAAATTAATAAAACTGCACCAAAGGATTTTATATTCTTCATTTGTTTCCTGTATCCAATTTTATAATATTTTTGACCTGACATCAAAGTCCTCTTGCGATTTATTAATTCAATAATAATCATTTAAATAAAAAAAGCGCCGAGTCTATATATTATTAGACTCCAAGCGCCTTGTGTTTGTTTCGTAAATCCCGCTATCTCTCTGCCCGAAGTAGTATCCCGATTGGCATGTGTCAGGATCTTCGGACAGCAATAGCCTAATTCTTCTATTCTTTTACTTAAAAACAAAAATCCCCCGGGCGTTTACAATTTCAGCCCTGTTTAGCGCTCCTTTCTGGCTTCTCGCTCCGATCCCTGTAGTTCCGGTAAAACCGGAACTTAACACAGGGACCTGCGAGTCAGAACAAAGTTAATGACTCTACGGTCGGAGCAGGCAAAATCCCCCTCAATCCCCCTTTAACAAAGGGGGAATTAACAAACGCAAGCCTCCCACCTTAAAGATTTCCTCCTTAAAAAATTGGCGGACAAGGGCGGGTCTTTGAGAAGCCTTGCCTCCGATGCCCCGATGTAACATCGGGGATGCGGAGTCCGATACAACATCGGACCTACAAAATACTATATAGAATGGGAAGAAGAATATGGGTTAGGAAGATGAGTAAGGAGAAGTAATATATGTATTATAACCCGAAATCGCTATTTGTCAAGATTTAAAGTGATTTTTGTGATTTCAAACTTCAAAAATTAGAACCATTATTTTTGAGGAACTTTCTTTTTCAGCTCAACATCGTAAACCGAGATCCATCCTACCACCGGCACTGTGAATCCTTCCCCTCCCAAAGGCCTGCCGGATTCGTCGAATACCGCGTACCCGTTGACCTTCTTGGTTGACGCGACCTCAACCCTGCGCTTTTCATCCTTCTCCTTTATTATTCTTATCGCAACATTATTATAGATCCTGCCCGCGTACCAGAGTATGGTCATATTGACCGTGCCTTCCTCAAGCTTTCCGGTCCTGTTCTTCTGGGAAAGATAATAAACCAGGCCTGATAACGGGTCATATGCCTGTTTATCAAAACGCAGCGTCAGGCTGAAGTCTTTTTTGCCGCTTTCCTTTCTTGAGTATTCAGCCAGCTTGTTTTCGTTGTCGAAACGCGCGAACACGTCCTTCTTGCCGAAAATGCTGGATATCCTCCACCTGTGCCAGTAAGGATCGCCTGTCCGCACGCTGAAACAGCTTTCTATTGTATGGGTGTAGAAACCCTTCATTTCAATAATGAACATTGCGGAGTCGCCGGTAACCGAGGTTTTCGTGGTGATCTCGGCAAGGCTTATGGGAAGCGCGTAAAAAAGATGAAAAACTCCCCTGTACCGCCTGTTGCTGAAATAATCAAGCGTCCTGCGGATGTCCTCCTGCCCGACCGGCGCCTGAGCTACTGCCTGCGCGTGCGCATGTACACCTGCTGCCAGTCCCAGCACTAATAATAGGGACAGCCCCCATTTCTTATTGCGCCACACCCACGACATTTGTTTTTCAAGCAACAAGCTATGCTTATTTTTCAATGGTTTTCCAAAGGCACAAATAGATTGCTTCGTCACTTTGTTCCTCGCAATGACTGATTAAATCGGACCAGATACAACCTTTAACAAAAATGCATCGCAGGATAAATCCTGCGGCTACCCCTTGTAAACTATATAAACTTAGTTAACCAATTCCAACCTACGAGGTCGGAAATGGTTGCTTATAAACTGACGCTTAAGGTTACTATTTTCTTATACGGGATAATAAAAGAAACTGAATTGCCGCGTGCGGCGGGTTTACGGCCCTCTAAGGCATCTTCGTTCATGTTTACAAACCTGGCGGATCTCACTTTTTTGAAGAATTTGATCTCCGCGCGCGCCGGTTTTGAATCAGGGTTGAAAACGCGCACGATCAACGACGAATTACTGCGCTCAGCGATCTTCAGGGCTGAAAGCATCACGTTCTTTCCCTTTATCTCAAAAAAGCTGAAGGCTTTGGGCAGGTCTCCCTTGTTCCCCGCCCCGCACATCGCAACGACAAGCGGAAGGTTGAACCTTTCTGATTCCTCCGTCACTCCTGACGAAGCCCATGTCCCTTTGTGCGGGCAGATGAAATATCTGTGCCTTATCTTTCCAATGCACTGGCTCAGCGTCTCCTCCGGATACCTTTCCGCTGTCCTGTAAAAACCCACGGTGCACATCTGGATCTCAAACGCCCTTAACAGGGTGATCCCCAGCACAGCGCCGTTCGCGCCTTTGAGCGCCTCGAATTCCCTGATTCCCTCGGAAATGAACGCAAGCCCGTTCTTCCTGTCAGAAATATCAACAAATCTCAGGAAAGGATAATCCTTCCCGTTCCCCACAGGCCTGTCCATCACGTCATACGCGCTCTCCGCCGATGAAACCTTCGCATTTAAACCCGCGGGGAAGATCACGCGCAGTCTATGATCCTGCGACTTATTGTCTATCTCGGTCTCGACTTCCAGGCTTTTCGCGCCTGAGCGCAGGATGTACGTGGACGCGATCTCGAGGGGTTTTGTCTCCGCGCTGCGCTTTGCCTTATCATAGTTTTCGTCAAAATAGATCTTCTTCGCCGGGATCCTGAGCTTCCAGGAAACCCTGAAGCTCGCGTAAAGCCCCTTATTATGCTCAAGCGAAATATCCGCCTTTACTCCCCTGCTTGTGATAAGCCTGTCTTTGAACATTTTCAGGTGTTCCCATCCCTGGCCGAACTCGCCGACGTCCTCGAAATAATGGAGACCCTTATAAGTTTTACCGCGGTTCTTATCCCTTAAATCAATGGTTCCGTCAGGGTTTATCTTAACCTTTAAAAATTCGTTCTCGAGCGTGTTCGCTTTCTCTGACACGATCACACGCTCGCCCGCCAAAGCTTTAGTGGCGGGCAAACCCCTGCCTGACGAAGCCTTGGCGTAGTCAGGTTTTTTTAATACATAACGCTTATAGCCCAGGGCAGGGATGTTTTCCGCGAGGAAGCTGATCTTGTATTCGTCCGAAAGGCACATCATCGCGATCTGCTCGTCATCCCTGTAAACGCGGGAAGCGAACTGCTTGTTTAATATAGCATAAGAAACTTGCTTTTCACGTACCGATGGGCGGGCAAGCCCGCCCCTACGCGGGACAGGTTCTGTTAAAATAAAATCCTTTATGTTTAATTCTTTAGGAATCGCGATGAAAGCAGTGGTATTCTCTGTCCTGGCGAACGGGGACGGATTGAAAACCGTGATAACGATATTTTCCGGTTTCACGTCGGTTGTGTCTATGCGTTCCTGTATCGCCTTAAGGCTTCTCTGGCGCAGCATTCTTGAAATGGAATAAACCTGGTTCGCGCGGTACATAAAGTCCTCTTCCATCCTGTCTATCCCGCATCCCGCGGCTGTGTCGTGCGGGTGGCAGATGAGAAGCGTCTTCCAGGCCTGCTCAAGGTATTTTCTGGGCCATTCCCTGCCGCACGCGGCGGTAGCGATGGCGGAGAAAGGTTCCGCGTTCCTGATAAGCATGTTCTCAGCTTTTGATTCCGCGAGTTTCTGCTTTGCGCGCGCGGAAACTATGTTGGTGAACGAATCCCCGCTCCTGCACTCGCCGTAAACCCTGTGCAGTTTCATGCCCCTGGCGGCTCTGTAAAGGTCTTTCGCGTATCTTGACATTGAGCTGTAGAAGAACTCCTCGTCTTTGTGCAGGTAGTTCTGTATGTCCTCGACAACCTGCTTCTCGCGGATGTCAGGAGCCCGGGTATCCATTCCGTGCATCATAGGTATTTCCGGGGTAAGGAATATTTTCTTTTCCTGGTCCATGAACGTCCTGAACCACTTTTTCAAAGCTTCCTTGTCAAGCCTGAGCTGCGGCCGCAGCACTGAACCGTGGTCATAACGGCTCTCCTCATTGCACAGCCTGAACGATATCTGCCCGTCCTTCCAGTGGGACTCTCGGTCTTTCACGTTTCCGTTTTCGGTGAAGGAGGATTTCCGCCAGATCTCAAAGTAAAAGTTCACCCGCCTCATCGTGCCGAAACGCGAGGAAAAGATCTCAGTGCCGTCAGGAGACACCCAGTAGAACTCGGGGTCAGGCGCGTCCGCGTCGCTTATGCCCCGGTAGAAAAAACAGGAATCGATGCCGAACCCCTTGTAGATCTGGGGAAGCTGGCCGACCTGGCCGAAGCCGAACGGGGTGTACCCCACCTTCATCACAGGGCCGTATTTCCTCGCGACATTGTGCCCGACAAGAAGGTTCCTGGTGATGGACTCGCCCTGGACCGTATTCGAGTCAAGCGCTGTGTACCAGGGTCCTATCTCGATCCTGCCTTCCTTTATATACTTCTTTATAATGGGCTCTTTTTCCGGCCTTATCTCAAAATAGTCCTCCAGAGGCACTGTCTGCGAGTCTAGAAGGAATATGTAACCCGGTATCTTCTTCAAAATATCTATGAGGGCGTCAAAGAAATCCACTGTTAAAGCCCTTGTCCACTGGAAATCCAGGGTCCATTCCCTGTCCAGGTGGTTGTTTGGGATAAAATGCGCACGCAAGCTCTTTTTCATCATACTATTTCTCCTTTCCTTTACCTCATTATTTTTATATTAATCCTTTTTAACATCTTTAACCTTTTTAACCTTTAACATATATTTATTTCCGCAAGCATTCTTGCCACACTCTCGCTATGAGTCCCTGCCCAGTATATCCGCTTGCAGGCAGGGCATATCCTGAACTCTTTCTGGGTATTATAAACGTATTCCGGAACCTTATCTTTCACCTGTTCTTTTGGCACAGTCAATGCTATTTCGTTACAAATTGTGCAACGTATAAAAATACTTGACTTATCAATCTTTAAATTTAGTTCATTAATTATCTGGTTTATCTGATTTTTTACCTCTGTGTCAGCCAGGAAAACAACCTGCAGCCCCACGCTTTTTGACAGCCTTGTATTCCTCGTCAGGATCACCCTCTTTTCCCGCAGGCTGCGCAGGATCATATCCTCTTTTTTACAGTCAGGTTTGTAAAGGGTGTCGAACCCCAGCACGCGCAGCCATTTGGCAAGCCTGCCCAGCATGGAATCAGCGATAAACCTCGTACATCGTGCATCGTTCATCGTAACATCGTCCTATAAAAACTCTATTCAAGCCTTATTGACCTTATCTCAAGCAGCGCTCCCTCGGCAGATGACGGGTCGAAGCGCATGCCGGTAAGGCACCCTCCCCAGTTCTCGTTCCTGCCCACATTGAACGAATACTCGTGGAATTCCCCATCCGCCTTTGTCTGGGCAACCGAACTTGCAGGCTCCGTGTAATTCGTCGCCCCGGACGTCATGAAGAAAAGCTGCATGGAACTGCCCTTGCTCACCCTCATGTCCATTACAACCCTTGTGTACCTGTTGGCGCGTATCTTCAAAGCCGGGGAACTGAATGCAGGATCGGTGCTGGAAGTCATTGCGGTAAGTATCCCGTCCTTCACCTCAACATCCTTTAAACCCATCATGCCTGTCCAGACCCCCATCCTCGCGCCTGACCACTCTGTGTCCTCTGAAATGCTTGTGATCGGTGCAAGTTTCTTGGCGTCCTGGTACCAGGAATCGTAGGGCCCCAAGCCAACATCCTCGGGCGATATGTCCATATGTTCTTTGGGCGCTTCCGTGAAAACGTCCCTGATCACGTCAAGGTAGGAAAATCCGTAGCCGCGCGTCGGTTCTATGTAATGCCCTTCCCCGAACTCGTTCCAGCAGCAAAAGATCATCGTGTTCTTTTCCGGGCCGGAAGTCGTCTTCGAATCCGTTATCTTCTTGGCTCGGACGCACAGGTCCCTGAACTTCTCAGCCGTGTTCTCACACCAGAAGAACGGGGTTTCCTTCCAGGGACGGGAATCCCATCCCATCATTATCGACGTAATATCCGGCTGGGCGTTAACCTCGTTCTTGAACTTCAGTATCTCTTCCTGCTGGTCCACGAAACCTTCGTAAGGCGCGCAGATAAAATCCCCGCTTTTCTTTATCTCTTTCGGATACCACCAGGAACTCCCGTAAGAAGAACTCGCGTCCCATCCCTCATCAGCCATCTTCTTAAGCTCTGCCGCGTCCTTGCCGCTCACGCAGCCGACTATGTAAAGCCCGTTAAGGCCTCTGGCTTTGCACGCCTCGCGCATATCATTCAAAAGCGTGCGGACATTCGGGCTGCCGCCCGCGTCCCTGGTAACGTTCTGCGGGACCCAGATGTAAAGTATCGGCTTGTTGTCAACCCGCAGGTACGACGGGTTCGAAAAATAGTTGTCTATCCAGAAAGGCATAAGGTTATCCATTACGTCTTTTGAAGAGCCTGCCCCGGCCCCGCACCCGTTCTCCCACATAATGCTGAATTTTATCATGTTCAGGTATCTTGCCTTCAGAAGCCCGTCGTGGATCGCGTGGCCCAGCTGCTGCTGCACAGGGCCGTTTATAGTGGTGCGGTACCAGCAGTAGATAACCGCCGATATCCCGTGCTCAAGCCAGTATTTGATGTGCCAGTCAGCGACCTCAGGCGTGCCTTCGTTGTAATACCCGATGACCGGCTTTCTCTCAGGCCAGGGCTCTATCAGCTTCCATCCCATATGCGTGCCGTGCTTCCACAGCGGGCAGTAGTGTGTCCACAGTTGGTATTTTCCCGGCTTCACCGGCTTGGGCTCAGGAACATAGGAAGCTTTCGGAAGCTTCGGATTTGGAAGAAAGCTTATTTTCTGCGCCTTAGACGCGCTTACGCCTTTTCCCGTCACCTCAACAACGAAATCCCCGCTCACCGGTCGAAGGCTTTCAACCTGCCAGGAAATTTCCTTTTCTTCAAGGTATTTCAGGGCGGGGATCTGCGCGACAGCGCTGCCTTTAACAGTAACACCTTCCGGGGTTTTCAAAACTGCCTGCAGGCCTGAAACAGGACCGCCCGCGTTCTTCACCCTTACGATCAAAGTCTCGGTTTTTTCAGCCCGCGGAAGCACTGATTCTATGAACAATCCCGTGATCTGTATTTCCGGGTCAGCATCAGGGCTTTCCATAACTTTCACGTATTCGATCTGCGCCGCAGTCCCTCCGACCTCAGACGGGCCGATGCCCAGGGCTATAAGGTTCCCGCCCCAGCCGTTCCACGCCCAGGGTTCGAAAACGTAAGCGTGCATCTTGTTATCAGCGTATGTCTGGAAGGAAACGCGGGAGGCGCCTTTCGTGGTCGCGAAGATTATGTCTCCCCTTGAGCCTTTATCTACGGCCATCCTCACGGCAAGGTAGTCCCTCCTGTCAATATTCGCGTTCAGGTCCTTATTTATTATGAACGATTGCTCTTGTTTTGTATTTACTTTGAGCTTTGAGCTTTCAGCTTTGAGCTCAGCGCCCTCGCGTCCAACCCACCCTTGCAGGCCTTTGCTAAAATCAAAAACAGTATTTTCAGTGCCTCCGCCTGTTTTTTCATCAATGCCGTATTGCTTCCTGACGATCTCGCCAGCGGTCAGCATCCTTTTATATACCTTGACATATTCAACGCAACCCGCGAACGGGCCGCCAAAATTTGAGCGCGAGCAGATAACTAACGGGTCATCTGTTGGTTTTACCGCACCGCTGCGCGCGGTAGTGAACACCTCGCCGTTAACCCAAAGGTATGACTGCGTGCCGTCCCACATTATGATCATGTGGTACCAGGTATTCGCCTGCGGGTTGAAAGCGCTGACCCTTGGCTCCCACCCGCCGTTACCGAACACGAAGAACGAGATCTTCCCGCCTTCCTGGTTCCAGTCAGTTCGCAGGAGGAATTCGTTCTCCTTGGAGATAAGGTTCATCCCTTCAGTGGCTTCCGGGAATTTCACGGAAAGCTCTATTGCGAATTTTTTTCGGACGCACAGGTCTTTTGCGGATGCGATCTGTATGGACTGCGCGCCGTCGCACTCAAGCACTTTCTTCCCGGAGTCTGTCACGACCCTTCCTCCGGACACAGCGGCAGTATAGCCGTTACCGGACAGGTCCTCTATGTCCCCTTCTTTGTCAAAACGCCAGTGCGCCACTAAACCCTCCTCAGCTGCGAAGCAGCTGAAAGCTGAAAGTATTAATATTATGAAAATAATAGTTTTTTTCATTATTCCTCCGGTAGAATTGCTGATAACGCTATAAACTTGTCATTGCGAACGAAGTGAATCAATCCAACGAAGTCGTTGCGAGGGCAAAGCCCGCGGCAATCTCTTAGATTGCTTCGTCATTTTATTCCTCGCAATGACATTAAAAAGCAATGACTGCGATAATCTGTGTAAATCTGCGTCTAATTAGTATTGCGCTTTGCGGTTTTGCGGATGATATCCGCTGCAAGCTCGCAGTGTTTCGGCGTGTATTTATCGCTGAAAGTGATCCACCTTACGAAATATTTCAGGAAATCCCTTGCGTTGGGGCAGGTCCTGGCGCTGTATCTGTATTTCCTTGAAGCAGGCGGCGTCGAATACGGGTAAACTCTTTTTCTGGCATTCTCGTCAAGGAACTCGCACGCTTCAGGCATAAGGTAATACCTTCCTGTGCCTGCTCCTGTAATTCCTTCTTTTTTAAGCTGTTCTGCGAATCTGTCAGCGCCGCACCTGATCATTTTCGGATCGATCCTGAAACCGAACATCCAGCAGGAATACACGTTCTGGTATTGCGGGATCCTCAGAGGTATTATGCCGGGTATTTTTGAAATAAGCGAAGTCAGGAGCCGCGCCATCTTATCCCTGCGCTTAACCTGACTTTTTACGATCTCAAGCTGGCCCAGGCAAATCGCGGCAGTGCAATTAGACATTCGGTAGGCGTAACCCGGAGCCACGTGCTTCCTGCCATATCCGGGAACGATCACCCCGCCCCTGCTCTGCCCGAACAATCTTACGCGTTCAGCAAGCTTGCTGTCATCGGTCGCAACGCATCCGCCTATGTCAGAACCCATTGTCTTTTCCATGTCAAAAGAAAATCCAGCGGCTTTGGAAAGAGTTCCGGCAAATCTTCCCTTGTATTCGCTGAATGCTGCCTGGCACACGTCCTCATAAACAATAAGCTTGTGTTTTCTGGCAAGTGCGTTAATGGGGTCCATGTCACACACAAGCCCTGTTTTGTGCACAACGAGGATCGCGCGTGTGCGCCTGGAAATGCA
>Ga0210056_1000228_pt1 | contig 43090 bp, 42 predicted proteins | sample CryGeyCG2014_080_2_FD_183965 | JGI IMG/M metagenome (GOLD analysis project Ga0210056, IMG submission 183965) | Groundwater microbial communities from aquifer - Crystal Geyser CG07_land_8/20/14_0.80 (SPAdes) (version 2) | ecosystem: Environmental > Aquatic > Deep subsurface > Groundwater | place...
GCCAGCGCCAGTATCCTCTCAATCTAGCAACAATAACTGGATAAGGACCGATTATTTCTATGCCCGGCCTGCCCTCCAGATTCTGCCTTATGTACTCACTAACGTTGCGACTTGCGAGACGCGCTTCACGTTCATCCTTAGAACGGATAATGACGTTTATAAGGCGCGCCTTAGGCGGATAATTTAGCTGGTCACGAAGTTTCATCTCAGTATCATAGAAATTTTCGTAATCGTATTTCAGGGCGGAACGAATTGCAGGATTCTCCGGGTTTCTTGTCTGGATAATTAACCTGCTCACGCCACGCCCAATTTTCTTTATCCATACAACGAGCGAGGAATAGGTGCGCTCATTTGCGCGCCAGTCCGGTATCTCAAGCGCGGTATCTGCAGAAACCAGCCCAACCACTCCAACCTTACCAAGCTCCCAGTCCCTGGCCACGAGTCCGGTACCAACCAGAATATCCACATTTCCATTCCGGAAATCCTCTACCAGCCGGTTAGCGCTCTGTATACGTTTCACGGTATCACTGTCCAGACGTGCAATGCGTGCGTCAGGGAATTCAAACTGGACAATCTGCTCGACACGCTCTATACCTACTCCGCCAAACTTCAGCTGTCTTTCACCGCACTTCGGGCAGGCAACAGGTTTCCCTTTCCGTGCCCCACAAATGTGACAGACCAATTTTTGTTCCAGTTTGTGCCAGTTAAGCGGATGGTCACAACGGAGACAACGGAATACGTAGCCGCACTTTGTACAGTTTATAAAAGTAGCATACCCGCGCCTGTTCAAGACAAGAATTATACGCTCCCCGGACATAAGGCACCTTTTTATTTCGGCGCGAAGCGTTCTGGAAAGGACGGCATTCTTCCAGCTGTGCGCTGTTTCCACCCTTAAATCAACCAATTTTATTTTTGAAAGGTCCGGCTTCGGGGCCTGTTTCATACTGGAGACCTTGATTTTCTTACGCTTAACCCCATCCCAGACCTCAAAACTGGGAACAGATGTCCCCATTATAAGAGGACAGTGTTCTATCTCTGACCTCCACTCGCTAACAATGCGCGCCTGGTACATTGGAGTTTGCTGTTCCTTGAATGAATCGTCGTTCTCATCATCAATAATTATTGCACCCAGATTTTTTATTGGAAGGAAAATTGCTGACCTTGTACCGATTACAAGTCCGTTTGTCTTTTGTGTTGCGCTCAACCATGCTGATTGACGTTTTGATTTTGACAACCCACTATGCCACAAAGTAACGTTCCCGTCAAATGATTTAGCAATTTGTTCTGCGAATTTCTTGATATGAAAAACCTCTGGAATTAAAAGCAGTACCTGTTTGCCGAGAATGGAAACTTGCTTAACAAGTGCAACGTATCTCTCCAGACGGCTGGATTTGTCAATTTCATACCATAAATATCTGGACGGTTTCCCTGCTTTGATATCTTTAATGATTATTTCGGAAGAATTTATACTTTTGTTTATTTTCTTTGAAGTATCATTTGCAATAGTGACATTTTCATGGAATTCGAGTTCGGGAGGAAGAACAATCCGTAATACGCTATAAAGTGGTGAGTAATAAAAATTTGCAACGCGCCATACAAGCTCCATAATTGATGGAGGTATAAGAGACGTCCTGTCAATGATCCCGGCAATGGGACGCAAGCGATGCTGTGGTTTCTCTGTTGTTGTTTCTACGGCATAACCAACTACCATTCTTCTCCCGAACGGTACCTTGACCCTGCTCCCTGGTTCTACCGTAGTAGAATCAGCCGGTAATGCATACGTGAATGTATTTTGCACCGGTATTGGAATAGCAACTTTGACTAGTTTATCTGTCACTTTCCTCCCCCGCGTGAACGAAGAATATCCCCTATGGTCGCGCCTGCATTCTCGCGCGGAAGATACTTTTTTATTTCGGTGATTTCTTTATCTTTCAGATACTCTTTCATGCTCAACTCCAGAAGTTGCCGCTCTGGCACACACCTGATAACCTTTGCCTGTACTGGCTGTCCCGGCTTCACTACGTCAGATGGACTCTTAACTCTATCCAGAGAAATCTGAGAAATATGGATTACGCCTTTAACTCCCGGCTCAAGTTCGACAATAATGTGCGTTGGTGTAGTCCGCCTTACTTTTGCCGTAACTGTCCGGCCAACTCCAAATTTTGCATATGGATTTGGCTGAGTATGTTTGTATGAAAGTGCTATATGTCGTTCATCAGTGTCTATTTTCATGACCCTGACGGAAACACGCTGGCCCTTCTTGAGTACCTGCGATGGCAACTTCACATTGTCCTTCCAGCTCAGGTCTGCTATGTGAATTATTCCTTCCACACTATATTCCAACTGAACAAAAGCGCCAAACTTTGTAAAGCCGGTTACCTCACCCTCAACTATAGAACCAAGCGGGTATTTCTTAGATATCTCTTTCCATAATTCTATAAGACTCTCTTCCAGGACCTGACGAGCAGAAACAATCAGGGAATTCTTATTCTGGTCAAATTCCAGGATTTTAACGGCATAATCACCTGGCACATAATTCCGAAGGTTCTTGACAGGCGCAGTTGATATGTGTGAAGCAGGCATAAAACCTTTTATTCCGTTAAATTCAACTAACAAGCCTCCACGCGTGGGTCTGGTAGCGTGTACTACAACCTCCTCTGAGTTCTGGAATGCATCCTGAATCTTTTCAATTGCATGTCGCCGTCTTGCTTCTACATAGGAAACTCTTGGCGGCCTGGTTATGTCTTCGGACTGGTTGATAAGTACTTCCAGATGTTCGCCTTCTTTAACTTTCTTTCTGCCGAGCTCAGACACCGGAAGAGCGGCTTCCGTCTTGGACCCCACATCAAGAAGTATCACATCACGCCCGACCTGCACAATCGTGCCTGTCACTATTTTTCCTGCTAGCGTATCTGGCTCTTTTTTATCCATTGCTTATTCCTCCGTAAACAGTCATTTTAATCTTACCACTTTCGCTACCTCGTGTACTATACGCTCCGGTGTAGAAGTGCCGGCAACAACTGCAATTGTCTTTATTCCTCTAAACCACTTCTCTCTTAAATCCTTTTTATTTTCTATGTGATACGCAGTAGTATATTTTCTTGCTATCTCCCAGAGACGCGTTGTATTTGCACTGTTACGTCCTCCAACCACAAGCACTATATCCACCTGCTTTGCGAAATGCTCTACTTCCTCCTGACGATTGCGAACTTCTGGACAAAGAGTATCCTCTATTAAGAGTGTCTTTGATTTACCGACAAGTGCATTCACAACCCTGCTAAAGATGTTATGTGTCAGCGTCGTTTGACCAAGTACTGCTCTCTTGCTGACATCCTTTAGTCCGTGAACGTCGGCAGGTCTCTCAATCACTACTGGTTTTCCCTGGCTCGAGGCCACTACATATTCTATTTCCGGGTGACGCGCGTCTCCTACTATAACAACATTCCAGCCCTCCTCAATAAGTGCTTGAGCGCGCTTTGCGAGATGTCGGACAAGAGGGCACGTTGCATCCAGCAAACGCATCCCGTGTTTTCTAACCCCAGAGACCTTGCTTGGGGGCAGCCCATGAGCTGGCACCACAACCAACCCTCTGTTATTTCGCCCTGTAGCCGCAAGGCTTCGAGCCTCTCGCACCCTAAAGGGTGCGGCTACCACGTCAGGCTTTATAGCCTCGCGTTTATTTAACTCTTCAAGTGAGTTTATAACCTTCAATCCCCGCTTCTCGAGCCGTCTCACGTAATCAGCATTATGGATTAAAGGGCCAAAAGAATAAGTCAATCCGTTTCTCTTTGATAACTCGCTCTCCACTATGGCAACAGCCCTTCTAACACCAGAGCAAAAACCTATATTGTTTGCTATGAGCACTTTCATCTCTTACCAAAACTCCCGAGAGTATACATACCTTCGCAATCCATCTCTTTAATCATATCCAAAATTTCATTGCCAAATTTAAGGAATTTCCCTCCACTCCTACTACTGCCCCTCTCAAATTTTACCGGTTTCCCAAACCGCACGATGGGCCTTGCAAATTTACTTATACGGTCGCTGTTGTAAATAAAACATGGAACTACAGGTGCCTGTGAATAGGCAGCAACGAGGCCGACGCCACTCCTGGAATGCCTCATGTGTGAACGCCGTCCACGTGCACCCTCAGGAAACATAAGAATTGCATTGCCATTTTTGAGGAGGTCAAGTGCTTTTCTGAACGCACCGATGTCTGCACGAGACCTCGCAACTTCAAAAGCACCTACTGACTTCAGGACCTGAGCCAAAACCGGCTTTGCAAAAAGTTCCTTTTTTGCCATATAAAAGAGTGGCCGATGCAATGCAGAACCGGCGAGTGGAGGGTCCCAGTAAGAAACGTGATTCGGGGCAATAATCACTGCACCCCTTTTTGGTACATTTTCCAGTTCTTCCACCCGAAAACCAAGGAGCCGGAAAAAAACATTGAAAAGAATGTATCCAACCAGATACAGCGACCTAACCATTTTCTACCCTACTAACAATTATATCTACAACCTGTGCCTGTGAAAGCAGAGTAGAATCAATTACATAAGCATTCTCTGGCACCCTCAGGGGACATAATCCGCGTTTTGTATCTCTTTCGTCACGCTTTGCGATTGCCTGTTTTATTTCCTCTATATCCACCTCTCTGCCAGATGCCTTCAAATCCTTCCAGCGTCTCTTTGCGCGTTCCGTTATACTGGCATCTAAGTAAAATTTAAACTTCACGCGTGGAAAAACCATTGTCCCTATATCCCGTCCTTCAACTACCATACGACCGCCTCCGGCCAACTGGCGCTGCGTACTTCTGAGAATTTTTCTGACACCATCAACTGCCGCGACAATACTGGCATTCTCAGTTACCCGCGGAGACCTTATCTTTTCGGTTATATCTTCGCTATTCACCAATATTCGCAGGTTACTTTTGACTGTTCTGACGTCAAACTTTATAGAGCGCGCTATCGATACAAGACGGCGTTTGTCGTCAAGGTTAATTTTATCTTTTAGCGCACGATAAGTAATTGCGCGATACAAAGCACCGGTATCTAAATAATTCCACCCAAGACGGTGCGCAACCTCACGCGCAACGCTCGTCTTGCCAGCGCCTGCCGGCCCATCAATAGTAATTATGTTATTCTGGTATTCCTGCATAGATAAGATATGATTTATCTGCCCGGAGATTAGCAATCTGTTTACTTTTTAAAGAAAGACAAGGTATCAAAGAAGTTAGGAAAAGATATCGATACGCATTCCGGTTTTTCTATTATTGTCTCTCCATCTGCAATAAGACCTGCAACAGCGAGAGCCATTGCGATGCGATGGTCACTCTGTGAACTTACGGTCGCCCCTTTCAGGGAAACTGGCCCTTCTATTACCAGCCCGTCTTGTAATTCTTCTATCTTTGCGCCCATCTTCGTTAATTCCACGGTGATTGTTTTAAGCCGGTCACTCTCTTTTACGCGCAACTCCCCTGCCCCGGTAATCCGCGTTGTGCCAATTGCCTGCGTAGCCAATACCGCGAGTGCTGGAATTTCATCTATAAGAGATGGTATTTGCTCTCGACCTACGGTTATTGCTTTTAACTTTGAATATCTGGCGACAATATCGCTAACTGGCTCGCCACAAACTTCACGCTTATTCTCCAGTTCAACCCGTGCTCCCATACTCTTCAATATCTTGAAAAAACCTGTTCTCGTAGGATTGACCCCGACGTTCTTTATTTTGATTAAAGACCCCTCACACAATAATGCGCAGGAAATCAGAAAAGCAGCACTTGAAAAATCACCCGGCACAGAAATGTCATGCGGTTGTAACCGTTGGAACCCTTCAAGTGCAACCGTATGACGGTTATCATTATATTTTTCATCCAGATTTATGCCAAGATATTTCATCATCCGTTCTGTATGGTCACGTGAGACAGGCGATTCCGTAACTATGGTACGGCCACGAGCGCGCAGTCCTGCGAGCATAATACATGACTTTACCTGCGCACTCGCAACCGGCAATTGCCACTCAATAGCACTAAGATTACCACCTTGAATTTCCAGCGGTGCAGTCCCTTTCTGGGTACCAGAAATAACTGCGCCCATAGAAGAAAGCGGCTCTATAATCCTTTTCATTGGTCTCTGCTGGAGCGACTCGTCTCCGATAAGACGCGTCTTTATGGGCCAGCCGGCAAGAACACCGGCGACGAGACGCATTGTGGTACCAGAATTTTGTGCATCCAGAGGAGCGTTTGGCTGGACAGGGCCACGCGCGCCAAATCCTCGGACAATTATCCCATTACCAGCACGCTCAAATTGTCCACCGAGTGCTTGTAAAACTGCTACAGTAGACCACACATCTTCTGACTGAGAAAAATTGCGCACCTTTGCCTGTCCATCTGAGAGACACAAAAGAATTGCGGCACGGTGGGAAATTGATTTGTCGCCAGGAAGGAGTACTTCTCCACGCAAGGCGCACTTTCCGGTTATTTTCTCAACGTCGGACAACAGGCTATTTCCTCTAACTTACGTCTGAATTCACTCGCTCTTTTAAACTTTCTTTTCAAATTTGCAACTTTTCCACGGCCGATATCTTCCATCCAACCGTTTAACTCGTCTATCGTAGATTTCAAAACTCTGACAAGTTCTATTGAATTAGCATTAAATAATTCAGCCCACAATTCTGGATCAGAAGCTGCTATCCTGGTCATATCCTTTAACGATGGTGTTAAAAAAGACCTGTGTTGAGGATTTTTTGTTATGTCTTCGGAAACCTTGGACATAAGTAGCGCCGCAAACAGATGTGGAAGCTGACTGAAAAGCGCTATCTGGCGGTCGTGCTCCTGAGGCGTGGTGATACTAACGCTGGCTCCAACCGAGTCCCACAATTTTTTCACTTTGTTAAGCGCCATCTTGTTAGTCCGCGAGTTCTGCACCAGAAGGACGTTATGTCCCTCAAAAAGGTCCTGGCTTGCGTACTTCACGCCACTTTTCTCTGACCCGGCGAGCGGATGAGACCCAACAAACAGAATATTCCGTGAAGAAAGTATTTTCTCACACTCGCATAGCGGCTTAACCTTTACTCCGGTCACGTCCGTTACAATCGTTCCTGGCTTTACAACAATTGAAACCTGCTTGACTATCCCGGGCAACGGGGAAGGAGGAATACACAACAGGACAAGGTCAGAATTTTTGAGCCCCTTAGAAATATCAACTGTCCATGAATCTATTGCGCCCAGACGCTGTGCAAGCTTGAGCTTTTCGGGATGCCGCCCTATGCCAATCACCTTTCGTGCTAATCCACGCTTCCTGATTGACATACCAATAGACCCGCCAATAAGACCAACGCCAATAATGGAAACGCATTCAAACATGGAAGGAGCCACTAAACTTCGCGACCGAGGCATTCTGCAATCGCTCTGATTCTCTCTATTGTTTCTTTCAGCGTCTCTGGATAGATTGATTGTTTGCCATCGGAAAGCGCGCGATTCGGTTCAGTATGCACTTCTATCAGCAGTCCATCTGCACCTGCTGCAACCGCCGCGCCAGCCATAACCGGCACAAGACTTCTTACTCCCGTACCATGTGATGGGTCAACGATAACCGGCAGATGACTTTGTCTCTTTATAACTGGTATTGCGTTCAGGTCAAGCGTAAACCTTGTTGACGTCTCGAACGTGCGAATACCTCTTTCGCAAAGGACCACGTTTTTGTTGCCTTGGGAAAGAATATACTCAGCTGACATGAGTAATTCTTCTACTGTTGCTGACATACCGCGCTTCAGAAGTACTGGTTTTTCCGCCTGGCCAACTTCTTTTAATAAGTCATAGTTTTGCATGTTTCTGGCACCAATCTGGAGCATATCCGCGTAACGTGATACAAGCTCTACCTGCGACGGACTCATCGCCTCAGTAACAATCTTCAAACCCGTCTCAGAACGCGCATCAGCAAGCATCTTTAAGCCATCTTCTCCAAGTCCCTGAAAACTGTACGGCGAAGTCCTCGGTTTGAATGCACCGCCACGCAGTATAGTTGCACCTGCTTTTTTTACGGCTTTTGCTATCTGAAGCAGTATTTCGGAATTCTCAACCGCGCAGGGACCAGCAACTACGACTATTCTTTTAGCGCCAATTTCCAGTCCGTCCACAGAAACTACCGTGTCTGATTTTTTCCATTCTCTGCTCGCAAGTTTATACGGCTTTGAAATCAGCGTAATTGACTCTATCCAGTCGTAACCTTCAAACACCTCTCTATAGCTGGCTGCGTTCTGTCCTATTACGCCAAGCGTAACGCGCTGCGCACCTCTGGATGTATGCGCCTTGAAGCCAAGTTCCTCTATTTTTGTTATCGTCTCCTGTATCTGTTTTTCTGTCACATCCAGTTTAAGCGTAAGTATCATAGTATCCCCCTAACAGTATCCCCCCTTGAGTGCACGCACCAATCTTCTATTCTCTTCCGGCTTTCCAATCGTAATACGTAAATATTCATCCAATCCATAATCTGGCAACGGACGCACGATAATCCCGCGAGAAAGCAACTCTTCATTTATCCTGGCAGCACGTGGACCAAATTTTACGAGTATGAAATTGCACTGTGACGGAACTGTCTCAAGACCAAGTTTATGAAACTCGCCTTCCAGGTATTTCATTCCTTGCCTGTTGAGTTTACTACACTTTCTGATATGCGCATAATCATCAAGTGCTGCACATGCTGCTGCCTGAGCCACAATAGAAGTATTAAATGGAGGTCTAATGCGGTCTATTATCTCCACTATTGAAGAAGGAGCAAGTGCATAACCAATTCTTAAACCCGCAAGACCATAAATTTTAGAAAGTGTTCTCAGTATTACAATACGTTTACCATGACGCAAATATTCTATCATGTTAGGATAATCCTTCGCCGTGACATACTCTGTATATGCTTCATCAAAAACAACAACCATATCTTTTGGTATAGAACTCATAAAACGCGAAACCTCACGCGCATTGACATATGTGCCGGTAGGATTATTCGGATTTGCAACAAAACAGAGCTTTGTCCGTTTCGTAATCGCTTTAGCAAATGCACCCAGGTCATGAGTAAGCGAACGCATTGGAACCTCTTTAATTTTGCACCCCATTAACTCGCCTGCCATGCGGTAACGAATGAATGCATGCTGCGATATAACAATTTCATCTTCCGGGTTCAAGAATGCTTTTGCGACAAGTTCTATAAGTTCATCTGTTCCATTTCCAAGAGTAACCTGACTTTTAGGAATCCGCCAATGGCTTGCAATGCGTTTACAAAGATAATAACCACCCGGGTCAGGATAGCGGTTTATTTGCCTTAGAATTTTTTGCGCACTTTTGAGAGCGAGCGGTGACGGTCCAAACGCATTCTCGTTTGACGCAAGTTTTATTACGTCCGAAAGATGCCGCTGCCGTTTAAGTTCGTCGATAGGTTTCCCTGCCTGATACGGCTTGAAACCCCTGACTTCCTTGCGCGCCATCTGATAAATAGTTTTACCCATGCTTATACTTCTCTCGCGGATAAGACCCCAGGATTTTCACAAATTCGCATTGAGACTGAAGTTCCTTGAGCGCAATCCGAATTTTCTGGTCATTCTGGTGCCCGATAAAATCTACAAAAAATACGTATTCCCACACTTTATGGCCAGTCGGGCGGGATTCGATTTTAGTAAGGTTGACATTATGTTTCCTGAATGGTTTCAACATGTCATATAGCGCGCCAACCCTGTCTTTGATGGAAAAAAGGATTGATGTTTTGTCATCCCCGCTGGCAGCTGGTGATTGACGTCCTATTACAAGGAACCTTGTTATATTATCCCTTGTATCTTCAATCCCCTGCGCAAGAACGTTCAAATCATAAGTTGTCGCGGCTTCACGTGAGGCAATCGCAGCCGCACCAGTTTCAAGTTGCGCTCTCCTGGCTGATTCACTCGTGGACGCAACTTCTATAACAGGCACGTTTGGAAGGTGACTTGAAACCCACTCACGGCACTGTGCGTACGCTTGCGAATTTGCATATAATTTCTTTATTTTGGTTACTGTCGACGACCTGGACAATAAACAATGTGATACTTTAAGTATTATTTCTGCGCAAATCTTCAAATCCGAATCCATAAGCATGTCCAGCGTGTGCGTAACCATTCCTTCCGCAGAATTTTCAACAGGGACGACTCCATAGTCGGCAAGCGTCTTTTCCACTTCGCGAAAGACATCTGTAATAGATGGCTCCGGTACCAATTCGGCGCGACGCCCGAATTTCACAATTGCTGCGGAATGCGTGAAAGTTGCGGGTGGCCCTAAATATGCGACTTTGATACGCTTCTGAAGATTCCTAGAGACATTTAATATCTCCCGGAATATATCCATAAGCGCTTCTCTGGGTAACGGACCTTTGTTAAGCCGTTCCAGCCGCCGGATTATCGTGCTCTCACGCTCCGGCAAAAAAACGCTCTTGCCATGCGTAGATTTATGGCGGCCTATACTCACAGAAAGATGCAAACGTTCATTCAAGAGTTTCAGCAATTCAGTATCTATCTTATCGATTTTGTGACGCATCTCATTTATATCCATCATTCACCCCTCTGCTCCTGCGCTTCCTCTAAACGCGGCATCTCCGAAAGGTCATTCAACCCAAAAGTCCTCAGGAAATGTTCTGTGGTAGCGTAAACCAACGGTCTGCCTGGCGCGCGCTTACGTCCCGCAATCCTGATAAGTTTTCTTTCCATAAGCGTCCTCAGGCACCCGCTTGCATCAACTCCACGCACCGACTCAATCGCAGCGCGAGTAACTGGCTGATTGTAAGCGGTTATAGCGAGAGTTTCGAGCGCCGAGCGCGACAGTGTAAGGGTTGTTTCTTCCTTGAACAGCTTTTTAATATATGAAGAATATTCAGGTCTCGTGCCCAACTCATAGCCGCCAGCAACCTTATTGACCGTAAGCGCATGTCCGTTTTTATCCAACAATTCACGCAGCCCATCAACCGCCTGTACAATCTGTTCTTCAGTCGCCCCGGTAACCTGTCCGAGCTTACTGACAGATACTGGCAGGGCTTGAGCAAAAAGCAGCGCTTCTATTACTCTAATTAATTCCTGCTTTTCCATTTGCGTAATTTGCGTATAGCCGGATATCCCCGAATAATTTTAGTTGACGTGCAAATATTTTGCCTACCTTTATAAGCTCCAGAATTGCGAGAAATGTAACAATAAGCTCCTGCCGGCTGGCACGCTCTCCAAAAACGGAAGAAAAATGGACGTACCTTCTGCCTGAAAAAGCTTTTAAAATGTACTTTATCCTGTCCTGTACAGTTATCTCGTCAACAATTATTTCTTTTGGGGACGGCTCCTCAGTACGGTTTGTAAGTACCTGCTGGAATGCTGCCACAAGGTCAAACAGCCCTACATCCAATACGTAATCATCATCTGTAAATTTAGGCACAGGCCTTGTAAAAATCTGAGAACGCCAGAGTTGCCTCTGTTTGAGCAATTCACACAAATCAACAAACTGGCGATATGCACGTTCTCTGTGTATATCCAGTTCTGGTTTTAACTCTGCCTCTTCTTCTGTATTTTCCTGTTGCGGCAATAAGAGTACTGACTTAAGCCAGATAAGAGAAGAGGCGCCATCCAGGAATTCGATTCCTGCTGTTATTGACTTTGCCTGGCGCTCCCATTCTTCAAGAAACCATCCTGTTAGTTCCGCAAGAATCACCCTGCCTATTTCTATATCTTCTCTTTTGATAAGTTCAATCAAAAGATTTAGCGGACCCTGAAAATATGAAGTATTGACTTCCAGAGGACTATTCATAACTACCACATCTTTATTAATTCATTCGCCTCTGCTAACGTCTCAGAAGCGATTTTACGCGCCTTCATAGAACCATCTTCAAGTATCTCTCTTACCAGATTCTTTTGTTTTTCGTATTCATGCCTCTTTTCCTGATAAGGCCTGAGCGTAGTAATCACAATTTCGGCAAGTTCTTTCTTACACGCAACGCAACCAACCTTGCCATGTTTACACTGCGGCTCAATTTCAGATGCGCGCTCTGGCGCAAACGCCTTCCAATACTGGTAAGCAACACATGCATCCGGGTGGCCGGCGTCATTTGCATGAATCCTTTCTGGGTCGGTTATCATATTTTTTATCTTTCTTTCAATCTCTTTTTCTGAATCAGAAAGAAGAATGCTGTTCCCGTATGATTTACTCATCTTACGGCCGTCGGTACCAGGAAGACGGCTTGACTTTGTGAGCAACGCCTGCGGTTCCGGAAATAGAGGACCGTAAAAATAATTGAACCTCCGTGCAATTTCACGGGTTAACTCAAGATGGGGCAACTGGTCTTCACCTACCGGAACACGCGTTGCCTTGTAAATAAGAATATCCACTGCCTGCAGCACCGGATATCCGAGAAACCCATGGGTACGAATCTCGCGGTCAGATAGTTCTTGCAACTGTTGCTTGTACGTAGGGCAGCGCTCAAGCCACGAAACAGGGGTAATCGTTGAAAATATGATATTAAGCACAGCGTGTTCCGGGACGTGCGACTGAATGAACAGGCATGAACGCTTCGGGTCCAGCCCAAAAGCGAGCCAGTCCAGAACCATCTCTTCCGTATTCTCACGAAGCTTGTCCGTATTTGCATATTCCGTATCAAGTGCATGCCAGTCAGCAACCATGTAAAAGCATTCGTATTTATCCTGCAGTGCTACCCAGTTCGTAAGTGCGCCAACGAAGTGTCCGAGATGGAGCTTACCCGTGGGTCTCATGCCGCTCAGTATTCTTTCTTTCATCACATTAATCCGGGCCCAAACAGAATATGCATAAAGAAATTAAGCACTGGCCCAAGTAAATACCAGAGCACGCCGGTAAACAACAGTATAAATATTATAAAGAACCCCATTGGCGTAATCCTCTCGTATGTCATAGCAGCATGTGGCGGCAACAATCCCGATACGATTCGCGAACCATCAAGTGGTGGAATAGGTACAAGGTTGAACACCGCGAGCAAAATATTTATGAAACCCATAAACAAAAGCGTATTCATCCATAACTGTGTAGAAATATTATAACCTACGAGTGCATTTGTAAGCCAGAATAACCCCGATGCAACCAGAGCAAGAGCTAAATTTGAACCTGGCCCGCCAAAAGCAACTTTCATCATATCCCTGCGTGGATTTACAAAGTTATAAGGATTTATCGGCACCGGTTTTGCCCATCCAAACAATATCGGTGAGTGGGTAATAATCAAAATAAGTGGTAAAAGGATCGTGCCCATTATGTCAATATGAGGTAATGGATTCAGGGTAAGCCGTCCACTCAATCGTGCTGTTGGGTCACCTAGCTGGTTCGCTACCCAGCCATGACTGCACTCATGCACTACTATGGAAAAAAACAGGATTATAAGTTGAATCCACAGCGGAATCTGTGTCATTTTGTTATTATCACATTAGTGTCTTCTACCAGTTTCTTTACTTCGTTTTCGAAATATTTCTTTACATCTTCCCATGTTGCTTTTTTTAACATCCTGGGCATCGCAGTTGCTTCAGCATCCATAAAATAAACTAAACTCTTTTGGATATGAATAACGTTGGAAGCTAAAGTGCCGTATTTACGGTCATAAAACGACAATATTTCACTTAAGGATATCCCCTTTTGGCATATAAAATAAAGATCTATAAAATCTCTCCTAATGCCCCTTGTGCTGATAGCGTCTATTTTCATGGCCGCAATATCTCGTAAATCAAGAATATTCATATCGAATATGGATTTAAAAGGGAATAAAACAGGATATTTGTAAACAAAGATGCTAAACTTTATCCCTTCTAAAGTACCTAAGATAGTTCCCCAACTTTGTTTCTCTGCTTTAAACTTACCGACTTTTTTCAAAGAGCGGCTCAGCTCTTTAGCATCAAATTCCTTTGGGGTGAAGAAATCTAAATCTACAGAAATCCTGTGCCCTATTTGTAAGGCGCAGGCTGTACCGCCTGCCAAATAGGTGTTATCCAGCAGATGCGATTTGCCTAATACGGCCAATGCCTTCTTCGCATCTCCAAATAAGGTTTTTGTAAACACAAAATTTCCTTTTTATCGATATCAAAAATTAACGCCCAAAAATTTGCGCTCTGCGGTGAAACGCTGCGATAATGAAATAAAACATCTTCAATCTGATCTTTGGTAAAATTTCTCTTCATCCAACTAATCGCCTTTTTATCACCATGCTCAAGCAATCTCGCCAATATGTCCCGGGAATACGCTTCCGCATCTAATTTTTCAAACTCTACATCCCAAAAATATTTTTTTAAAAAACCAGGTAATTTTTTCATAATATCATCTGCATGGTCAATTACTGCTGCGTTTCCCATCACCAGCCCCATGCCTTTTTTGTGAGTGATACCTTGACAACTCTCTATCGCTAAAGCGAGGGGGAGTTACGGCGTTGTCTGGTAAACTGCAAGTATATTATATCAATTTTGTGCGGGAAATCAACTGTGGTATGTTATAGCATTTTAGCTATTAGACGACAGGACAAATTGTTTTGCCTGGCGACGGTTAGATATCTTACCGTCTATCTGTGCCAGTCGGAGCTCAGTCAGGATTTTCTGAAACCCGGGTCCTGGTTCCAAACCCATCTTTTTTAAGTCGTTACCGTTAAGCAGTGGCTTTCTCTTTTTCCAGTCGTTAACGTAACGCATAACTTGGTTTTTTGCGCGTCTTGATGTTACAACAAGAAACAGTATAGCAAGTGCATATTCACCGCAACCATCAAGTGCAGTTGTAATTGCAGATGCACTTGTATCCCTTTTGTAAATTATTCTTTGCGCTTTCCTGATTTGCACTTCTGAGTTGATAAGCGCCTGCGATTGCCGCTTATCCAACCCCAGATGTTTTGCGATTTCTCTTTTGAGAAGCAACGATTTTTCTCCCGTGCTATTACGGGAAGCGCCCCAGCATATCGCAATCAACAAGCATAACCATCTATCAACAGGAACACCTAAATCCAGCTTACGCAATGATTCCCATCCGGTAATTATCCGTTGAATATAACGCTTTTTTGCAGTGGTCATAGTCAATTCTGGCCATACGGAACTAAAAACACCATATTTGAAGAGACGGAGAATGCCCTCATAAGCAGTGCGTTCTTTCAAATTGAGCACAAGTTCATCCCGAAAGCGCTCGCCCGGTATATGTGCAATATGACCGGCATTAATCGCATTTTTCATCCGGGTCAGAGTGTCCTGCGTCATACGGAAGCCGAGCCGCACTTCATAGCGGATAGCTCTTATAATTCTGGTCGGGTCTTCCCTGAAACTGTCCTTCTTTAGAACCCGTATGCGCTTATGTAGAATGTCCTCAATACCATCATAAGCATCTATAATTTGCAGATAGTTTTCTGGATTGAGTGAAACAGCAATAGCATTCATAGCAAAATCGCGGCGTCCCAAATCTTCTTCAAGCGTCGTTGGCGCTACTCGTGGAAGTGAGCCAGGCTTGATATACGATTCCCTGCGAGTATGAGTAATATTAACTTCGTACTTATTTTTTTCTGTCTGAATGGTAAAATGTCCTCCAAGAAATTGTGGAAAAAAAGTTGGTTTTGCTCCGAATTTTCTTGCAAGTCCGCTTGTAAATCTTCTCCAGTCGCCACAAACAACAAGGTCAATATCAACATTGTCATTGCGAGACCGCGTATACAATCCCGTACCAGTAATGAGATTGCTTCGGTCAGCTACGCTGACCTCGCAATGACATATAATATCTCGTACCGCACCCCCGACAAGCCATACTGGACAGTCCGTCAACTGTCTTGCGTATTCTATCTCCCTTAAAATACCACCAAAAATCCGTTGACATTTCCTGGCAATTCTGCTATATAATACATCTATGTCTTGCTTGGGAGCGTTCGTTGTTTTATTCATTATCGTGGTACTTGCGCTGGTTTTCCGGCGCCAGGTGGAAACGATAGGACGTGCCATTATAGCAATACCACACCTGATGTTTCTATCTTTCCCTCTTTCTCCTCATATCAAATCAAAAAACATTCAAATTCCTTACGGAGAAAGCGACCTCCGTGGAACTTTGTATTACATACCATCTCTAAAACCACGTCCCGCTCTATTGCTTGTACATGGAGCAAATCCAGATGGCATGGATAACCCTTTCTTAAATCACGTGGCAAAGGTTTTCGCTGCAAGCGGGTTCACGACTATGCTCGCTGATTTCACCTTTGCGCGACAGATGAAAATAAGACCGGAAACCACTGACCAGGTAGAACGTGCATTCCAAACGCTGGTAAACCGTCCTGACGTTGACGAACGTGCAGCAGGGATTATGGGAATTTCATTTAGTGGCCCTGCTTCGATTATCGCTGCTACCAGGCCATCAATCAGTTCGAGAGTCAAATTCGTAATATCATTTGGCGGATACTACGACTCGTACGCCCTTGTGCTTCACCATTTGTCGGGAAAATATCCATACGCCCAAACTCTACCATCACCAGCGGATGGAAGATGGGTTTTTCTGGAAAAGAATACCGACTTTGTAACAAATCCTCATGACCAGGAAATACTACTTAAAATCGCGCAGCAGAAAAAGAAAGACTTTGCAGCTGACATAAACAATATGGAAAAATGCCTTTCCCGTGAAGGGCGTCAGTTCCTTTCTTTAATAACCTGTAAAGATCACTTGCGCACTTTAACCCTTCTTTCCCCATATCAAAGAAGGATTCTGGAATCGCAATCAACCGATAGATTTCTCGAGCATTTCTCTAGCCATCTTATTATTTTACACTCCAGGAATGACAGTTTATCGCCGTATTTTGAAAGTATACGCCTCGCAAAAGCTACAAAAGATATGCATATTTCGCATAAGTTCTTTCTTATAGACCTGTTCAGTCATGTGCATTTTTCCTGGCGACAATCAGGCGTACTTGCTCTTTACACCTTTCATATTCCTGAAATAATAAAACTGTTTTCCTGCGCCTGCGAAATCCTGCGACAGCGTTACCCAGCCACCAAGAAATAATTTCTGAAGGGAAATATTTTTTAGAACTAAGCGGTTGTTATCTTATTTCTCCCATCATTTCAACTATCTTGTCACCAAATCTCTTAGCTGCCTGTGGCCCATTTGCAGTTATTATCCGGCCATCTACCTCCAAGTCAGCGCCCGTATACTTAACACCCGTGACGCTCGAGAGCTGGTTTTTCTCACCAGCCCAAACAGTGGCGCGGCGCCCCTTAAGTACACCTGCCCTTGCAAGCGTAACTGGTGCAATACATATCGCTGCAAGTATTTTACCATGTTGGTGCGCTTCGCGGCATAACCTGTGTGCATCTGAATTATCCCAATACACGCTGGAACCATTTCCGCCAATAAATACCACTGCGTCAAAATCGCCAGCGTTGATATCAGAAATCGAGCGTTCTGCTTCTGCACGCGCACCATAGGTTCCAGAGCAGATACCTGGTTTAATTGAAGCAACTGTAACGTTAATACCTGCACCTTCAATAATCTGCCGCGGTTCCAGATATTCCTCGTCACGGAAGTTTGTAGGAGCAATAATCATCACAGCATTCTTAACAGCCATTTCATTCCCTCCCTCTGTTTGCGTTCTTATATTTTTCTTGTCAGGATTGCATCCAACCCACAGAATACCCAGGCAAATTACAACTGTAGTAACAAATCCTATCACGCTTGGGCCCGAGAATTGTTTTTCAAGTGAAAAGGTTCTACCCGAAGGGCAGGTTCTTATTTTGTTATAAACTCGCATTACTGCCTCACTACGAACAAGCCATCGCCTGCCGACAATGGCTCGGAACAATCAATAATTTTTGCATAGGATGTATGTTTATGTACTTCAATAACTTTGAGGATTGCCGCTTCTGCATATTCCGGACCTGCTGAAGCTCCTGTTATTGGATGACGAATTGTACGGTGCTGCACGTAGCCGCGCAGGTATGTCCCTGGTCGGACATCACCTTCGGTATGAATGTCGGTAAGTACGGTATCATACAGCGCTGCTTGAGAGAATGCGCTTTCTGATTTTACAACATACCCATCAAAATCAGGGACGCCACCAAGAATGCGGTCAACACCCACCTTTGGGGTTTGTTTCTCTTTCGCTGTTTCAGCTGTCTGCTCCACGGTCTCAACTTTTGCTGCTGGCTCTTCAATAATCTCTTCATAGGTTGGAATTATGAGTTCTTCTCCTGGAAAAATCCAGTGCGGATTTTTGATATACCTGTTGTAGCCGTATACTTCACGCCATTTATCTGCATTTCCAAGATACTCGGATGCAATATTACAAAAAGTATCTCCTTGCTGTACAGTATGCACTTTCATTACCAGCGCTTCTTTTGCTAACACATTACTCCCTGCCCAAATTATCGGACAAACTACGGCTACAGTAGTAAGCAGAAAAACCTTTTGTTTTCTCATCCAATTGCACCTCCATAAGCATTTGAAAATATTTTACCCTCTTACTCTGAAACTGTCAAGCATCTAACTATCTAAAGAAGCATTGCCAGGGCGATTACGGCTAGTACTAAAGCTACGAGTATGAGTATTACCCATAATCCTGTGAAGGGGATTTCACGCCTTAAGCCCTGTTGCCGGGTCATAAACCGCTCGATGTCTTCTGCAAGTGCTTCCATATTCCGATAGCGCATTTGTGGTTTCTGCTGGAGACACTTCTTCACAATTTTAACAAGCGTGGGTGGAAGCACTGGCCATCTTCCCGTCACAAAGGTATGCCCCGTCAGCATCTCAAGTAAGGTCTTGCCTAGTGAATACACATCTGTCTCGGGGGTTGATATCCCCTGTCTACGTTCCGGTGCCGAATACTCAGGGCTGCCTCCAAAATTGTCACCTGCTGAGCCACCAGGTAGTGACTCCGTTTTTGCAACCCCAAGGTCTAGTAATTTGATTTCACCAGTACGTAAAATGAAAATGTTGGCAGGTTTTACGTCGTTATGAACAACGTATCTTGAGTGAAGATATTGAAGTATCCTGGAACACTCAAGAGCAATCGCTGCTGCACGGGTAGGACTAAGACGTTTATGCCTTGAAAGAAAATCAGAAAGTGGCTCTCCGTCCAGATATTCCATCACGACAAATGGTTCAGAAACGCCTCCGTGCTCATATACTTTGGCAATTCCAGGTGACTCAAGTGAACTGGAGAGCACCGCAATCTGCCTGAATTTCTCCAGCGAGGTAGATTTAGAAGGAAATTTCAAAGCAACTGTCATATTATCTTCTATTCGCCTGGCCTGATAGATTACCCCCATATTCCCATGGTTTATTTCTTTCTCAATCTCATATTTTCCCTGGATTATTTTGCCAATAACATCCTCTTGCATTTCTACTTTCCGGTCTCCAGCCGATGGACTAAAAATTCAGGCAAACCTGCCTTGAGCATATCTTTTTGTGTCCTTGAAATATCATATTTCAGGCGGACTATCGTAAAAGTACTCTTATCACTATCCCAGAGCGCAAAGGATAAACGTGGATCGCCATCGCGCGGCTGACCTATACTACCTGGATTGAGAGCATAATAGTTGCCAGGGGCAAGTTGTATCGAATCTCCATCCAAAAGCAAAGAGTGAGACGCGGGGCCGCCTTTCTGTCTAACAAAAAGCAGAGGGTAATGACTGTGCCCTACAAAACAAACTTTCGGAATATCTGGCATTTCCGTGCATCTGACAAATTTTATGTCGTCCGTAAGATATTCGTTTAGCGGATCGCGCGGTGAACCATGAACCAAGAGTATACCACTTAATTGAGCGCGTTCTGGCAGATTTCTCAAATAGTTGATATTGCCTGGTAAAAGATGAGACCTGGTCCACAGAATTGCCTCTTTTGCGTATGGATTAAAATCATCCAGAGGAATATCTTCGGATGAAGCATAATCATGATTACCTTTAATCAGAATAGCTGGAGATAACTTTTGTATTGCCTCTATACATTCGTTTGGATGTGGTCCGTAACCGACAATGTCACCAAGAACAATATATTGAATGGTTCCTTTGTTCTCTAACCATGAAATTGCCGTTTTCAGTGCAGGTAGGTTACTATGGATATCGGCAAGAATAGCGTATATCAATCAACACCTCTGTACTCTAACTGTCAACATAAACTCATCAAGTACACGAGCAGCAAACATAGCGAGTCCGAACTGACGCACCAATCGGGTAGGTTCTATCAACAGACGCCAGAGCCATTCCAGTCCTATATTGCGAATAATCACTGGCGCACGCTTGAGACGGCCTGCAAGGACGTCAAGCGAACCACCAATGCCAATAAACACTGCAGAGGGCAGGTTTTTCCTGTTATCAAGAAACCATTTTTCCTGCCAGCCACCGCCAAGACCAACAAATACGATATCCGGTTTGCTCAAGCGTATTTCTTCTATGAGCGACGCTTTAGATACCTGCTCCATATATCCATGTTTATACCCTACAATTTTCATCAATGGATATTTTTGTGTCAGTATTTGCACTGTTTTTTCGTTGACTCGAGGACGTCCACCAAATACAAAAATCCTCCAATTGTGACGTTCTGCTTCTTCGCATAGAGCTGCCATTAGCTCAATACCGGGTATACGCTGTAGACGCTTTCTCTTTAATAACCGGGCAGCCCAAACTAATCCGATACCATCAGTTACTATTATAGATGCGCAGTTCAACGCTTTTTTTAACCCTGCATCTGTCCAGGAATCCCTCACCATAAGGGAATTAGCAGTGACTACGAGATGCTGTTTGTGGGTAGCTACGAGAGTTGCTATGAACTTGACTGCACCGTTGATATCGGTACACTCAAGTCGAACGCCAAGTAGTTTTATTTGCACGGTTTTACGCCACGAGCTGTTGGGTGCCCTCACGATGCAAACGTACAGAAATCAGTTTGGAAACACCGAATTCTTCCATCGTAATTCCAAACATTCTATCTGCCGCCTCCATCGTGCTCTTGTTGTGCGTAACTACCAGGAATTGTGTCTGGTCGGAAAATTGGTCCAGCAAATTCGCAAAACGGCGGATATTAGAATCGTCAAGCGGGGAATCTATTTCGTCCAGGACAGAAAATGGTGAGGGCTTTGCCATAAAAAAAGCAAACAAAAGCGCAATTGCACATAGTGTCTGCTCGCCTGCCGACAACAGCGTTATACTTTGCAGTCTCTTTCCAGGTGGCTGTGCGATAATCTCAACGCCAGCAGATAGAGGGTCTTCAGCTTGAGTTAATATTAGATCGCTTGTGCCACCCTCAAACAGGTCATTGAAAACCTTCTGAAAATTGCGCCTTACCTTTTCAAACGACTCCACAAATTTTGTCCTCGCTGTCCTGTCAAGTTCGGCGATGAGTTTTTCAAGGTCTACAATTGCCTGTTCTACGTCTTTATGCTGCGTCTGGAGAAACTTTTCTCTCTCATTCAGGGTTTCATATTCTTCTGGTGCCGCCATATTTATCGGCCCAAGATTTTCTATCCTTCGTTGGAGCCGTGCAATCGCACGGTCATCAAACGGTGGTTCATTTTCTTTCTCTGGATATTTCTTTAAGGCCTCTTCAAGCGATATCTCAAACTCCTGTGTCAATCTCTGATTGAGCTCGTTAATCTTCATGCTTACTTCGCTGTGGTTTAACTGGCATCTGGACAACTCTATGGCAGAAGTATCATACTGTCCACGCATTCTTTCTACCAGAGTTTGCTTTTCATGCATTTTTTCTTGCGCCTCAATTCTATCATCTCTTAATTTTTCTATTGTTTTTGATAATTTGTCACGTTCTGCTTCCAATGCAACGGACTTCCCTTCCTCATCTATATGATTCTGCTTATGTCCACGTATCTTTTCCTGTATCTCTTCCATATTATTGGAAATATTTGAAAGCATAACATCTGCATGTTGTATTTCGCCTGTCAGGGTTTCCAGCGTCCGTTGTCTTTCAGCGATTGCCATCTTCAATCCATCTAATTTGAATTTAAGTATTACCACTTGCTCATGTAACTTATTGTCTTTCGAAATACATTCGGATAACATTTCTTCACATTCCTTGACTTTAGATTGCTGTTCCTTAATCTCACGTTCCAGAACCGTTTTACCTGTTTGCAGTCCCTGTGTTTTTTGCTGCTGGACGTCTATTTCTTTTTCTGCATCCTCTTTCTCCCGCCTTAACTGTTTGCATTCTTTTTCCAACCTGGACGTTATAGTTTCAACTTGCGAAATCTCGGTATTCGCCTCCACACGGCGCACCTCAAGCGTGTGAAGTCCTTCATCAATTTCCCTTAGCGTGCCTTCAAACCGGGATAATTCCTCTCCAAGGGACTCCTTTTCCTGTCTGAGGTGCTCTCTTGTAAGCTCACCTTCACTTACGCCGCCACCAATCCCGCCGCGCATCCGCACTCTACCCGTATCATCCACCAGAATTGCCTGTCCCACTGTCCCATCCGAAACAGACGGAACTAATCTTATGCCACTAAATGCGGTTTGGACTGCATTTGACCAGTACCTATCAAAATTCAGACGGTCAACAATTGAAACGCCTGCGGCTTCTTCCTGAACACCCTCTCCGGCGGCAGTGGTACATTCTTCAAGTATGAGAAAAAAGGCGTAGCCACGATTTCCTTCTCTCAGGTAGTTAATTGACTTTTCGGCTTCATCTCTTGTCTCACATATTATCCAGAACAGGCGGTCGCCAAGCAGGCGCCCAACAACCCACCTCAAGTCCCTGGGTACCTCAACAAGGTCGATTAAGCGGCTGCCGTTTTTGATTATATTTGCCTGATGAAGTGCCTCAAAAATTGCATAACTTGGATGAGATTTCCTTTCCTCTTCCCAGACAGCCATTCCTCTCAAGCTGCCATCAATATATTTTATACGCGTACTACACTCTTTGATGGAAGCTTCGCACTTGTGCCTGCTGTCAGTTGCACTATCATATTCCTTATCAAGTCCATTTACTTTCATTTTCAATTCTGCTGACGTCTCTTTGATTTCCGCCATCTCTCTCTGGTATCCTTCGGTCCTCATGTCAATAAGCCCGACTTTTTGTCTCGCTACCTCGGCTGCAAACTCGCAGGTACGTATTTCATTATCAATATCGTTTATCTGGCTTCTGATTGCAGATTCCTTTTCTTTTTCATGAGCAATTTTTTCCTTATAGGACTCAATGTCCTTGTTTTCAGACTCCTCCTCATTAGATGCAAATTTCAGTTGTTCACCGAGTTCTTTCTGCTGGTTTTCAAGATTCTTCAGTTCACTGGAAAATTGCTCATAAGTCCTGCCAAAGTTTTCTTTTCGTTCTGTCCACTGCTCCTTTGCTTGAGCAGAATTAGAAAAAAGTGTTTCTAATTCCTGTCCTCTCTGCTCATAATTCCTTGAATGGTCCTCTATTCTGGCAACCTCACCAGCAATCTGTACCATCTTTGACTGAAATTCAAGCAGCTCGGAATCTCGTGACTCAGATTCATGGCGCTCTTTCTCAAGTTGCTCTTGAACGTTATCAAGGTCTTTTTTCAGTTTGTCGGTCTGTTGCTTCTTTAAGGCCATTTCAGCCGAAACGGACGGCAGGTCCTTACTGCAACTTCTATAATCGCAGAGTAACCGTTGTATTTTAAGCCCTGCCAAACGCTCTGTATATCTCTCATATATCTTTGCCTTACGAACCTGATATCCTATCGTTTTTGCCTGGCGGCTTACTTCTACCAGTACGTCATCCAGGCGTGAGAGATTCAGTTTTGTTTTATCCAATCGTCTCACTGCTTCCTCGCGACGATACTGGTAGCGCCCAATTTCAGCGGCATCCTCAAAAAGTTCTCTTCTTTCTTCAGGACGACTGTGAAGAATAAATTTAATGCGTGCTTCTTCCAGAACAGCGTACGACCCGGCACCAAGACCACTGTCAAGGAACAAATCTATAATGTCCTTGAGACGTACTTTCTGTTTGTTTATCAAATATTCGCTTTCTCCGGAACGGTATAAACGGCGTGTAACTGCGACCTCGGGATAGTCGAGAGAGAGTGAGGAATCGGAATTATCTATGGTAAGTAAGACCTCTGCGTAATTTGATGGTTTTCTACTCTGTGAGCCATTAAAGATAAGGTCTTCCATTTTGCTCGCCCTCAACTCACGGGGACTTTGAGAACCAAGCACCCACCGGATTGCGTCAACTACGTTTGTCTTCCCGCAACCATTCGGACCGACTACTGCTGAAATACCCGGCTCAAACTCAAATTTCGTCCTGTCGGCAAACGATTTAAAACCACATATTTCTAATTTCTTAAAATACATGAAACTATTTACCCTTAATTTCTTTTACCCTGCGTGTTAACACAGGCACGATTTCAAAGAGGTCGCCTATGATACCGTAGTTTGCGACCTTAAATATCGGGGCATACATGTCACGGTTTATGGCAATGATAATATCCGATGATTGCATTCCGACCAGATGCTGAATTTGTCCGGATATGCCACACGCAATGTATATTTTTGGACATACCGTTTTACCCGTCTGCCCGACCTGATGCGAATAAGGAATCCATCCGGCATCAACCGCGGCACGCGAAGACCCGACTGCTCCGCCAAGAGCGTCTGCTAATTCCCTTATAATCTTGAAATTTTCCGGCCCACCCAGACCACGCCCGCCGGACACGATTATTTCTGCATCCTGAAGGTTGACTTGAAGCGTCGGGTCCCCAACCACCTCAAGCACGCGTGTCCAAATGTCTTTTTCAGAAACCGTTACTTCTTCCCTCACCACATCCCCTTTTCTTCCAACGTCCATGTCAAGCGGTTTCATTACTCTCGGCCGGACAGTTGCCATTTGCGGGCGGTTGTCCGGGCAAATAATCGTTGCCATTATGTTTCCACCAAATGCAGGCCTGGTCTGAAGGAGAATGTGTCTTTCTGTATCAATATTAAGACCAGTGCAATCGGCAGTCAAACCGGTTTCGAGTGATGCAGCAAGTTTTGGTAAAAGAGAACGCCCCGTTGAAGTTGCACTACCGAGAATAATCTCAGGATGATATTTTTCCACCAATTTTTTCAAAACGCTGGAATATACTTCTGGCCGGAAAAACTTGAGTTGGGGGTCTTCAACGACAATAACTCTGTCTGCGCCATAGCGCACCAATTCCTTTGCAGCATTATCTTCAACTTTTTCACCAAGCAATATCGCCACCTGCTCAACGCCAAGTTTATCAGCAAGCGTCCTGCCGGCGCCAAGCAATTCGTATGCCGTACTATCTACTGTTCCATTATGCTCCTCAGCAAATATCCATACGTTCTTATAGACGCCTACCTGCTGTTTTGGTTTTTCTGGTTCACACTCAAGGACAAGCGCTTCTTCTGGACAACCATCGATACACGCTCCACACAGAGTGCATGCCGGTCCAACTACGGCCTTTTTGTCTATAATTTCTATTGCTGCGAAAGGACAGTACTGAATGCATAACCCGCAACCAGTACAACGCTCAGCTATTATCTTGATACCCACTAAATAAGCCCCCGCTCCTTAAGTTCGCTGGTTAATTTTTCGACAACGGTATCGGGTTCGCCTTCAAATATTTTACCTGTAGGCCTTGGTGGAGGGGTAAAAATTGTAACAACCTGAGTTGGCGAACCCTTCAACCCGAGACAGGATGGGTCAACATCAAGGTCACTGGCGCCAAAAACGTTGATCTGTGCTTTCGCTGCTTTCATTTTGCCGCGCAGTGACTCCATTCGCGGTTCATTTATTTCTTTTACCACTGTTATGAGGGCAGGCAATTTTGTCTCGACTGTCTCGTAGCCTGTTTCTACCATTCTTTCTACCCTCAGATATCCGGGACGGATTTCCTCTATTTTCTTTACGAAAGTAACAAATGGTATGCCGAGCCGGTGCGCAAGCTGTGGGCCTACCTGTGCAGTATCGCCATCTGCTGCCTGTTTTCCACAGATAATGAGGTCAAACTCTCCTAATTTACGGACACCAGCTGCAAGCGTATATCCGGTTACCAGAGTATCAGCACCTGCAAACTCATGGTCACTCAGAAGTACGGCGTCATCAACGCCGAGAGCAAGCGTAGAACGCAATGCATCTTCTGCCTGCGGTGGCCCCATAGTTATAACCGTAACCCTGCCACCACACTTTTCCCTGATTCTCAAGGATTCTTCTATCGCGTACATGTCAAACGGATTAATAATACTCGCTACCCCCTCTCGCACAAGAGTGTTCGTCTGGGGGTTTATTTTTACCTCAGTTGTATCCGGCACCTGTTTAATTGATACGATTACATTCATTACTTCTTCCCTTTGCTGCGCTTTATCAACCCAAGCGCGATAACGTTGCGCTGAATTTGATTAGTCCCTTCATATATCTGAGTTATCTTTGCATCGCGCATCATCTTTTCAACAGGGTAATCCTTCATATATCCATAACCACCGAATATCTGAACGGCGTCAACCGTAACTTTCATAGCAACGTCGGAAGCAAACGTTTTTGCCATCGCGCTATAAATTGAAACGTTTTTTGCACCAGAATCAATGAGACGCGCTGCGTTATACACAAGACCACGCGCTGCTTCTATCTGGATAGCCATATCTGCAAGTGTGTGCTGAATCACCTGGAAAGATGCAATCGTCTGGCCAAACTGTTTGCGTTGAATAGCATACTCCAGTGCCGCATCAAGTGCTCCCTGTGCTATGCCAACTGCCTGTGCGCCGATTCCAGGCCTGGTCGTATCAAAAACTTTCATTGCAACCATGAAACCCATCCCCGGACGGCCAACTATGTTCTCTTTCGGAACAGAAACGTTTTCGAATACGAGTTCCCGCGTCGCTGAAGCGCGGATACCAAGTTTATCTTCTTTCTTGCCAAAACTGAAACCTGGCGTACCTTTTTCGAGAAGAAAAGCAGTTGCACCTCTTGCTCCACGTGATTTATCCGTCATCGCGATAATCGTATACAGGTCAGCTTCACCACCATTAGTACAGAATATTTTCGTGCCGTTCAATACATAATTATCGCCATCTTCACGTGCAGTCGTCTCTATTGCTGCTGCGTCACTGCCGGCATTCGGCTCCGTCAAGCCATAAGCGCACAAAATTTCCCCGCTCGCAACACGTGGCAGATATTTTTTCTTCTGTTCCTCTGTCCCGAATAAAAGCAACGGGAAAGCGCCGAGAGCGCTTGCTGCATAACTGACCGCTACCCCTGCGCAGGTACGGCTTAGTTCCTCGGTAGCAATGCTCATTTCCAGACAACCTCCGCCAAGACCGTCGTATTCCTCGGGGATAAATACACGAAACAAATCTGCCTGAGCAAATTCTTTTATTAACTCGCGCGGAAATTCACTTTTCTCGTCAAGCTCCTGTCTTTTTGGAAGCACTTTTTCCTGAGCAATTTTTCGCGCCAGGTCACGAATCATTATCTGTTCTTCACTAAACCCATAATTCATATCGTCCATACTTTACCTCCTGAGACTGTCATCATGAGGGCGAAGTCTGAAGGATCTCGTAACAGAAATGGGATCCTTCGCTGACGCTCAGGATGGCTGCTTTGCAGTCATTTTTCTGAGCGCTTTCCTCGCAGCATCTATCTCTGCTTCTTTCTTACTCCAGCCAGTAGAGAGCGCTATTGTTTTACCATCAATAATTACTGCAACACGGAATTTCTGCCTGTGCGGCGGCCCAAAAACCTTTAGCACCTCATACTTCGGCGGTTCGTGATACCGCTGTTGAACTATGGTCTGCAGCCGGTTTTTGTACTCGGTTATTCTAATCCGCGTCAGTGAATCAAAATAACTAAGTGCAAATTTGGCCGATGCTTCGTAGCCCTTGTCCAGGAATACTGCGCCAGCGACTGCTTCTATTGTGCTCGCAATCACCCGTTTTTTCTTCCTTCCACCGCTCTTTTCTTCACCTGCGCCAAGTAATATAAACTTGGCAATACCTATTTTCCTGGCCCAGCGGTAGAGACCATCACGACTGATAAGAACGCCCCTTAGTTGAGAGAGTTCACCTTCCTGTTTGTCTGGATACTTCTTATACAAGTACACTGCAGCAACCAGATTAAGTACGCCATCGCCCAAGAATTCGAGACGCTCGTTGTTATAGTCAGCAGGCAGGCCTTGCTCCAGGGCATAGGAACGATGGGTAAGTGCGAGGGCAAGTAACGATTTGTCCTGAAAATTTAAACCGAGCGTTTTTTCTGCAGCGAGGATATCATTCTGCATAACGACATACTACCAATGTAGCATTATGTCCACCAAAACCGAGCGAATTTGATATTAAGGAATTAACTTCCATTTCTCTTGGATTATTTGGTACGTAATCCAGGTCGCAATCAGGGTCGGGCGTCTGGTAATTTACTGTTGCATGTACCATCCCTTTATTCATACAAAGGACTGATGCAATTATTTCTACTGCTCCAGCAGCACCAAGCATATGACCAAGCATTGATTTTGTGGATGATACCGCGAGTTTACGTGCATGTTCGCCAAAGGCCTTCTTTATTGCAAGCGTTTCTGATTTGTCATTAAGTGGAGTTGAGGTGCCGTGTGCATTCACGTAATCAATATCCTCGGGGCTTAATCCGGCATCATTGATAGCCATCTTCATGCTGCCAGCTGGCGCCTCACCGGATGGGTCTGGCGCAGTAATGTGATATGCATCGTCAGTTGCTCCATATCCAGCGAGTTCTGCAAAAATACGAGCACCCCGGCTACGAGCATGTTCCAGTTCTTCTATAACAAGAATCCCGGCACCTTCAGACATAATAAAACCATCGCGGTCTTTATCAAACGGACGTGATGCGTGTTCCGGGTCGTCGTTTCTCGTTGAAAGCGCCTTCATAGAGCAAAAACCAGCAAGCCCGACAGGTGTAATAGCCGCTTCTGACCCACCAGAAATGATAACATCTACCTTATTATCCCGGATAAGCCGGAGTGCATCGCCAAGGGCATGTGAACTTGAAGCGCAGGCACTTGAGACCGAATAGTTAGGACCTTTAAATCCGTACATTATCGCAATTTCGCCTGGCGAAATATTTGTAATAAGCATAGGGATAAAGAACGGACTAACGCGTAACGGACCCTTTGATAGTAAAACGCCAACTTCTCGCTCCAGCGTCTTCAGGCCGCCGATTCCGGTGCCGCAAACTACGCCGATACGGTATGGGTCTTCTTTTGATATGTCCAGACCCGAGTTCTCAATTGCCTGCGCCGCTGCTGCAACGGCAAACTGTGCAAACCTATCCATCCGTGGGATGCACTTTCTGTCAATATATTTAACCGGGTCAAAATTCTTAACTTCACCTGCTATTCTTGAAGAATATTGACTCGCATCAAAAAGAGAAATCTGACCGATACCCGACTTTCCAGCGAGCAGGCCTTCGCAATACTCGTCAAGAGTATTGCCAATTGGCGTAATAACGCCCATTCCTGTTATAACCGCACGTCTTCTTGCCACAACTTTTGTCCTTTACCTGTTATTGCGAGCCGCGGTAGCCGCCAAGCTGTAGCCGCAACCTTCAGGTTGCGTAGGTTGCGTAAGCAATCCCGTAACACTAATGGAATTGCCCGCCGTCTCCTAAAAGATACCTCGCAACGGCAACTCAGGCCTTTTCTTCCTGGTGCTGTTTTATGTAACCAATAGCCTTGCCAACTGTATCAAGTTTTTCTGCTTCCTCGTCAGGGATTTCCAGATCGAACTTTTCCTCAAGAGCCATTACCAGCTCGACGGTATCCAGAGAATCTGCTCCCAGGTCATTGACAAACGATGCCTCTGGTGTTACCTGTCCAATGTCAACACCGAGATGCTCACTGATAATCTGCTTGACATCTTCTTCTACTGACATACCAACACCTCCATTTTTAATATATCGCGTATTAAATCGCCATCCCGCCATCAACCCGGATCACTTCACCGGTGATGTAGTCGGATTCAGAACCCGCCAGGAATAAACATAGATTTGCTACATCTTCAGGAAGACCAATGCGACCAAGCGGGATTTGTTTTTCAAGTTCCTGTTTCTGCGTGTCTGAAAGTACATTGGTCATTCTCGTCTTTATGAAACCAGGTGCTATTGCGTTTACTGTTATGTTGCGGCTTGCAAGTTCTCTTGCGCAACTTTTTGTCAAAGCAATCAATCCACCTTTGGAACTAGCGTAATTTGCCTGTCCCGGATTTCCTATAATACCTATTATAGAGGACATATTTATTATTTTTCCGTACCGCTGTTTCATCATTTGCCTGGTACATGCACGAATCATATTGAAGCTACCCTTAAGATTCACGGCAAGTACTTTGTCCCACTCATCGTCGCTCATTCTGATAACCAAATTATCCTTAGTTATACCTGCATTGTTCACCAGTATATCTATCCTGCCAAGCTTGTCAATAGTCCTGGCAACAAAACTCTCGCAACTCTTTATATCAGTCACATCCAGCAGGTAACCTGCAATGTTTTCTTCAGCATACTCCTTATCACTCTTTGATAGTTCTCTTGCCGCTTTCTCTACTTCGGGCAAGTTGATGTCACCTATCGCTACACAAGCACCAGCGCGCAGGAGCTTGCCTGTAATCGCATAACCAATTCCCTGTGCTCCGCCGGTTACTATCGCAACCTTGTCTTTCAAATCCATACATATATCCTTTTTCTCACAATCTTACGAGTGCTGAACCCCAGGTAAAGCCGCCACCAAAAGCAACAAGTAATATAAGGTCACCCTGTTTTACGCGACCACTCTGCACGGCTTCATCCAGAGCAACGGCTACAGTTGCTGCCGACATATTCCCATACCTGTCTATATTTACTGCAACCCGGGCCATTGGAATAGTCAGTTTCTTCGCCAACCCACGAATAATCCTCAAGTTTGCCTGGTGTGGTATTACCAGAGCGATGTCTTCTGGTTTTACCTTATGCTTATCAAGCAATGATTCCGCTGAATCGGCCATGCTATTTATAGATACCTTGAAAACTTCGTTACCTTTCATCTGGATAGTATGCTGCCTTGCGTTAACTGTTTCGTGGCTTGCAGGCAGGCGCGAACCACCAGCTGGTTGATATAACAGGTCACCGTATTTACCATCTGCATGCAAATCAAACCCGATAAAACCAGCATTATCATCATCTGGCTTCAAAACACAGGCACCTGCACCATCTCCAAACAATACGCAACTCGACCTGTCCTGCCAATCAGTAATCCTCGTAAGTGTCTCACTTGCTATCACCAGAGCGCATTTATAACCACCGGAATTTATGAGTGTATCAGCGGTTGCAAGTGAATAAATAAAACCAGCACATGCGGCGCTCAGGTCAAAAGCAGCAATTTGCTTCAGGCCAAGTTTATGCTGGACTATACACGCAGTAGATGGGAATAACATATCCGGTGTAATTGTAGCGATTATAAGGAGGTCGACTTCTTCTTTAGAGCAACCTGCCCTTTCAATCGCCTGCCTCCCTGCCTCTATAGCAAGGTCGCTTGTCGCCTGTTCAGCCGACGCAATCCGGCGTTCTTTTATTCCTGTCCTGGTCATAATCCATTCATTAGAAGTATCGACCATTTTCTCCAGGTCAAAATTTGTAAGAATCTTTTCTGGAACATAAGAACCAGTGGAAACAATTCTAGACATGAATTTGTCTCGCAAATGCATCAGTAATTCTGTTAATCAGGTTACTTTTCACCGTTTCCGAAGCAGCTCGAATAGCATATGCAATTGCACGTTCACTTGATGAACCATGAGCTATTATGCAAACGCCATTCAATCCAAGCAACGGCAAGCCGCCATATTTCTCATAGTTCAGTTTTTCATCTACGCTTGTAAACCGGTCCCGAACATATTTTTTACTCTTAGATTTGGAACTCTCGTCAAACATTTCAGTTCTTATCCAATTGGTTATACCTTCATACACCTTAACGATAACGTTACCGACAAAGCCGTCGCACACAATTACATCTACCACGTCATTACTTATGTCAAAACCTTCTATATTTCCATAGAAATTAAGATTACTTGCTTCAAGAAGTTTGTATGTACTAATAGTAAGTCTATTTCCTTTACCTTTCTCAGTGCCTATATTTAACAATCCGATACTTGGGTTTTTCTTGCCAAATATTACCTGTGCGTAAGCAGAACCTAACCTTGCAAACTGTAAAAGATGTTCTGCACAACAGTCAACATTAGCACCTACATCCAATATTATAGCCCTGCCATGACCAACAGGAAAAAGTGACGCAATCGCTGGTCTTGAAATGCCAGGAATACACCCAAGAATCATATATCCTGCTGTCATTACTGCTCCTGAATTGCCAGCAGATACAAATCCAGACGCATGGCCATCTTTGAGATATTTTAAACCAACCATAATAGACGAATTTGGTTTTTTTCTACAGGCAATGACAGGGCTTTCATCCATCTGTATGGTCTGACTCGCGTGCAAAATCTCTGCCTTTAAACCAGGTGATGGGAGTTGTGCTATCAGGGTTTTTAGACGTGCTTCGTCTCCAACTAAGACAAGACTACTGATTCCCATTTGTGCTTGAGCTAGATATGCACCCTGAATAACGACCTTTGGTGCAAAATCGCCACCCATTGCATCAACCACAATCTTATCAGGCATTTTGTATTACTTTTTCGGCTCCGCCACTGTGATTATATGCTTGCCATTATAATAACCACAATGCGGACAGACCATATGTGATAGTTTTGGCTGGTGACATTGAGGGCACAAAGAGGTATTAGCAGCTTCCGCCTTCCAGTTGGCTCGGCGCTTATCCCTTCTCGATTTTGAATGCCTTCTCTTTGGATTTGCCATTTTCAGCGTAAATGATAATAAATTGACCTGCTACTGTCAAGGATTATTTGTTACTTCGCTACAAGTTTTGCTGCAGCCCTGGCAATCAGAATGCCTTCATTTGTTGGGACAACAAGAATTTTGACCTTAGAAGCACGCGAACTTATCATCCGTTCTATTCCTTCTACGGCCAGCTGATTACTTCTTTTATCCAGTTTAACTCCAAGCCAGTCCATCCCCTGACAAATGAGCTCACGAACCAAGGGAGCATTTTCTCCAATACCTGCTGTAAATACGATAGCATCTACACCATTAAGTATAGATACATAAGCACCTATGTATTTTTTCACACGGTACACGAATATCTCTATCGCAAGGCGTGCACGCTTGTCGCCTTCAGAAGTATGTTCAATCAAATCTCTCATGTCCCTTGAAATTCCCGAAATCCCAAGCAGGCCACTCTGACTATTCAACAGATGGTCAACACTAGATGGAGTCATGTCTTCCTTGCCAAGCAAAAAAGCTACTATTGAAGGGTCTATGTCTCCACAACGTGTGCCCATAACAAGTCCTTCAAGAGGAGTAAACCCCATAGAAGTATCAATTACTTTTCCCCTGTCAATCGCAGTAATGCTACAGCCATTTCCAAGATGGCAGGTTATCAACCGTAACTGACGTAACGGTTTCTTGAGCAGTTTAGCCGTGTGTTCGCTTACGTACTCGTGAGAAGTGCCGTGAAATCCATAACGGCGAATCTTATATTTAACGTAAAATTCATAAGGTAATGCGTATGTATAAGCATAGGCGGGCATTGTCTGGTGGAAAGCAGTATCAAATACTGCGGCCTGTGGAATACCTGGAAATTCCTTTTCACAAGCAATTATCCCGGTCAAATTGTGTGGATTATGCAGAGGAGCAAGAGGAATGCATTTACGTATATCTTCTTTTACTTCTTCGTTTATGAGTACCGGTTCGGTAAATTTCTCTCCACCATGAACCACCCTATGCCCTATTACTGTTATTTCCTTTTTGTCCGAAATGACGCCTATTTCGCCGTCAAGAAGAAGTTCAGTAATCCATGAAATTCCACCCGCATGAGTCGTAACTGGACGTACCAACGTAATCTGACGCTCTTTCTTCGCTTCCAGAAAACTATGGTGCAAAACAGAATCATGCATCCCGATTCTGTCCAGTAACCCATGCGCTAACATTTTTTCTGTACCCATTTTTAGGAGTTGATACTTAATTGAAGACGAACCACAGTTCAAAACCAGTACTTTCATTTCCGATACTCCTTTTCGCTCCATTGGTAAATTTCTTTTTCTTTGAAGAAAAAACTGATTTCGCGAGACGCTGTCGCTGGCGAGTCAGAAGCATGGATAACGTTATGCCTGTTATCCCTTGCAAACTGCCGGCGTATTGTACCATCTTTCGCTTCTACCGGGTCAGTCGCACCAGCAATCTCCCGGACCCGGTCTATCACGTTTTCTCCCTCCCAAACCATTACAAGACAGGGATTGGAACTCATAAACTTCACGAGTGGTTCATAGAAATCTTTTCCTTTATGACACGAATAGAATTCAGACGCCTGATTTTCTGACATTAATACCAGCCGTGCGGCAATCAGACGTAGTCCGTCCTGCTCAAGACGAGACACAACGTTCCCGACTATCCTTTGGCACAGAGCATCTGGCTTTATAATTACCAGCGTCCTGTCCGTCATCGCGAACCAACCAACTTCTCCAGGATAGCATTCCCCATCTCTACGGTACCGACAGCGGTAAAATCGTCCGGCGTCGGTTTGAAATCATAGGTCACTGATTTACCCTCTCTGATTACCTCTGCAACAGCTCGCTCCAGCGCTTGAGCCGCCTTGTTTTCTCCGATGTACTCCAGCATCATTTTTGCTGAAAGTATCATTGCAGTAGGATTTACCCTGTTTTTTCCTGCATACTTCGGCGCACTCCCATGAGTCGTTTCAAATACCGCAATGTCAGTACCTATATTCGCACCCGGTGCTACTCCAAGACCACCTACCAGGCCAGCGCAAAGGTCGCTAAGTATATCGCCATACAGATTTGGTAAAACAAGCACGTCGTAGAGATGCGGTTTTTGTACAAGCTGCATACACATATTGTCAACAATTTTGTCTTCTGATTCAATGTCGGGATAATCTTTCGCTATGTCGCGAAAGACCTCGAGAAAAAGCCCATCCGAGTGCTTCATTATGTTTGCTTTGTGTACTGCAGTGACTTTCCTGCGGCCGTGCTGCCGTGCATATTCAAAAGCGAAATTAACTATTCTGACTGTTGCAGTAACCGAAATCGGCTTTATGCTTATTCCAGAGTCCCTCCGCACCTTTGCACCGTGTTTCCCAAGCCAGTTAATCAACTCGAGAGTTTCTTTCTGGTCTTTCTTAAATTCGATACCTGCATACAGGTCCTCGGTATTCTCACGTACGATAACAAGGTCGACTCCCTCGTATTTTGACTGAACCCCGGGATACGTTTTATAAGGCCGCAAACATACGTACAGGTCGAGCTTTTGCCGCAATGCTACGTTTACGCTTCTAAAACCGGTCCCAACCGGCGTAGTTATAGGCCCTTTAAGTGCCACCTTGTTTCGTTTTATTGACTCAAGCACTAAATCTGGCAGCGGGGTACCATATTTTTCCATTATGTTAATACCTGCTTCCTGAATGTCCCATTCTATTGGAATGCCGAGGGCATCCACCAGTTGACGCGTAACGTCCACGATTTCCGGTCCAATTCCGTCACCCGGTATCAAGGTTATCTTGCGAGGGTCGTCCTGTATGTTATCATTCTTTTTATGCTTTGAACTTGCCATATTTTTTTATGTACGGAACCACCCCGCCTTCATCAAGTATTTTTTTAACAATACCAGCCGGTGGTGTAAATTTTATCTCTTTCTCGCTAGTTACGTCTTTCACTATACCGTGTTCAATGTCTATCTCTATGTCATCCCCTGCCTGTATTTTATCCGTATCCAACTCTATTGGGATAATCCCCAGGTTAACTGCATTACGAAAGAAAATTCTTGCAAATGACTTTGCCAGAATATACTTAATCCCGAGTTCCTTTAAAACAGCTGCAGCGTGCTCCCGCGAGGAACCCAGGCCAAAATTCTTGCCGCAAACTAATACATCACCTGGTTTTACGCTCGAAGCAAACTCCGGATTTATATCCTCAAGTGTATGTTTTGCCAACTCTGGAATGTTTTGCCGAAGATGAAAATAGCGTCCTGGCGCAAGCAAGTCAGTGTTTATGTTATCTCCAAATTTATGTATTTTCATTCTATATCACATTGTCATTGCGAGCCCGAAGGGCGAAGCAATCCCTTACCAGCCAAAAACTATCCACCTATGATAATTCCTGCGGGTCAGCAATGTATCCCTTGATAGCTGAGCATGCAGCAACTGCAGCCGAAGATAGATATACCTCTGAATTTGGGTTACCCATTCGTCCGCGGAAGTTCCGATTCTGGGTCGCAAGACACTTCTCTCCGTCAGCAAGAATACCAAGATGCACTCCAGAGCAGGGACCGCAACCAGGCGCCGTTACCAAACCGCCTGCGCTCACGAACTGCTCCAGTATCCCCTCTTTGAGCGCCTTTTCATACGTTGCCTGAGAAGCAGGTGTTATTATAAGACGCGTATTCGTTGCTCTCTTTTTTCCTTTCAGAATTTGCGCAGCAATCCTTAAATCTTCAATTCTCCCGCCTGTGCAAGAACCAATGAATACCTGGTCAATATGAACTTTCTCTTTCGCAATTTCGCTAACTGGCTGGACATTATCAACGGTATGAGGTTGTGCAACCATAGGTTTCAGGGTCTCTGCAGATATTTCAATTGTACGTTCGTATCGAGCATCGGAATCAGAAGACATCTCTTTCCAATCCTGCTCGCGCCCCTGTTCTCTGAGATAATTTTTAGTCATTTCATCTGATGAGACAATGCCTGTCTTTGCACCTGCCTCTACTGCCATGTTACAGAGTACCTGCCGTTCAGGCACTAGCATTTTCTCTACTGTCTTCCCGGCAAACTCAAGTGCTTTGTATGTCCCGCCATCAGCGCCAATCATTCCAATAAGGTAAAGCATGATATCCTTCGCAGTTACCCATCGGTTAAGTTCTCCTTCAATTTTTATGAGCCAGGAGGCAGGCACTCTAAGCCACTGTTCTCCAAGTCCCACAGCAATAGCGGCATCCGTTGACCCGACCCCGCATGCAAAAGCACCAAGCGCACCTGAAGTACAAGTATGGGAATCAGAGCCAAGGATAAGTTCACCCGGATGAACAAACGTTTCTATCATCCGCTGATGGCAGATGCCACATTCAATATCGCTCAAGGTGATTCCATATTCGCGCGCACGCTCTCTTAGCAACTTATGACAATTTGCAAGCTCCTGCCTTGGAGAGGGGGAAGCGTGGTCCAAAAAAGATACTATTGATTCTGGTTTTGCCGGCCCATGAAGACCAAGTTCATCAAAGCGACTCCAGGCAAGCGGGCCGGTTCCATCTTGCAATAACACTCTGTCGACATGCACAACCACAAGTTCACCAGGCATTACTTTGCGTCCCGGATTTTCAGTCAGGTGCACGCTGATTATTTTCTCTGAAATCGTCATCCAGTTGTCATTGCGAGCCCGAAGGGCGAAGCAATCTCATAACTCTTCATACAAATCCCGCCATCTTGGATTAAATCCATTTACCAGTACAAGTTTCTTATCCCGTGAGCCCGCCTTAATTTGCTTTTCTCGGGTAATCGCCGTCAGGGCATCACTAAACAACTCATAATACACCAATTTGCTTACATTGTACTTGTTGGTGAAACCCTTTATTATCTTTTCCTTGTGTTCAAATACTCTCTTACGAAGGCTACTGGTTATACCAGTATACAGGACTGTATTTCTTTCATTCGCCATTATGTAGACAGTATATATTTTATTCACTGGTACGAGATTGCTTCGTCAAGTGCTTACGCACTTTCCTCGCAATGACAGTTGTATAAAGTTCATCCAGCTGACGCGTCATTTCATCTATATCGTATTGGGGGTAAACGCGCCTCTTCCCATAGGCGCCAAAACGCCCTCTTTCGTCTGGATTGTCCAGTAACCGTAGCACATAATCACTCATTTTGTCAACATCGTGCGGAGCTACAAGATACCCGTTTATCCCATGTAGCACCGCTTCCCGCGCTCCATCAACCCAGGTAGCAACAATTGGCTTGCCAGCAGCCATTGCCTCCGGAAAAACACGTGGCAGTCCTTCCCATAAAGAAGTGAGAACGAGAATATCAAATAACGCGACACAGGAGGAAACATCACGCCTCCAACCCGTAAGAATTAACTTATCCTTCAGATTCAGGCGTTCTATCTCTTTTTCTATTTGAGGACGTAACAAACCATCACCAATCAATACAAATTGCACATCAGTACGTTTGTCTGAAACTTTCTTCGCGAGATAAACAAAATCCAGTGGCGCCTTCTGTGGTTTGAAACAACCGACCATCCCTATAACAGGAATACCTTTCTTAATACCAATCTGTTTCCTTGTGTTTTCTATTTTGTCCTCTGGAACCGCTGCAAAGTCACTCACCTTTATACCGCTATGAATAACAAGGTATTGTTCTCGTTTCCCTATGCCCGCTAATAGCCCTTTCTGGATATTTTCGCTTGACACGGCTACGAGGGCAGTAGTTATAGGTGCCGTGAGACATTCGGTAAACTGTAAGATGCATCTTACAGGGAGTGGCTGAAAATCGTTAAAACCAAATCCGTGATAGGTATGAATAAGGACAGGCACACCTGCAAAGAAAGCAGCCCACCGTCCTATTATCCCCGCCTTTGAAGAATGGGTGTGAATAATATCAGGTCTAATCAATATACACAAGAGCCAGATGTGCGCCAGAGTAATAAAGTCATGAAATGGAGATATCCGGCGTCCAAGCGATGGAATAAATCTGGTTTCATATCCCACTGCACTGGAGGCCTCATCATCCAGAATACCCCCACGGCCGGAAAACAGATACCCTCTGTAACGCTTTGGGTCAAGATGATTAAGCGTATAGAGCGTATTCTGTTGTGCACCGCCAAGTTCCAGCTTCGTTATTACATGTGCTATTTTTGTTCTTCTTCTTGTTCTTTTAGGAACCATTCTAATTCTTTCTTCAGCCCTGCGCGTAAATCTGTACCAGGGACAAACCCAAGAATATCACGGGCGCGTTTGTTATCGGCAAGTGTCTCATGCATCTCCCCCGGTTGAGAAGGACAAAATTCTATCCTGACTTCCCTTCCAGCGATGTCCTCCAGTAAAGACACAGCGTCACGAACGGTTATCTCTGTCCCGCCACCAATATTGTATATATCACCGGGAATACCTTTTTCCGCCGCTTTCAAAGTTGATTCAACCGCATCATCAATATAGGTAAAATCTCTCTTCTGGCTCCCATCGCCATATACAACAATCGGCTCTCCATTTAAGAGTCCGTCTATGAATTTGTAGAAAGCCATATCCGGCCTCTGTCTTGGGCCATACACAGTAAAATATCGAAGAGTAACAACCGGCAATCCGAATTGCTTGAAATAGAGACGTCCGAGATTCTCACATGCAACTTTTGTTATTCCGTACGGAGAAACAGGTTTTGGCAACTGTTCCTCTTTCATCGGTACGGGGTTATCTCCGTATATGGAACTCGAAGATGCAAGAATGACTTTTTTTACCTTAGAATTTACTTCCCTGATTGCTTTAAGGAGACGGTGTGTTGCGATTATGTTACGCTGCACGTAGACCTCAAAATCATCACCCCATCCATTGCGGACGCCTGGCTGCGCAGCCAGATGAAAAACGTAATCTGTATCCTGTACCGCATCAGTTAACTTATCAGTTGACATCTCTCGCTTGAGCAATTTAAACCTTTTGTTACCTATAAAGTTCTTCAGGTTTTGTTCTTTTCTTCCCTGCGAATAGTAGTCAGTAAAACAATCTATACCCGTAATTACACAGTTATCACGCAGTAGCGATTCGCAAAGATGTGAACCAATAAATCCAGCACAACCTGTAACGAGACATTTACCTGTCATTTTCTCTCTAGTATTTAGCGACATTACGTGCTGCTGATGCAGCCGCTTCTCTTCCCTGCAATATTGCATCCTCCATAGTAGAATACTCCCATCTACCATACCGTCCAATTGAGATTATTCCCGTGTGTTTAAGCCAATCAAGAATAACTCTCCTTGACCGCTTCCAATGATGGTCATAAAGGACGTAGCCGTAATCCAACACAAGGGTTTTCTGAACGATTGGTTCTGCATCTCGTTTTGCAAATCCGCATTTATACAAGTCCCTGAGTACGCTATCTTCAAATCCATGAAGCCGTTTACGGGACATTCCAACTGGGGCTTGAGAAACTTCGGTTGAGACCGAGTACGTGCCACGTGGTACCATACTGGATGACAGCGCACCAGGAAAACCAACGCGGTAAAACCTGTATTTCTTTTCCGGCACATACAACCAATGCCAGTTACCGGGAGGGCTTCCGCGAAAGCCAAAATTAACGTTTATCACACTGTTCCACCTCAATCTACGAGCTGCCTGGCGTACGGAATCCGGGACATCTTCAATTCTTTTCACTAATTCCACCAGAGGAATCGTAGAAATTAGAACGTCATATTTTACAGAGTGTACACCAGTAGCGTCACGCAGCAAGACAACCTTTTTCTTATTATTTACCCTCAGTACCTCAACACCTGTTTTTAACTCACCCGAGTTACCCACAGGGTTAACAAACCCATCGACTAATGACTGGATACCACCGACTTGGGGATAGTAGAATTGCGCATTATAACCGATACCGGTTTTGGTCGCTCCAAGTGCACCTGCTATAACCTCATCTATGTCTGGCTGTGGGACATACCTCCCGACCCACTCACAACTTAGTTCTTCAAGTGGGACTCGCCACACCTTTGTGTTGTACGGCTTCATAAAACAGCGGGTAATTCCGTGACCAAAAGTATCCTCTGTCCAGTTAGCAAAATTATCTCTCCTCTGACGATGGTTATATACCTCAATAAAACCATTTACGCATTGCCGAACAACGGCTGGCGGTAAACCATGGAGGTTAACCTGAAATGGGTAAGGAATTACTGTGCCCAGAGTATAGATGCTCGCCCTACGTCTGTGCCGGACAAGTTTCGCTGTGGCTATCTTCCGAAGCAAAGCAAGAGACGCTGGTTTGCGAAGATGAAGCAAATGGCCGGTATAATCAAAGAGAAAACCGTCTGTTTTTTCGGTCCGACATAGTCCGCCAGGTACGGGAGAACGCTCGAAAATAAGAAATTCATTTCCCGGATGGATTTTGTGGAGGTGGTAAGCAGTGCTCAAGCCAGCAAGGCCAGCGCCAACAAGGACAATCACTACTCCTTTACCTCCACTGAACTCAGAGCATTAAATGCAAATGCACCGACAGCGACGACAACACCGAGCACAAGTGCGGCGTATTCAAACTTCAAGATAGTTATCAGAAACGCAGCTATTGAAAGACAGGCAGAAACAAGCAATGTTGTTTGAACCACCCGTTTTCTTCTGATTCCCATCGCTTCCATTCGCAGTGCAAAATGGTCTTTAGACCCCTCAAAAATTGATTTCCCGCGGCGCATTCTATGAAAACTCACAAGCACTGTGTCATAGAGTGGGATACCGAGAACAAGTATAGGTGCAAACAGAGCGATATTATTCACTGTCGTATAACTTTCACCAAGCGAGAGAGCTGCAAGGCTAAATCCAATGAATAAACTTCCTGCGTCACCGAGAAAAATTCTTGCCGGCTGCCAGTTATAGTGCAGAAAACCAAGTAATGCTCCAGCGAGTGCAACGGAAGCAAAATTAACGTAAATTGCCTCCGTAGGTAGAGCAATAAAGAAGAGGGCAAGCGCTGCAACGAAACCAGTCCCTGCACAAAGTCCATCCATTATATCAATTATATTCAGAGAATTTGTAATGCCAACTACCCACAGAACCGTCAGAGGAATAGCTACCCATGGATTACTTATGAAGTGGATTCTGATACCAAAAGAAATAAGTATAAGTGCTGCAATCACTTCGACGAGGAGCTTGAAACGATAATCCAACCCTCTGACATCATCCCATACGCCAAGCAACATTATTGTAGTGCCACCAAACAAAAGTCCACGAAGGTTATATAGTGTGCCTGTAGGGAAATGCGTAAGAAAACGCAACAATATCATGCTCAGTACAAAAGAACCCCAGATAGCAACTCCGCCAAGATATGGAACTGGGAGTTTGTGGGTTTTGACAGGCGAATTAGGAACGTCCAGTATATGCCACTTAGTCGCCAACCATATTGAGACAGGCGTCATTCCAAGAGCAAGCAATGCAGAGACCACGAATGTGGAAACGTAAAGGATTGCAGGAGACCATATCATTGGTTTTTATCTCCTCTCTTTTTTTTCTTATCCTCGGGGTGAGTGCTTGAGTCCTGCGCTTTTATAATAACACTCCTCACATCGGATGGTCCGGATGTGATATCTTGAGAAACTTTTGTGCGAGCGATCTGCGTCCAGATGCTATCCGGATAGTTTCCAAGTATAAGGTCGTATGAAACGCGAGCTTTTTCTAAGTTCCCGAGCGCTTCGTATGACTGTGCGATATAGTATTGAGCATAGTCAGGATTGCCATCGCGCGAATAGTGCTTTATGTGGTCCCAGAATACGTTTATCGCTTCATGCCAGCGTTCAAGCTTCTGAAGACAAGTCCCTGATTTTAAGGATGCAGATGCCGCTGACCTATGTTCAGGGTAGTCACGCACAAGATGCGAGTAAGTAGCATATCCACGATGATAATCATGATACTTATAAAGGTAGATATCGCCGATGAAATACAAAGCATCGCCAGCAAGAGAAATATGCGGGTATTCCGTTATCAGTTCCTCAAGATGTCGAATTGCAGCTGGAAAATCCTGTTTTTCAAAATGTCTTTCTGCAAGTATGAAAAAGTACAGGGGCTTAGGAAATGCCATATTTTCCTCAATTAAACGACACCTATCCTCTACGACTCTCTTCCATCTTGTATTTGGAAATTCACTTATCAATTGCTGATAGGTGGCTAATGCCAGTTCAAGTTCGTTTCTATAAAGAAAATACTGATTAGAAAGGTTGAATAAAGCATCTTCCTTTATACGTGAGGTTGTCGCAATCTTTGTGAGACGATTCAATGCATCCACGCTTAGATTAAGATACTCTGGAGAATCCGTAAGATGCGTAAGATAGAAATTTGCAATCAGATGTAGCGCGCTTTCCCGGA
>Ga0210056_1000229_pt1 | contig 43010 bp, 39 predicted proteins | sample CryGeyCG2014_080_2_FD_183965 | JGI IMG/M metagenome (GOLD analysis project Ga0210056, IMG submission 183965) | Groundwater microbial communities from aquifer - Crystal Geyser CG07_land_8/20/14_0.80 (SPAdes) (version 2) | ecosystem: Environmental > Aquatic > Deep subsurface > Groundwater | place...
GGAGATGCAGGTAAATGAGATTTAGAAATTTACCTAAGTTTTTGTCTTGAAAAAACACTACCTAGTGAAAACGATTTTTGCATAATCCTTGAAAACCAGCATAAAATCAGGGATCTTAAAAAATCAACTGTCAAAGTCGGGACAAAATAACCTTTTGCCCATATCCCTCTGTCATCCCAATATACCTTTTTCAAGAAAGCAAACTTTATCTTTAGTGCTTTACTGGTATTCGACTTTATTGTTTCCACTACTTTACTCACCGCATACTTTGGGGGAATGACCATATACAAATGGACATGATCAAGATCTATACCTATCTCAAGATATTCCCATTCAGGGTAATATTTCCTTATCTCTAGGAGTTTTATTTTTAGATAGTCTTTTACCCCCTTTACGAGTATCTTCCTTCGGTATCGGGTTATCCAGACAATGTGATATTGAGTTTTGTATACGGTATGGGCTGATTTTTTTAGTTTCATTTTTTATTATATCAAAGTACGAACGGAAGATACAGGAAACTGCTCTCATCCCCACCCTTACAGGTGGGGAGTTCCCGCTATATTAAAAACCTCATCCTGATCGCTTCCTTCATTATTCTCACAATATTCATTAACGAGTTCTAAAACTTTTACATTCGGAGAAAGGACTTTTGATATATCAGCTATCCAAGACTTGTCTTTACAAATAGCTGGGTTGGAAACCTCAAATTTGCGCTCTTTTGGGTTAAAGGCAATGATTATCTTTACTCTTCTATAATCTTTATCAACTATATATTCTCCAAGTAATGCAGTCATTAGTGCGGTTACTCGCTGCTGACCATCAATCAGTATCTTTTTCCCTTTTGCCTTAGTTCCATCCTTAAGTCTCACAGAAGGATTGTGCCATGCAATTAAATAACCTATCGGAAATCCTTCGTATAATGAATCAATAAGATCACGTACTTTTATTGCATTCCAAACAAAAGGACGCTGAATTTCCGGTACGGCAATTTCATTTGATTTGATGTCAACTAGTAAGGCTTGAATGGATCTTTGATTTACTGAATATCTATGGATTAACATATTACACCTCTTTTCTTTTAAAATATAAATAAAAATAGACGCAAGTTTCCTAATTTACTCTACAAAATTATTTAGTCTCTCCCTATTTGACAGTTTCAGAACTTTTTGTATAAGCAATGAAACTGAAAAGTATATCAAAAATTAGAAAAGTTACTGAATTATTTAGCAAGTAAAACCGTCTCTGACAAAATATTTTATCTATACTTTTCATATTTTTTTATGATTTTTTTCGTAAATATCTCGCAAAAATTCAAAGCCTCTAGTGCCATAAATCTTACATATTTCATTAGCGCACTCTTCAAAACCTGAAGCATAAAGACATTCAACAATTGAGCGAATATCCTTTTGATCGTAATCAGGAGTTGAATTTTTTAAGATTTCTAAGAATATTTTACCTACATATTTACCAGCATCTTTATTTTTATCCTTTAAATTATTGAGATATTTGAGGAAAAACGGAGCATTGAAATCAACATGAATATATGGAGCAGATAATTTCAGCCATTCATAGTTTTCACCATCTATCTTTTCTAAAAATACAGTCAGTTTCGATAATTCTGATAAAATTTCTTTAGCTTCTTCTTTTAATTGTTCTTTTTCTTTGTATTTGTTCTGGTAAACCCATCGCCAGAAATCAATAATTAGTTCTCTCATTTTTCCCATTCTAACCGTCTCTTCTAGTTTCTTTTTCTCTTCGATTGGTTCCGTAATAAAATCTCTTTGCATCCAAAACCAGCCAATTACTTCTTTTATCTGTGATAAATTCCATTTATCTAAAATTTTTCTAAATAAACCATTTTTATCGTGTATTTTTTCAATACCTTGTAAATATACTAAACAGATATGTTGCACCACTCTTTCAGATGAATGTTCTTCTTTAAATTTATACTCTATCGCTGTCTCGTAATGTGGTTGCATTAGTTTATATAAATTTATATCAATTTTATTACTATTTAGATATCCTTGCATAAATGCTTCCCATATCTGTTGCTTTTTAGGGGAGATCTGATTTATTTGTTCTTCGGTCCATTTTTTATCTAACAGTAAATAAAAAATCGTTAGATACCTTCCCAACCAGACATAACTTTCAACTATCTCATTTTCTAAGAGTAATTCATATTTATTTTTAATATTTATTTCCCAACTAACCGGTTGTTCACTCTTTATCTCTTTTTCAAATTTTTTAATTCTATAAGTTAACATAAATAACGCTTCTGTAATCTTTCCAAATGTGGAGTTTAATGCATATATTATAAAATCCCTTCTTTCAGCTTGACTTTCTAATAATTCTTTTTTATCTAATAGCATTTTATCTAATATTTTAAAAATTATTTCCTGAACTCTTGAATAATATTTTTCAGAAAATGATCGGGAATCGTTTATAGTACCCTTTTTAACAAGTTCTCCAATTATCCCTAATATCCAAAAACGATTTGCTTTCCAATCATCATCTTTCACCGTATACTTATCATTCCAAAAATCTTCTGATGTAATATATTGTCTAATAAATTCAAAAAGTTTGCCCCAATCAAGTATTTTTTTATCTTCCCAGGCATCCCGAATACCCCAAAGAATATCGTAAACATACAAATAGCCTGTTTTTAAAAAAGGGTTCAGATCATTAATGAATTTTTCCGGACTTTCTTTGATTACTTCTTTTAATATTTTTGATAACCCGTTAATAGAAGGACCTTTCCAATAATCAGTAGTTCTAAAAGTTGATAAAAATTCAGCAAGTTCTTTATTGGACATTTGTAATATTTTTTCCTTTGTCAGAGGAGAAATCCCCAATCCTGAACTGACCTCAACCTTTCCTATTGCAGGTCGTAATTCTATATCATATTTTGTAACATTTTTTATTTCATCATAAAGCTTCTTAAAATATTGTTCATGGGAAAGAGCTTTATAAAACTTCTGTTTATGTAAAGCGAGATGCAGTTTTTGGTCTTCTTTAAAATCTTCTAATTTCGCTGAATCTTCAATTTTGTTTTTTAATATTTCCCGCTGTTCATCAGTTAATTCTTTAAGATTTTCTAATATATGTTTTAACTCATCTCCAAAAGAGGAAGTATTTTTTAAAATAAAATTTTCAGTATCGTCATTCAATATTTTCCAGAAAAATTCTCTATAATCATCTAAATCATTACCAATAACATAGAGTGCCATTTTGGGAAAGTATAAATATTCCTCTTTAAGAAATATTTTTAGTATTTTTAGAGTGATATTTATATCGTTCTTCGCTTTAGCAATTAAAATTCTTTTTAATATAAATGTTAGTACATCCAAGGGCTCATCTAAATAATCCAACTCTTCGTAAAATGATCTGTAAGTTCCCCCTTCTTTTCTTTTAAGTAATTTCCTAACTTTTTCTACTAGATCTTTAATTACTTTCTCTGAGCATTTTTTACCAATATCTTCAGAATACTTTTCAAATACTTCTTTTAAAAAATGAGAATCAACTAATAATTCTATTTTTTTATCTTTTTTCGAATCTCTTTTCTTTTCTTTGCCTACCGGAGGAATTTTAATTGAAGTAATATACTTAATAATTTTCTCTGCTTTTTTAATGTCATCTGGATTATCTGTTAAGAATTTAGGAAGAAACTTTCTGGTAATTTCTGAACCCGGTAGCATTGTACTAAATCTTGAATTAAGCCAAATAGGAATTAAATTAATAATCTTAAGTGTTATTTTATTATTGGGAAAGTTTAAGAGAATTTTTACAAAGTATCGCCAAGTACGATAATTATCTATATGTTGCCCTTCTGAATCTTTGTATTTTGAGATTTCAATAATTATTAAACGTAATTCATCAATATATTTCTCATTACCTCGAATATTAATTTGTTGAGATATCCGTTCAAGATATGGTAAAACATTCCACTGGGGGATAAGGAAATAACCTTTTTCAGTTTCTTGAGGTCGTGTATTTAGATTAGGTATAAAATAACCTCTTTTTTTTAATTCATCAAACCATTTAGTTTCAGATCTCTTTTCAAAAAATTTGTTTTCATAGACTGTTCTATTTTTAATTCTATTCAAAAGTTCTAATTCTTTTTTGTTTAACATTTTCAGATTTCCTCTATTTCCTTAATTACATCATATGTAGTTGGCCGAGTTTTATCTAATGCATTTTTTAAATTTTCTAAAACACGTTTCAGCGTTTTATATCCCTCGTTATCAATTAAATAAGGGATAGACTTTACTCCAAAAGATTCATAATAAGATTGTTCTAGTTTAAATTTGGTAATTTCATGTGTAAACACGGGACTCAAAAGACAACCCGTTATTTCTATTTTAAATGACTCTTTATTTGATTTATATATTTTATATATTTTTTCAATAACATCCCACTCTGTTAACCCGTAACCTATAAAAACAATGAAACCATCGATATTTGAAAAAAGGTTTCTTAAAAAATTTTCTTTATCACTATAATATTCTAAATATTGATCAACGGTTAAAATTGAATTTTCGATATTTTCATAATTGCCATGTAAATATACAATGTTTCCATCTTTAAATATTTGATAACTAATTTCTTTAATCACGCCTTTATCATATGGTGATGTACAATTATAAATTCTTTGATTGGGATTAATATATAAAGAAGAATATCTTTTTATTCCTAAATCTAAATTAGTTGTTAAATATACTTTAGGATTTATGCTAAATATTAGTTCATATATTTCATTAAGGTTTTTTCTACTTTTTCCTTTTTTTATTTTTATTGTATCCTTTATTGTTTTTTCATATATAATTAACTTTTTCCTCTCATTTTTACATAAAGAATAACAAATGCTTATCACTTTTCGTGGATCGATTTCAGATTCTTTAGATAAGATATCCTCTTCGGCATAGGAAATCATTTTATATTTTAATAGTACTTCTGATAGTTTTTTAGCCATTTCACTCCAAAGAAGACATCCATACATTTTAGCTAAGCCTGCTCCTAAAAAAAGTATAATATTGTCATCTTTTGCTGCCTGATGCAGCTCGGGAAAATCTTTTTCTTGAAACCGAAGTAAATTTTCAATTTTGTCCCTTGAAAAAGCATCTTCCATATCCTTGAACTCCTTTTCATTTATATTCTACTTATATAAGTTTTAGAATCGTGTATTTAGGTTAATATAATCGAGTTAATTAGAACCGAAGTCTAAGGATCTTCACATATTCACATTTTTTCGATTTCCAACATTTGCTATAACAATGAGACAACCTTCCTCTATATTTTGTGAACTTGTAAAGCCTGACCCCAATTCTCACCTGATTCTTTAAAAGATCTCATCTATTATAATATAGGAAACTTCTTATTTGAATACAACTAAATAAGGAGGCACAGGGGACTGGAGCATTAGACCCCTTATAAAAATTAAGAAAAAGTTACCGAATTTTTGAGATAATATAACCATCCCCTATTACATTTAATTGTTAGTCTATTCATTCTCACGCTCTCTGTCTGGATCATTGTCATATGGTATAAGTTGTCCACTATTTATAGTTTTAATGCTCTTGGCTGATATTTGTAAATCAAAGGTTAGTATAGCTTTCCAATTCTTATCATTGTTAATTTTGCCTTCGAGAATTGCTTGGCATTTACCTTTGTGAAAAATAAAATTGCCGGGCTTTCGTTGAAACACGAACACCGATGAATAAGATTTACGGCCTTCAACAGCAAACTGACGCGCCCACTCGCGATTTTGTACGTTGACTAAATCATGGACTGTATTGTTGAAATACAGAATAGCTGACCGATTTCCGTTCTGGACAAGTGTTAGTCTAAGATTTTGAATCACTTGGCTTGCAGCACCATCATTATAGAAGACAAGAGGTAATTGAACAATAAGTAGATCATCTTCACTCTTGGAAGTAGCTGCAAAGGATCTAGGTAGACCAACAATTATTTTACCTCTTCGCCAGTTCATCCACCAGAAACTAAAAATAATGAAAAGCAATGCAAAGACGCTAATGAACAGAGCTACGATATTCACTAACCCTCCCCATGCTGAAACTATACACTCACTTTCCATATTTGTATAAACCTCCATTTTCTTGAAATCTTTTACTAAAGATACAAATATTTATTAAGTAATTCGATACATCTAAACGTTTTAATAAATTATTATTTAGTACGAAGGCATGATGTTTTATTACTAATATCAAATAAACCCGCTCTAAAAGTGTGGATTTTTATACTTCACATTTGATATACTGTAATTTCTTAAAATATGATAAAAGTATAATAATAACACGTCAAAAGATTGTTCTTTAATACACATTTTTATCTTGTAAGTGTGTAAAAGAAACATTACTTGTCACATTTATTGAAAGACCGTAGTCGCATATCCCTTGTTATTTTAAGTCAAAAAACTATCTTTCTTTCCTATATTGTTTTATCAAAGTATCAATTAAAAATTCTGATAATGTCTTGCTAGAATTAACTGCTAATTTTGCATGGTGTCTTTCTGGTTTATATCGTCTAGTATGAGCATCACTCATTTCATTTCTCATATTAGCCAAGCCATTTATAATTGAAATTAATCCAGATAAAATCTGTTTTATTGAATCCGGGTAATCAATATTAGATGGGTCGAGATTCAATAATCTTTTAATCCTTTGATATGCAGCTATTAAATCTCCTTTATATTGATAATCTAAATCATATTTTGAGAGAATATCTACAATTACAGTTTCTGCTAATGTCCTGGCATTAGTTATAGCACCATCAAAATCTTCTTCTAAAATTTTATCATCACATTTTTTTATTTGTTCAGTTAAGAAATCATTTTCGATCTCCCCAAGAGATTCAGGCTCAATGTAAACACTTTCAGTATTTACAATCTTATATCTCTTGCCTTTTTCTATTAGCAAGTATCCATCATATGAGATTATGTTATTTATTTTATCAACAGCTTCTGCCACTTTGAATTCGGTATCGTAATATGATCTCGGATCAACAATTTCCTCAATTACTTTTGCTAATTTAACCGATCCATTTAACTTTTTTATTTTTTCTTCAACATACAACCACCTTGATGGGAATCCTTGTCCGTAAGTATCTCTAAATCCATAACGATTAAACAATTCAACAAGCATTGATCCAGTTAAATATGGAGTATAGTCACAGTCACCATTTATTATCCTTGATAAATGTTTAATTGTAAATTCAGAAACTTTCATCTATATCCTCTTAAGACTCGATTTCACATAATTTAAAATAACCTAACAGTGCTGACTCCTAAAGGTTTTTTCTTACTTAATTAAAGTATTTTTAATTGCTGAGTATGTACAACCATCCTCTATCACATTTATTACTCTTTATTTAAATTGTTTGATATTTCTCGTAAGCTTTCGAGGCTGGATTCCAAATTTTCAATGATATCCTCAACCAGAGCATCGGGGTCAGGAAGATTATCTAAATCTGTTAAACTGTTATCTTTCAGCCAGAAGATATCCAAACTTGTCTTATCTCTTAACACTATTTCATTATAAGTAAATTTCCTAAATCGTTCAGCTTCTTTTCTCCCATGTCTATTTTCAGGATTATAGCATTCAATAAAATTTTTTAAATCCTCAAACTCCATCTTGTTTTCCTTTAAAGTGAAATGCATATTGGTACGTAAGTCATATATCCAAACTTCTTTGGTCCAAGGATTTTTATCTGCGGGGTGATTGTCAAAGAAAATCACATTTGCTTTAACACCCGGCTTGTAAAATATTCCGGTAGGAAGTCTTAAAATGGTATGTAAATCAGTTGTTTCAAGCATCTTTTTTCTGACGGTTTCGCCGGCACCACCTTCAAACAACACATTATCAGGAACTACGACTGCTGCTTTTCCATCAGTTTTCAATAAAGTTCTTACATGCTGGACAAAATTCAATTGCTTATTTGAAGTTGTAGTCCAGAAATCCTGTCTGTTATAAACAAGATCTTCTTTTTCCTGTCTACCTTCTTCGTTAGTAAAGGTCATACTGCTTTTTTTACCAAAAGGCGGATTAGTAAGAATATAATCAAACCGCTCTCCGGGATCGGCAATTAAGGCATCATTTCTGGTAATAGGTGGCATACTATTCATATCGCCAATATTATGTAGAAATAAATTCATTAAACAAAGCCGGTAGGTAGTTGAAACCAATTCCCAACCTCTGAAAGTATTAAATTTTAAAAATTCTTTTTGTTCTTGATTTAGCGAATAATTTTTAGGATTAGAAATAAAATCATATGCGGCAAGAAAAAAACCACCTGTTCCACAGGCAGGATCAGCTATGGTTTTAATTGGTTCGGGTTTTATACATTCAACCATCGCTTTGATAAGTACACGTGGAGTGAAATATTGTCCAGCACCACTTTTAAGGTCCTCTGCGTTTTTCTCAAGCAACCCTTCGTAAATAGTACCCTTAACATCTACACCTAGTATCGCCCAGTTTTCAGAATTTATCATCTGTATAATTCGATAAAGCTTTGCCGGGTCCTGTATCTTGTTCTGAGCCTTCACAAATATCTGGCCTATCAATCCCGATTCTTTCCCAAGCTCTTTCAGTAAATTTAGGTAGTGTGTTTCAAGTTCTACACCTTTTTTATCAATTAAAGTTTGCCAGTTATATCTTTCCGGTATTTTTAAATCTCTGTTATACGGCGGTTTTGAATATTCATCTGCCATTTTTAAAAATATCAGATAGGTTAATTGTTCCAGGTAATCACCGTAAGTGACACCATCATCACGAAGGATAGTACTGAAACTCCATACTCGGGATATTATTGTATCTGTGTTCATCTCTTTTTCCACTTCTTATTTCTTGATTCAAACTTTCCTTTATCTTGTTTTATCCTTTCCAATAGTGTTTCGGCAGACTCGCCTGCCTGACTGTCAATTTTTAATAAGTCTTTTAAATATTTTCTCCCACTGGTTTTTTTCAATTTTTTTTCTCTATCTAAAGCTTCTTTAAATGAATCTACTATTTCATAATAAAATAATCTTATCGGTTCATGTTTTTTGGTCCATTGAGCAGCCTTACCTTTCTGGTGTAATTTCCATCGATCTAATATTTTTTTAGTTTGCCCAATATAGACACTCCCATTGTTGCATTCTATCGCATATACAAACCACTTACCTTGCTCTGATACCAGTAAATTCATCTCATTATTAGCTAAATATCTATTTTCCATTTTTGCTCATTTTATCTTTTTTAATTTTTATTTGTTTTAAAAGTTCACAAGCAGGCAGGTCATTCGGATCTTGTGAAACAAGTTTACCTTCAAATGCTTTTTTTAAGATGCTCTGACGTAGATACTCAATTTTGCTTAGATTTTGCTCAACGATTTTTTCAACTTTATCACACACAGAAAGTCGGGATTCGATTTCACGTACTATATCACTCTGTTCTTTAAGTAAAGGAATAGGTAGAACAAAATCATTAATCAATCCGAAACTAATTGCAGGCATAGCTGCACCCTTAACTTTTATTGAAATTATTTGTTGAAAAAACGGAGAATTTAAAAAGTATAGTAAATACTTTTTACTAATTGTTTCATCTGGGATTACTTTAAATAAGTTATTTGCAATAGCACCTTCCAAACCAGAACAAACAAAACCTGTTGTTGCTCCATATCTTACTAGTGAAACATCTTCTTTATTAACAATATATTTTGAGCTAGGTTTATTTATATATCTAGCAAGTTCATTACCTTGGGTGAAATCAATTATTCTCAAAAAACGAATTTTATTTTGTTCTTTTTTTTCATCTTGAAGATGCCCATCAATTTGAATACCTTGTGAAAATTTGAGACATTCTTTGAATTTTTTATAAACCCAATTCCTATTACCATTTGTTAATTTCCCTTCAAATGCGGCTTTAAGAACTGCTTGCCGATAGATTTTTAGCTGTTCTTGTGTTTTTTTTAAATCTTCGGTTGCCTTATCTAAATCAGAAAATAGTGCTTCGATTTTTTCTACAATACGATTTTGTTCATTTAACGGAGCAATGGGTAGGAAAATATTTGCAAGTTTCCCTGCAGATATATTTGAAATATTCGTAGTTGTAGAAGCCTTTTCTTTTACATTGTTTTTAAAATCAAGAGAAGATAAATAATAAAATATAAATTTATTATTAAGTAATTCTGAAACTCTCAAATTAACAATAAAAGCACCTAAAGTAGATACATAAGGAATACTTTTTATTAAGGAAACTTTTCCTAATAATTTAAGACTATTTGATACAGATATGAGAATATCACCCTTTTTAATTATTTGCTCTTTACGTTTTAAAAATATACTATCCACAAACCATAAATCATTCCAGTCAACTTCTTTCTGAACATTTTTAGTTCTTAAGCATGCTATTAATCCATCTTTATAATCAATATTTTTAGCTGATTTTGGAAATGAAATACCTCTTATAAGCATTAAGCATTCACCAATTTTAGACAATTCCCAATTTTTAGAATAATTAAACATTTAAGCCACCAACACCTCATTTAATTCATTAATTATCTCATCGTACTCATCACCAAACACTTGATAGAATTTACCTATTCCACCAAGTGCATCAAAGGGAGTAAAGTTAAAATTCCCTTTAGTTATTTTCATAGAAGTCATAATATGGTCTTTTATCATTCTAAGCCATTCCATTTGTACTTCGGTAAATTGTATATGTCCTGCATTTTTTCTGAATACCCACTCCTTGAAATTTCGGTTAATAATTTCGGAAAACGGGGCTAACTCTTTATCTATTTTAAGTTCATACCTAATAAGCGACACAATATCAGTAAGCATTCTTTTCGTGCTTATTCCTTTTACTTTATTATCGCCAAGCTGATAATAAGCTCCCCACAATTTTTCTATAGTTAAGGAGTAGGGGGGAGAATTTAAGGCTTCATAGAGTTCTTTTATCATCTTGAAAGTAATTTCTTTTATTCTTTGAGGTTGGCTATAAAATATTTTAAGAGCCGTTATCTCATCTTTATTCTTTTTTATAAACTCCTGAAAAGTTTCTATGGTATTTTGCGCCTGGTTTTGGGTTTGTTTATCCCAATCGGCATTTATAACGGTATCAATATTTATCGTATCTATTATTTGTTCATGTTTTTTTCGAACATTTTCAATATAATCCCTAATATCGGGATTATCAAAAATTTTACAGGCTTTATCTAAAAATTCTTTCTTAGTGTCATCAATTTGCTTTTTAGTTATTTCTTCTTTTTCTACCTCATATTTTTCCCCTGCCTTAGTTTTGATAAAATCCCGATCATTTGCATCAAGCAAGTCTTTAACTACTTCGGTTAGGGACTTGCCCGAGGAAATCTCGGTAAATATTTCTTTTTCCTGTTCAGAGACTGCCCGATCTATTCTGATTAATCTATTTGCGGTGGATAGTAAAATATCTTCTTCCCTGCTACCCATTGCGATGTTCATCATCAGGTCTTTTAAAGGAATTGAGGGTTTTCGTTCAAGTGGTCTACTATCCGTTTTTAATGATTTACAAACACCGACTGCATCTATGATTACATAATGGGTTTTATTATCAGAAGCAGAAGGCGTTACTTTTCTTAAATCATCTTTTAAAAGAGTCCTGGTACCCCTTCCTTTCATCTGTTCAAAATAGTTCTTTGATTTTATATCGCGCATAAAAAATATGCATTCTATCGGCTTTACATCTGTGCCGGTAGCAATCATATCAACTGTAACAGCTATTCTTGGATTATAGTCATTGCGGAATGAAGCAAGTATCGATTTCGGGTCTTCATCAGATTTATAGGTAATTTTCTTGCAAAACTCATTACTTTCGGCAAATTCTTCTCTTATTATCTGAATAATATCGTCTGCGTGACTGTCGGATTTAGCAAAAATCAAGGTCTTGGGAACCTCTTGCCTATTAGGAAATATTTCTTTTAAAAGTTTTTCCTTAAATGTTTTGATTATATTTCGGATTTGGCTGGGATTAACTACGCTTCTATCCAAATCATTTCCAAAATATTGAAACTCTTCGTCTAATTGTTGCCAACGTTCTTCTCTGGTCAGCTTATTTCTGATATCAATAAATTCTTTGGCATTTATTTTACTTCCCTGCTGGGTAATCTCGGTTTCTATGACATAGGTATCGTATCCCACATTCACTCCATCAACTACTGCCTGTTCGTGAGAATATTCGCTAACTATGTTTTCGTGAAAGAAAGCAAAAGTCCTTTTATCGGGAGTGGCAGTAAGCCCTATGTGAAAGGCATCAAAATATTCAATCACTTGCCGCCACAAGTTATATATTGAACGGTGGCATTCATCGATCACAATAAAATCAAAAAATTCGGGTGGATATTTTTCATTGTAGACAACATCTTTGGGCGGTCCAACTAATTTAATTTCATTTAAAGAGATCTCTTCTACGCTTTCATCAAGCTCTTTATCCTTTAAGATTGAATACATTCTTTGAATGGTGCAGATACAAATATGACTGTCTTTTGAAATGTAACTTGAGTTCAAGCGTTGGATATTATAAAGCTCACCTAAATTCCTGGAATCATCAACGGGTGAGTATCCGATAGCTTCCTGTTCTGCTTGCATGCCTAAATTTTTTGTATCTACCAGAAATAAAATTCTTTTGGCATTGGCAAATTTAAGCAATCTGTACATAGAAGTAATTGCAGTATAGGTCTTTCCACTCCCTGTCGCCATTTGAACAAGTGCTCTCGGTCGATTTTCTGAAAATGATCTCTCAAGATTCTTTATGGCAATTATCTGACATCCCCTTAATCCTTTAGTATTCAATTCAGGAAATTTGGCAAGTTTATTTCTTAAAGTATCATCCTGCTTAAGCCATTCCTGCAAAGTCGCCGGTTTTTGAAAATTAAATATTAACCTTGAACGATGTATATGGTCATTAGAATCCGTGAATCTGGTAAGTTTTCCTGTACTCTCATACCTAAATCGAAGAGGTTGGTTATTTACGAACCATTTTAAATGGCTTTCTGCGTATTTTGAAGTTTGGTCTTCGTGCCAAGTCAACCCGATTCCTTCTTCCAGTCTTTTTGCTTCGATTACACCAACCGGTTTTTTACCTATGAAAAGTACATAATCGGCTGGACCGGAATCTGTGGGGTATTCCCTTACTGCTATACCTAATCCAGCAGAAAGATTTAATTGATTTTTATTCTGGATTATCCATTCAGCTTGGATTAAATCTTGGTCAATTTGCTGCCTTGCCTTAACTTCTGGGTTTATATAGCTATAGCTATCAGACATTTTCACTCCTTATTAAATTATTAATTAATCTATTTAATATGTCAGGAGATGTTTTATTTAAAAACTCAGCTATCTCGCTGGTGGAAAAGTTAAATTATTTTTTTCATTTTCAATAACTATCTTTATATAAAGAAAATACTCACCCTTTATATATTACGACAACTTTTTCCTGAATCCTTCTTTTTTGGGAAATAATCTAATCGCCTCTATGTATCAAGGGATGGTTCTTTGTCAAACTTCAAAAATCTATATTTCCCTTATTAAAGCGCCACCAGGGAGCAAAAAATTAATCTTTTCTATTTTTCTATAACTTAATATTAATACGACAAAAGATTTATAAAATCCTTCTTCTTTGGAAAAATGTTCTATTTTTATTTAACAGTAATTGTAATCCCCTGTTCTTCCCATTCCTCCCATTCGAGGGTGGTTATCTCGGGCAATTGGATGAGGGCTTGTAGGTCTTTTAATCCTTTTAGTTCTTCTCTTAAGGCAATTATCTTTTGGGCGAGGGGTTCGCTTATTTGTAACACTTTTACAAGTTCATCCTGGGATGCGGAGTTGATATTTATGGTTTTAGTTTTTGATTGGGCAGGAGGAGGAAAGACGGTTAGAATATCTACTTTGGCTTTATTGAATAATGCTTTGGTTCTATCAGGGCTATATTTATTGGTCCATAAATTTACAAATTGATGCTGAAATATTTCGATTATTTCCGGGTCGTCTATTATCATCAGATTTTCTTCATTTTTATTGTTAGCGGCAAAGGTCCAGTTATAGGAGCCGGTGAGCAGTAGGCGGTTATCGATAATGGCAAATTTATGATGCATAATATAATTGTTAGTGCTTATCCTTACTTTTATCCCCTTCTGCACCAGAAGACGGGAGACGCTGTAAGTAGATTCAATCTGTGATCTATCCAGATAAACTCTTACCTTTACCCCTCTTTTTTGGGCATTGGCCAGAGAGAGGGCAATTTCCTGATCAGTGAAGGTGTACATGGCTATATTAATGTAGGTTTCCGCCTGATTAATATTTTTAATGATAGCTTTTTGGGGATTTTCCGAGAGGGAGAAGTAGACTTCGGTTTTGGCAAAGGAAGAAAGGCATAAGATTAAGGTAAGGATAATTATGGTAAGAGTGATAAGAGTGAGTTTGGTTTTTGTTTTAAAATAGAACATTTTTTAAATATTCTCTTTTATTTATATTTAATAGAATTAGAGTAGACAGGCGAGACGCCTGTCCTACATGATTATATATCATTTTTATTATATTCGACAAAGAGCTGGGAAAGTCCTGCTTTTGAGGGAAAGTTTTTTGAAATTAAAAACAAGGGTATACAGAAATAATTAGTATAATAATACCAACAAGGCATGCATAAGTAACAACTATAATCGGTTTAATCCAGAGAAAATTCTTTTCCTAATCCTAATTTTTTTGCTTTTTGGTAAATAAAAAATCCGGTAGCCATATCCTGAATAGATAAGCCTACTGTTTTAAAAATAGTAATTTCTTCCTTATTTTCTCTACCTATTTTTTGATGGGAAATTATTTCCCCGATTTCACCAGTAATATTTGCTTTATCAAATTGACCTTTCTGAAGGGGGATAATGAAGTCACCGGCTTCTTTTAAAGTAGCCTCTATAGAATCAACATATATTTTATCCGCCTTTAAAAGGGTTTGAATATCAATTTCTTGCGTCTGAGGAGTAAATGAACCAACCGCATTAATATGAGTTCCAAGTCTTATTTTTTCTCCAGGGAAGACCGGAGTTTTAGAAGTAGTGGTTATACAGATAATATCTGCGTTTTCAATAGCTTTTCCCGAAGAAGGACTTATGGTCCATTTTAAGGAAAGGTTGGAAAGTTTATTCTTCATTAGTTCCAAATAGTTAATGGACTGTTGTTCATTAATATCATAAATATTTACTGATTTTATATCTCGTACCAAACACACTGCCTCTAATTGAGTCCTGGCTTGAAATCCGGCACCAATAATCGCTACTGTTGAAGAATTTTTCCTGGCTAAGTAATCAGTAGCCACACCGGAAGCAGCGCCAGTCCTAAGGGCAGTTAAATAATTTCCTTCTAATCCAGCTAATGGTAATCCCGTCTCTGGATGGATTAATAAAATAAAGGCATTTGTGGTAGGTAGATTTTTCTCTCTGTTTTTGGGAAATACAGATACAATTTTTAAACCTAAAGCGCCTGAATCTTCGATATATCCGGGCATATAAAGGATAATTCCATCTTCTTGAGGAATTTTTATCTGAGTGCGAACTGGAATAGTAACTTTTCCGGATGAATAAGCAGCAAAAGCATATTTAACCACCTGAATGGCTTCTTTTATGGAAATAGATTTTTGAATATCACTTCTGGTTAATAAGAGCATGGTCAACCTCCTTTTGGGATTAATCTTTTTGTTATTATTTAAAAAAATTTTTAACCTAGTGTCCCCCCCCCGAAGAAGGAACGGGGCGGATAAATCCGCCCCCTACAAAATAATCAGGGATAGAAAGGTAAAAAATATGGTGGTAAAAGGTAGATTTAAAGTAGATATTCTGGTCGGGGCGAGAGGACTTGAACCTCCGACCCCCTGAACCCCATTCAGGTGCGCTACCATACTGCGCTACGCCCCGACTTTTTATATTATACTAAATCAGCCTTATTAAGGCAATAAAATTATAGTTTAATAAATTTTTTACCTTCAATCTCTTTTATTAAATCTTTTAATTCGAGGTTTAGTAATATCTCGCTAACTTTACTGGCAGATAATTTGCTAACTTCAATAATTTCGTCTATGTGGATAGGTTCGTTGGAAATTATCTTATAAATTATTTGGTCTTCTTCAGATAGAGAAAATTTTTCTGCACTTATTTCTTTGGTATTTGTTTCTTGGACTACAATTCCTGGAATTTCTTCCAGAATATCTCGATAATTATTTACCAACTTCGCTCCTTGTTTGATTAAATTATGCGTACCATTTGACAAGGAAGAGGTTATATTCCCTGGAACCGCAAAGACTTCTCTGCCTTGTTCGAGGGCAAAATCAGCAGTTATTAATGCACCACTCTTCTCACCAGCCTCCACTACCACTGTTCCCAAACTTAATCCACTGATAATACGATTTCTGCGGGGAAAATTCTGCCTTTCTGGCAAAGTAGAAAAAGAAAATTCAGTTATTAATGCTCCTGACTCTTCTATTTCTTTCGCTAACCTTCTATTTTCAGGGGGATAAATAAGATCAATTCCACAACCAAATACCGCGATGGTCCGACCGTGGACTGCTAATGCACCTTTGTGAGCCGCTGTATCTATTCCTCGAGCCATCCCACTTATGATAGTCAATCCAGCTAAAGCTAAATCCTTGCTTAAATTTTCTGCAACCATTTTTCCATAATAGGTAGCTTTTCTTGAACCGACCAGGGAAATAGAATTTTTGTCTTTTTCGATAATGTTCCCCTTAAAGTATAGAACTGGGGGAGGATCGTGAATTGTTTTTAAATTCTCCGGATATAAATCATCCTTTATGGTTAAAACATTGGCTTTATATTTAGCTAATAGATCTAATTCTTGTTCGGGAGTAATATTATTTTTTTCTTCGGAAATCCTGGAGGATATTTTGTTGCTCAAATTTAGCACTCTGGATATTTCTTCTGATTTTACAGACCAGGCATTCTCGGCTGAACCAAAATATTCCATCAATTTATGAAATCTTTTTGGTCCTATATCTGATATTTTATTCCAGGCTAACCAGTATTTTAATTCTTGTTCTTTCACCTAATACACCTCCTTACCTAGACAGGCGGGCCTGCCCTCGTGAAAACGGGGGACGCCTGTCCTACATTGGAAATAGGGATTGCTTCCCCTGTTTTTCACAGGGGCAGGCTTGTAAAGCTCCTCGCAATGACAGAGGGTCGGATAAATCCGACCCCTACGCCTAATGACAGAAAATGTTTCACCCTCACTTCAAGGGAGAGGGTAAATCCACCATAATCATATCACTTGAAGAGAGAGGATTAATCTCCACACCATATATGTAATATTAATAAGATCCTTTACTAACTAATAGATTAATTGTATTATTATCTGAAACTATATTTCCCGCTTCAGGGGTCTGAGCAATAACTACCCCCTGAGGTACGGAAAAATGTTTGCTATAGGTGACTTTGCCTAAAGTAAGGCCGTATTCTTCGATGATGGCCGTGGCTTCTTTTAGCTCTTTATTTCTAAGATCGGGAATATTTAAAGCAATAGCCTTACTCCCTTTACTTATCACCACATAAATTTCCCGATTCTTTTTTACTGTTGACCCGCTGGCTGGATCCTGAGTGATAATTTTATTGGGGGAAATATTTTTATCAAATTCATCACCAGAAACCTTTAGCTGTAATCCAGCATTATATAATTTTTCTTGGGCAACTTTTAATTCCTCACCAATTATGGAAGGAACGACAGTATTTGGAACAGAGTATACATTTTGATATATTATAAAGGCACTTACTCCCCCAGCCAGCACTATAAAAATTATAAAAATAATACTAACCAATGATTTTAAAATAATATTAAATATTTTCACTATCCAGTTCATTTATGAACCTATCCTTTTCTGATCATTTTTGCCATAAAGAATCCATCTAGATCTAAATTGGAAAGTCCAGGGATTATCTGAAAAAATTTCTTCTGTTTATTCTGATTTGATGGATAGACTTTTAACTTTCGCTCTTTTATAAATTCATTTAAATTTTCTAACTCAAAATTAGGATTTTTATCTAAAAATTTGGTTACTACTTCCTCGTTCTCTTCTGGTTCGGTACTACAGGTAGAATAAACTAATCTCCCACCCACTTTCAGGTAATTAGAGACAGTAGCCAATAGCTTCCCCTGCAGTTCGAATAATTGTTTAAATCTGTTTAAATCATAAGTTTGCCACTTTAAATCAGGTTTTCTCCTTAACACCCCCAACCCGGTGCAGGGAGCATCTACTAAAACCTTATCTGCCTTCTTTAGATAATTCTTATCTAATCTAGTGCTATCCTTTATCTGGGTCTTTACTATCTCAATTCCTAATCTCCGACAGTTCTCTTTTACCATTAATAATCTTGCCCCATTACTATCCAGAGCCAGAATGTTACCCTGATTAGCCATTAATTGGGCAAGATGGGTAGTCTTTCCTCCTGGGGCACTGCAAACATCAATTACCAATTCACCAGGTAGAGGTTTGAGCAGATGAGGGACCAAGATCGATGCTTCATCTTGAATCTGAAATAATCCTTCTTGATAAGCGGGAATTTTGGTGATATTGGAAAGGCCTTTAACATATAATGCTTCTTCGGTAAAAATACTTTCTCTTACCGAAATGTTCTCTTTTTCCAAAATATCTTTTAATTCTAGTCGAGATATCTTTAAAGTATTGGTCCTAATTACCAAAGTTGGTATTTTATTATTTGCTTCACATATTTTAACCGTATCGGCAAATCCAAATCTTTTTAACCAACGTTCAACTATCTGAAGGGGGTGTGAATAAATGGTGGAAATATATAAGGCAGGTTCTTTGTCTTGATCAGGCCAATTAATATTCCCACTATTTCGAATAATATTCCTTAAAACACCATTTACAAATTTAGACATCCCCAGGTTTCCATATTTTTTAGCTAATTGTACCGCTTCATTACCGATTGCATAATCAGGAACTTTATTTAAAAATAGTAATTGATAAACACCCATTCTCAATATATTTTTAATCAATATTGGAGTTTCAGATAAACCCCGATTGGAAAATTGAGCTATCGCCCAGTCTAATTTATTTCGGTTTCTTATCACTCCATAGGTTATCTCATTGATAAAAGCTGCATCTAAGGTAGAACTTCTATTTTTTTCTAATGATTTATTGATTAGAATATTGATATAGCCCTCTTTAGAATCAATTTCAACTAAAATAGTTAGGATGATTTCTCTTATCGGGTCAACTTTTATTTTATCCATAGATTTAATTTATTTTATATTTCCTTCTATCTTCTTCTATTTCTCAATACTATAAGTCTTAACAACTGCATAACTGCTACTGCGGCAGCGGCTAGATAGGTTAAGGCAGCAGCATTTAAAACCTTTTTAACTGCACTAATTTCTTCTGTGCCTGAAACAATATCTGCTTTCACTAATAAGCCTACTGCTTTATTGCTGGCATTAAATTCAACCGGTAAAGTGACTACCTGGAACAGCACTGCTAAAGAGAAAGCAATAATGCCGATATCCATTAACCCGGGAAGAGTAAATAAAAATCCAATTAAAAATAAAGGAACAGCCATTCGAGATCCAATATTAGTTACCGGCACTAAATTACTGCGAAGAGCGAGCGGAAAATATTTCTCTGCATCCTGGAGGGCATGGCCTATTTCATGGGCTACAATTCCCTGAGCAGCTAATGATTTACCATAATAAATTTCTTTGGATAGGCCTAACTTTTTCTGTCTGGGATCATAGTGGTCAGAAAGGCTGCCTTCTATCGGTTCAATTTTTATATTTACTAAATTATTTTGCCGCAATAATTCCTCAGCTACTTCTTTCCCGCTTAATCCGCTTTTTGCTAATATTTTTGAATACTTTACATAAACGGTCTTTACCTGGTATTGAGCATAAAGGGTTAAAGCTATAGCTGGTAATAAAATAAACATGGTACTATCGAAATAAAACATAAAATCCTCCTCTTATTAAGCCTCAATAGACAGGCGGGCTTGCCCTCGTGAAAACGGGGGACGCCTGTCCTAGGTATATTTATAAACTGTCTTAGGTGTGTCTTAGGTGTGTTTACCTAAAATATCTCCTACTTTAATCTTATAACCATTGACAAACTGGCTGGCGGTTAATTCTTTTGAACCAGCCGGAATCAACCTGAATATCTTTATAATTCCCTTATCAGCGGTAGAAATCAGGATGCTCTCTTTTTCAATTTTAAATACACTACCGGGGATTGAGGAACTTAGTTCAACCTCATTTTCATTTTGATAATTGCCTAAAAATCTCGCCTTAGTAATCTTAAGTTTTTTACCTTTATAAGAGGTAAAGGCACCAGGGTAGAGAGTAGTTCCTCTTATTATATTATATATCTTTTCTCCCTTTTCACTCCAATTTATTTCCCCATCTTGTTTAGTCATTTTCTTAGCAAAAGTTACCAATTTACTCTCCTGGGATATTCTTTTTATCTTTCCTTCTTCTATCTTTTCTAAAATTGTACTGATCATCTTAGCACTTAAATTAGATAATCTATCATAAAGTTCTCCGTAGGTTTCATCTGGTAAAATAGTTATTTTCTGTTGATCTATAATGTCACCAGCATCTACTTTTTCATTCATAAACATAAAAGTTATCCCCGTCTCTTTTTCACCATTTATAATAGCCCGGTTAATGGGGGCAGCACCTCGATATTTAGGTAACAATGAGGCGTGAATGTTTAAGCATCCTACTTTAGGAATATTTAAAATATCTTTAGAAAGAATTTGACCATAAGCAACTACTAAAATAAGATCCGGGTCAAATTCTTTTATTTTTTTTATAGAATCATCATTATTAATATTTTCTGGTTGAAATACTTCTATTCCCCTATTAATATTAAGAGCAATTTCCTTAATGGGGGTAGGCAATATTTTTCTACCACGACCCTGAGGGCGATCCGGCTGGGTAATTACACTTACTATATTTTCTTTACTATCTATTAATTTCTTTAAAACTGGTCCTCCAAAATCTGCTGTCCCCATAAAAATGATCTTAAGTATAAAAATCATCCCCTCTTCGGTTAGTATCCAGAATTTTACTAATTCTTTTGTTTTTTTAATTTATTTAACAATAGCTGCCTTTTTACTTTCCCTATTCTATCCACAAATAAAATACCTTCTAAATGATCGATCTCATGCTGCAGTGCCCGGGCCAATAGACCCTCTTTGGTGATTTTAATCGGCTCTCCACTTTCATTAAGTGCTTTTACGGTTACTTTTGATGAACGCTTAACCTCGCAATATACACCAGGAATACTTAAACAGCCCTCTTCCTCTATAACTTCTCCCTCACTTTTAACCAGCATTGGATTTACCAATACTATTAACCCTTCTTCCTCTCCGTCAATAATAATAATTCTTTTTGTTACCCCTACTTGGGGAGCAGCAAGGCCTACTCCAGAAGCAGTATACATTGTTTCTGCCATATCTCTGATGAGATTCAATATTTCTGGAGTAATCTCTTTAACCGCTAATGATTTTTCTCTCAAAACAGGTTCTCCATATTCTTTAATTTCTAATATTGCCATCTTTTTCTCCTATTGCTTTAGCAATGATTCCACCGATTAAAGGAAGATTACGCTGATTTAATCTGTGTAATCTTTATTTATAACATCTTTACCGGATCAACATCAATTATTAACTTATTTTCTTGGTCGAAATGACTTAATAACATTTTATCATATCCTTCCTTAAATGCCTGATTAAATTTTTCTAAATCTTTTACTTTTATTATAAATTGTACTTGAAAGTGGTTTTTAGATTTCCGTAAGACCATATTTTCGGCACCCAGTAATTTAAATTCTGGGGCTTCTTTGATTTTAGGGATGGAATTTAAATAATCAATTAGATGTTTTGCTCTCTGCTTAACGGTCTCTTTTTCTTCCCCTTTAATCTCGATTTTAATGATATGAGTAAAGGGAGGGTAATTCAATTCTTTTCTCAATTCAACTTCTTTTTGATAAAAATAATGGTAATCTTGTTCTTTTATAGCAATGATACAATGATGCTCGGGATTAAAAGTTTGGATAATTACTTCTTTAGGAGAACTAATTTTCTTAAAAGAAGAAATAACCTCGCTAAGTAGTTGAAAGGTCTTTTCTCCTGAACGATAATCTGGTAAATTCAGCAAGGTATCAGCGGAAATAATTCCTATTAAATCTGTATTGCTAAAATCTGCTCCCTTTAGCACCATTTGAGTGCCTATTAATATATCGATATCTCCTTTTTTGAATTCTTCTAAGATTTGTCGATAATCATCATTTTTAATTAAGGAATCCCGATCTAAGCGTCTTATTTTAGCCCGCGGAAACATCTTTTTAATTTCACTCTCTAATTTTTGAGTTCCCATTCCTAAGGGACGAATATCTTTACTACCACATTTACTACAAACCTTCATTACTTCTGTCTTTTTCCCACAGTTATGACACACCAGTTGAGCTTGTTTTTGAATATTTAAATGATAAGAAAGAGAGATATTGCAATCAGAACATTTGGGTATATAGCCGCATTGGTTGCAAATCATAAAACTCGAAAAGCCCCTCTTGTTTAAAAAAAGCACCATCTGTTTCTTTCTCTTTAAACTTCTCAAAATAGCTTCCTGAAGTTCATAGCTGATGATCTTTTTTTTAGACTTTTCTTTAGTCATATCTATTATTTTATTTTTTAATAAATTTTCATCTTGGGCAGGGGAGATTAAATCCACCCCCAGATAATTCTTTTGAAGAACATTCTGATAAGATTCAAGGGATGGGGTTTCACTACTTAAAATCAGGGGAATCTTCTCCAATTCTGCTCGTTTTAAAGCAACTTCTCGAGCATTATATCTTGGCGCTCTCTCTTCTTTATATAAACTGCTATTTTCTCGGTCAACAATAATCAAGCCCAACTTATCAAAAGGCACAAATATAGCTGATCTCATCCCTAAAGCTATATCTACTTGTGAATTTCTTATTTTAATCCACTGAAAATATTTAGCTTTTTGATCAATCTTTTCATCAAAGACTACCATATTATCCTTAAATTCTTTTTCCAGCAATCTGGCTAATTCTGATAAATGAGACTCTGTAGGAGCCAATATAATAGTCTGCTTTCCCTTCTCTAATACCCTTCTTATACAGTTGAAATAAAATTCCACCCTCCTGGTAAAGTCATTGCTGCGCATTAGAATTACTTGAAACTTTTGCTTTTGGATAATTTTTTCTATACTTTCCTTATCCGGGGATTTAGTATCTTCAGATAGACAGTGCTTTAAGGGGGGAAGGTCTATTTTATCAAATTTGTTAAGCCAGGCCTTCCGGGTCTTAGGCATAACATAATTTAGCGTCTTTTCCCAGGAACAGAGATAGTAATTAGAAATCCATTTGGTTAATCTTACTACCTGGGGAGTCAGTAGGGGTTTTTTATCCACTATTTGCAGGATATTTTTTAAATTTTTTATATTTGATTCCGATAAAAACCCCACCAGGCATCCGGTGGTTACCTTATTTCTAAAAGGTATTAATACCCTCATCCCTATAGCTATTTGGTCTCTTAAATCTGGGGGAATACAGTAGTGAAATACTTTATTGAAATTATATTCTAAGATTACTATTTCTGCATATTTCTTTTCACCATACATATTAATAAACTCATTAATTCTATTGTTCACTTTATCTTTAGAATCTCATCTAAGATCTTTTCGGCTAGATCGCTTTTGGGCATCAGGGTTAATTCTTGAACTACTCCTTTACTATTTATAAGCGTAGCTTTATTATCATCTGATCCAAATCCTGTTCCTTTTGCAGATATATCATTAGCTACAATTAAATCTAATTCTTTTTCCTCCAATTTTTTAAGGGCATTACCTACTAAATTTTCAGTTTCAGCGGCAAATCCTACTAATATTTTATTTTTCTTTCTCTTCCCCAATGCATAAAGAATATCAGAAGTCCTTTCCAATTCAATAACCAATTTTTCAGCTTCTTCTTTTTTAATCTTTCCCGAGAATACTTTTTTGGGTCGAAAATCAGCCACTGCAGCGGCTGAAATTATTATATCTGCCTCTGAAAAGTATTTAAAAACCTCTTTTTTCATTTCTTCAGCAGACTCAATTAAAACTGTTTTAATTCCTTTTAGGGCAGCTAAACAATTTGGTCCGGTAATTAAAATCACTCTTGCTCCTCTAGCCTGAGCAATCTTTGCTAAAGCAAAACCCATCTTGCCAGAAGAATAGTTAGAAATAAATCTTACTTTATCAAGGGGTTCTCTGGTACAGGAAGCAGTAATCAATACAGTCTTATTTAGATAATCCTTTTTAAAAGTTAAAGCATACTCAACTTTATCTACGATATCCCTAATATCGGCTAATCTACCCTCTCCTATCTCTCCGCAAGCCAAAGGACCATATTCCGAATCAATAAACTCATAACCTAAAGCAGATAGTTTTTTAACATTTTCTTGATAAATAGGGTTAGCTATCATATTTTTATTCATTGCCGGAGCAAAAACAACTCTCGCTTTAGAAGCTAGCACGGTAGTGGTTAACATATCATCAGCAATGCCCTGGGCAATTTTAGCAATAATATTTGCTGTAGCTGGAGCAATCAATATTAAATCAGCCCATTGGGCTAAAGAAACATGGGTAATTTTTATCTTATCATTTGAAGAAAACAAATTACCTACGGTGGAATGTTCAGAAAGAGTAGAAAAAGTCAAAGGCTGTACAAATTTTGTGGCTGATTCAGTCATAATAACCAATACATCTGCACCTTTTTTCTTCAATAAACTTAATATTTCTGCTGCTTTATAAGCAGCTATACTTCCGGTAACTCCTAGTAGAATCTTCTTTCCTTTTAACACCTTTTTACCTCACCATATTTCGTATCTTGTTAAACCTCTGGCTCCCGACTCCTGAATTTCATTTTTATTTATATCTTACTAAGCACCTAACTCTAATTATTCCATATCCTTAATTATATTTTCTCTAATTTTTTCCTCAGATTTTTGGGATTCTTGAACTTCTTTAAGATACACTTTTCCTGCTTTTATCTCTTCTAAAGCAATTAAAATTGGCTGCTTATGTTTGGAGATCAGTAAAGGTTTACTACCAGATTGTAACTGCTTTGCTCTTTTGGCTATCATCATAGTTAATAAATATTTATTTTCTTCCACGCTTGGTTCTCCTCCTTCCTTTTAGTAAAAATATATTATTTTTATAATTCAAATCTATTTTTAATAACTTATTATCTTACATCTTTCCGCAATTACTATGGATTTTAGTTTTTTCATGGCCTCTTTTATATTATCATTAATTACTAAATAATCATAGTTTTTCGTATATTTCATTTCTGTATGAGCGTCCTCTAATCTTTTTTTGAGGTCTTTTTCTTCTTCTGTCTTTCTTTTACGCAATCTATCTTCTAAATCCTTCCAGGAGGGAGGGGCTATAAAAATAAAAACACCATCAGGAAATTTTTTCTTAACTTGCATTGCTCCTTGTACGTCTATTTCTAATAATACGTCTTCTCCTTTTTGAAGCGTTTCTATTAAATAATTTATAGGCGTACCTTTGTAATCTCTATGTACTAAGGCCCACTCTACAAATTTATTCTCTTTTATCATCTTTTTAAATTTATCTTCGGATACAAAATAGTAATCTTTGCCTTCTACTTCTCCCTTTCGAGGAGCGCGGGTAGCCACCGAGACAGAATATTTTAAATCTGGGAAAATTTTAAATATTTTTTTTCGCAAGGTGCCTTTGCCTACCCCGGAAGGGCCAGAGATAACAAATAGTAAACCTCTATTTAATTTCGTATGGCATATGGCGTATGGCATATTGCCTTCAGAAAGAAAAGGTAAAAAATCTTTTTCATCGGTCATATTTAAAATTACCTACTTGGTAACATTTTCTTTTAATTCAAGGTTTTGTCCAGTAGCTTCAGTGAATCTATGGGCAATAGTTTCAGGTTGAATGGAAGATAAAATTATATGATTACTATCAGTAATTATTATTGCTCTCGTTCTTCTCCCATAGGTAGCATCAATTAATTTCTTCTGAATTTTTGCTTCTTCTTTTATCCTTTTCATTGGTGCGGAACGAGGTTCTGGATTTAAAATAGTAATAACTCTGGTTGAATTCACAAAATTACCAAAACCAATATTTACTAAATTATTTACCATTTTCAATGTCTCCTATTATTCAATATTTCTAGCTTGTTCTCTTATCTTTTCTAATTCACTTTTCACTAATATAACTAAGGAAGTTATCTTTAAATTATTATTCTTTGAACCAATAGTATTGATTTCCCGATTTATCTCTTGGATTAAAAAATCCATCTTTCTTCCTGCAGATTCCATAGAATTTAGTAAATCATTAAATTGAATAAGGTGGCTTTTTGTTCTAATAATTTCTTCAGTGATGTCACTCTTTCCAGCAAATATTGCTGCCTCTAATTCAATCCTTCCTTCATCCACATTTAAACCATTGGTTAATTCTTTTAATTTGTTTAAAAAATTGCCTTTATATTCCAGTAAAGATAATTTTGAATATTTTTCAATCTTGTCCATTAACTTTGTAATCTTTTTTATTCTTTTCTTTATATCATTAATAAGAATTTTACCTTCTCTTTCTCTCATCTCCAATAAAGAATCTAAAGCCTTATTTACTGCTTCCTCTATCAAAGGCCACATCTTACCAGTTTCTTCTTCTTTTTTTACCACTTGAAAAATATCTTTAAATTTAATTATAGAATCAATATTTATTTCATCTTTGAACTTATATTTTTCTTTTAAAATTTTTAAGGCTTCACAATAAGAATTAAATAAGTTTTCGTTTAATATTACTTTTTCTTTTTCAGAAGCATAGCTTTCTACTTTTATTAATATATTTACTTTTCCCCTGAATATCTTTTCCTTTATAAGTTTCTCAATTTTTTGTTCAATTTCTAAAGATTGCATCGAATTTTTTATCATAATATCACAATATTTATTATTTAAAGTTTTTATTTCTACTAAACATTCTTGGTCTCTTCTTTTAATCTTTCCTACTCCATAACCAGTCATACTTTTAATCAATTTTACTTCCCCTTACCAATTATATTTTTATAAATTATAAACTTCACATTAATTTTATGGTAATAGTTACTGCTTGTCAAATTAATCTTGAAAATGTTTAACATTCATTTATTTATATTCTCCTCTTTTGCTTGATTATCTCTTTACAATAGATTATATTAAAATTAATATAATGGTTATCCCCCAAAAAGTAAACAAACCTGTCCTCGACCTGATCGGGGAATGGTAATGTAGGGGTCGGATTTATCCGACCCGGGAATACGGGCTCGATGAATCGAGCCCCTACAATATAATAATAACCAAAAAGTCATAATTTACTATAAAATTATCTGCAACGCACCATATATATAATCTGTTGGAAATATTTTTTCACTATCATATTGATAAGGAGATTAAAATGTCTTTGGATAGTATAAGTTTAGAAGCCATCAGAAAAGAACTTCTGGATAAATTTAAAGATGAAAAGATAACCAATATTATTCAAACTAAAAAGTATAAAATTATTATGGAAGTAAAACCTAATAATTTTTTAGTATTAAATGGTATAAATAAAAAAAGAGACACCTTTTATATTCATATTTCCATAGACCCATCATCTATGGAAATTTATTTTTCTGAATCCAAAAATACTGAAGAGACAATTAGCTCACCCTTTTTGAACTTACTCCAAAATCACCTTATCGGTGGAAAGATATTGGATATAAAACAGCCGGATTTTGACCGAATTTTGCATTTTATTATTCAGCCCTACCTTAAATTTGGTCAAACCCAAAACCAAATACTAATCATAGAATTTATGGGCAAACACGGTAACATGATTCTTCTTAAAGAGAATACCATGATAGAAGGTAGTATAAAATTAGTAGATTCCAATATCAACAGGTACCGAGAAATTTTGCCCGGTAAATTTTATATCTCTCCTCCTTCTCAAAATAAATTAAATCCTCTAAATGTTAACCGGAAAGATTTTTTTAATATTTTTTACTCCCTAAAAGATAAAAGTTTAAACCTCTGGAAGCTGATCCAGAACAATTTTATAGGTATAAGCCTACAGAATGCAAAGGAGATGGTTCTGCAGGCAAATTTATCCCTGGAAAAAGATGTTTCTAATGCTTCCCAGGCAGATTTGGAAATGCTCTGGACTTCTTTTAATAGAATTATAAATAATATTAAAAATCACATTTTTCAGCCAACCATATTTTTAGATCCACTATCCGAAAAGATAAAAGCCTATTCTCTAATAAATTCTATCCAGTTTCCTCCATGCCATAAGCGAAATTTTAAAGATGCGAATTCGTGTTTAGAATCTTTATTTACTGAACTGGAAAAAGAACGAGAAATTCTCTCTATACAGAATAAGTTGGACCAGATACTTAGTAAAAATATGCTAAAAATAAATAATAAGATAAACGACTACCAAAAAAAGCTTGAAGAAGTGAAAAATTGCGAAAAATATAAAATAAACGGAGAACTGATCAAAGCAAATCTTGCCAGCATTAAAAGAGGAGACACCGAAATTAAGGTCATCAACTATTATTCTCCTCGGCAGGAAGATATAACTATACCACTAAACCATAAATTAACAGCTTTGGAAAATGCCCGCTTATATTTTAAAAAATATAAAAAAACAAAAGATAGCTGGGAAATAATTTTAGAACAATTAAATAATAACCAGTTAAAGCTTGCTCAATTGGCAGAATTTCATAAATTATATAAACAATATAGTAATTCTCTTCCTAACCTGCTCAAAATTTATAACGATTTAATGAAATTGGGATTATCTAAAAAAATAATTGTTCCCCTTAAAAAACAGGAAAAGAAAAAAAATAAGCTATTGCCGGCAAAATATATCTCCCAGGATGGCTGGGAAATCTATGTGGGGAAAAATAACCATCAAAATGATTTTCTAACCTTTAAATTGGCTTCTGGTAATGATATTTGGCTTCACCCAAAAAACATCCAGGGAGCCCACGTTATTATTAAAAATAGAGGTAATAAACAATCTCCTCCACTGGAAACCTTAATTCAAGCTGCTAATTTAGCAGCGTATTTTAGTAAAGCTAAAAAAGAAAATAAGGTATTAGTTGATTATACTCTTAAAAAATATGTGAAAAAACCTAAAAATGCTAAACCGGGAATGGCTATTTATTCCCAGGAAAAAAGTCTTTTAATAAAAATAAATCTCCCCGAGATTAAAAATATGATTTCTCAAAATAGTCAAGGGAAAATTCTTTCCCCTTGAAATCCCCTTTATTTCAGTATCAACCTCTTCCTTCTCATCAAGCAAGAGGGAAATATTATTTTTTAATCTCTTCTAAGGTAGCAATTAATTCTTGCATATCGTTCGGTAGAGGAGCCTGGAATTCCATATATTTCTTAGTAAAAGGATGAATAAAGCCTAAGATATGAGAATGTAAGGCTTGCCGTTTTATAGTTAATTCCTGCTTTCGGGAGCCATATACTTGATCACCAACCACCGGGTAGCCTATAAAAGCCAGATGAACTCTTATTTGGTGAGTTCTACCGGTATGAATAACTACTTCAAGTAAGGTATAGTTTAAAAATTTCCTTAATACTTTAAATTGGGTGATTGCTTCCCGACTATTCACTTCAATTACGGCCATTTTATTTCTATGCTTTACACTTCTACCAATTGGTGCATTAATAATTCCTGAATTATTCTTTATATTTCCATGAACCAAAGCAATATATTTCTTGGTGACCTGACGATTTTTTATCTGATTGGATAAATCGAGATGGGCGAGATCATTTTTGGCAACTACCATAAGACCTGAGGTATCTTTATCTAGTCGGTGAACAATTCCGGGTCTAATTACTCCATTTATACCAGATAAGGAATCTTTACAATGATACAGTAAAGCGTTAACCAGAGTACCAGAACATACTTTTCCGGTAGGATGAACCATCATACCGGCTGGTTTATTAACCACAATCAAATATTCATCTTCATAAATAATATCTAAAGAGATTGCTTCTGCGTCAAGCTTTAATTCTTTCTCTTCGGGTGAATATAAATTTATTTCATCCTCCTTTTTTAAGGAATAACTTGGCTTAATTATATTATGATTTACTCTTATTTTACCTTGAAGAATTAAATTTTTAATTTGAGATCTGGAAGGATATATATTTTCTTTAGTTAGATAGAGGTCTATTCTAATTTTGTCTTCATCCTGATAGGAGAGTATTTTTTCTTTTTCTTTCATAAAAAACCCTACACATTACTCATTCCGGGCAGACACAAGGTCTGCCCCTACATATTATTATATAGAAGCCAGAATTCAGAAGATAGAATAAGAAAGAAATCAATTCTGTATTCTGACTTCTGTATTCTGTCTTCTGACTTCTTTCTTTTTCCGCTAATTTTGCTTTCTTTTTTTTAAAATATTCATATATATTAAGGAACAAAATATGACCACTAGACAAATAATCTGAGCAATAGTAAAATAATTTAAAATTTTATTACTTTCGGAAAATCTAAAAAATTCTATAGTAAAACGAGATATCGAATATAAGATTAAAAAACTTAAGAAAACAGATCCATTATATTTTTTATGCTTTTTAATCCACAGAAGAATAAAAAATATTAAAAAATTATATAAAGAAGAGTAAAGCTGAGTTGGAATTACCGGAAGAGTAGAGGAGCTTCCCGAGACAATTAATCCATCTTTTAACTGTTGCAGATATACCGGAGGCATATTTAAAGCAGGAAAACTTAATCCATATTTTTCTGTTACTAAACCATAACAACAACCATTTAAAAAACAACCTATCCTTGCAATCCCTAACCCAATAGCAATAGAGGGGGCAACAATATCAGCATATTTCCAGAACGATATTTTACTTATCTTAATATACCACCAACATAGAATATAGGCTATGAAAAATCCTCCAAAAAAGCTTAATCCACCTTGCCTAAAATATAATATTCTCACCGGGTTTTTCAAATAATAATCAAGATATAATAAAATATATCCTAATCTTCCCCCTATTAGCGCACCTAAAATAACATATAAACTTAGATCTAAAATTCTTTCTGGATCTTCTCCATTTTTTTTTGCTTCCTGCATAGCTAAAAAAATACCTACCATAAAAGCTAAAGCAAGCATAACACCATAAGAATAGATAGAAAATGAACCAATGCTAAATAAAATTCTATACATTTAAACTAACTCCTTATCTTCTTCCTTATCTTCTTCCTTATCTTCTTCCTTCGAATGAAATAAAAAATGAATTAATAATATTAACATTCCGCAAACTATTGCTGTATCAGCAAAATTAAAAATTGGCCAGATTCTAAAATCTAAAAAATCTATTACCATTCCTCCCATTCTTAGCCGATCGATAAAATTACCAATGGCACCACCTGATATAAGTACTAAGGGAATAAACAAATATGAATCTTTTGGTACAATTTTTTTATAAATAAAAATTACTAAAAATATTGAAACCAAGACTGCAATTATAAAAAATATGATTTGATATTTAAATAGTCCAAAGGCAGTTCGGGGATTTTCTATGTAGGTAATATGAAATACCCCTTTAATTATAGGTAGAGATTCATTGAGCTTCATTTTTTGTTGAATAAAAAATTTACTTATTTGATCAAATAATAGTACCAATGTTGTCCAACCAATAAATCTTCTCATATTTCCTTTTTATTCCTTAAAATGATTATTTATTACTATAGCACATTTGTGGCAGATGGTAGGATGCTTTATATCCTCCCCCACTGTTTCACTATAACACCAACATCTCTCGCATTTCTTACCCGGGGCTTTAGTTATTAATACTTTAACAGTTGGAATTTCTTCCCCCGGATAGACCTCAGGTGGTGGGTTTTTTTCTCCATAAATTACTTCTACCTTAGAAACAATAAATACAGTTTCTAACAAACTGGTAAAAGAATTTAAATAGTCATAGGTTTCTTTATCTTCAGTATAAATATTTACTTTTGCTTCTAAAGAATTTCCGATAAATCCTTCTTGCCTCTTTATTTCTAAGGCCTTTAACACATCTTTTCTTATCTTTAAAATTTTATCCCACTTTTGCTCTAAATCTTGGTGAACATATTCTTGGTTTATTTTGGGCCAGGAGGCAAGAAAAATACTTGCTTCATCTTTTTTGATTGCTCTTAAGTGTTGCCAGATTTCTTCGGCGGTAAAACTTAATACTGGGGCAATTAATTTAACTAAATCATATAATATCAGAGATAATACTGTTTGAGCTGATCGGCGTTCGGTAGAATTCGAAAAAGAAGTATACAGCCTATCCTTAATAATATCTAAATAAAATGAACTAAGCTCAATGGCACAAAAATTATGAATTTCATGGTAAAGAGAGTGAAATTCAAATTTTTCATAATCTTCATTTACCTTCCTAATTAAACTTTGAAAATTACTTAAGATTAGCCTATCTAATTCGGTAAGTTGGTCATAGGAAATTAGGTCTGTTTCAGGATTAAAGTCATATAAATTTCCAATAATAAATCGCACTGTATTTCTAATCCGTCGATATATTTCTACTAATTGATCTAATATCTTAGAAGAAATCCTAATATCGGTCTTATAGTCAGACGAGGCAACCCATAATCTTAATATATCAGCTCCGTATTTTTTAATAATTTCTTGCGGAGCAATGACATTGCCTAATGATTTAGACATCTTTTTGCCTTCTGCATCTACAATAAAACCATGAGTTAAAACAGTTTTATAAGGAGCCTTTCCAAAAGCAGCCACTGAAGTTAAAAGTGAGGTTTGGAACCATCCTCTATGTTGGTCTGTTCCTTCTAAATATAATTCTGCCGGCCAATGAAGTTCATTTCTCTGGGTTAGGACTGCAGCATGGCTACATCCTGAATCAAACCAGACATCCATTATATCTTTTTCTTTCTCAAAATTCTTCCCCTTGCAATAGGGGCACTGATAATCTTTAGGTAAAATATCTTTAGCGGACATAGCAAACCAAGAATCTGATCCTTTTTCTAAAAATAACTCTTTAATTAAGCTAATTGTTTCATCGTTAACTATGATTTCCCCACATTTTTTACAATAAAAAACTGGAAGAGGTACTCCCCATACTCTTTGCCGAGAAATACACCAGTCAGTTCTACTCTCCACCATCTCATAAATTTTTTCTTTCCCCCAGGTGGGAACCCAATGAACTTTTTCAATTTCCGATAAGGCTAAATCACGAAAAGCATCAATTGAAACAAACCATTGTTCAGTAGCACGAAATACTACTGGTTGCTTACAACGCCAACAGTGGGGATAAGAATGGGTTATTTTACCAACTTTTAATAAACTTCCATTTTCTTGTAGTTCTTTTACTACCGCGGTATTACCTTCTCCGTAAGTTAATCCTTTAAACTTTCCAGCTTCTTCATTGAATCTTCCCTGGCTATCCAGAGTGGTAAATATGGGAATTTTATATTTTATTCCCATATCATAATCTTCTTGTCCATGTCCAGGTGCAGTATGAACACAGCCAGTTCCTTCCTCTAACAAAACATGGGTACCTATTACAATTATGGAGTCTCTTTCAAAAAGAGGATGTTTACACCTTATATTTTCAAATAATTTACCTTTTTCTGTTCCCATAATTTTATAATCAGTAATTCCAATTTCTTTCATTACTCCTCTTATTAAAGCAGAAGCTAAGATAAGATTTCCTTTTTCAGTTTTTACTAAACTATATTCAATATCTGGATTAAGGGCAATAGCCATATTTCCTGGAATTGTCCACGGTGTAGTGGTCCAAATGAGCACATAATTTTTCCCTAATTTGCTTTCGGGAAATATTTTTTCTAAATTATCTTTTACCAAAAATCTTACATAAATAGAAAAGGATTCTTTATTATTATATTCTATCTCTGCTGCTGCCAGAGCTGTCTCGCAATGAGTACACCAATATACCGGTTTTAATCCCTTGTAGATATATCCTTTAGAATACATTTTACCAAATATTTCTATCTGTTTTGCTTCGTAAACAGGATCAAAAGTTAAATAAGGATTATCCCATTCACCCATTACTCCCAATTGTTTAAATTCTTCTCTTTGCACCTTAATATAGTGTTGCGCATATTCTTTGCATTTTTGCCTTAATTCAACTGGATCAATATCACTTAGTGTAACTCCTAAGTTTTTAGTCACCTGATATTCTATAGGTAGTCCATGAGTATCCCAGCCAGGAACATAATGAGCATTGTACCCTTTCATTGATTTATACTTTGGTATTATATCTTTCAATATCTTATTATAAGCAGTTCCTATATGTATATTACCGTTAGCATAAGGAGGTCCATCATGTAAAATATATTTTTTTAGGTTTTTCTTCTTTTCCAATACTTTTTTATATATCTCCTGTTCTTCCCAAAATTTTAATATTTTAGGTTCTTCTTGAGCTAAATTAGCCCTCATTTTAAATTGTGTTTTCGGTAAATTTAAAGTATCTTTATACTCCATTTGAATCTCCCCCCAAGCTTTTCAATTAAATTATAATAAAAACTCCTTGCCGCGTAAAAAGAAATAATTCTGCTTTCTTAATTAATTTTTTTTAATTTATTTAAAAAATCATCCTGATCAATATTATAAATTTTAATAAGTTTATTTCTGCTACTCTTTCCGGACAATATTTCAATATTAGAATTAGCTATATCAAAATACTTAGATAAATATAAGATACATTTTTTATTAGCTTTACCTTCAACTGGCGGTGCAGTAAGGGTAATTTTTAAAGTATCATTATATACTCCGATAATTTTATTTTTAGATGAACCAGGAATAATTCTGATTTTGATGATAATATCATTACCAACAATTTTAAAACAATTATTTATATGGTTGCTCATTTTCCGTTTTTTCGATTTTTATATTTCTGTTCAGGGCTATTTCTTTTATTTTATCTTCGGAAATTAATTTTTCAGTAATTTTATAATCCCCTTGTTCTTCAAACTCTTCACTTTCTAACATTTTCAAATATAAGTTCAACATTGATTTAAATTTTTCTTTAAACATAAATTTATATCTTCGCAGGTTATTAATCTCATTTTTTGATTCATCTTCTTTTTGAGATGCTTTCTGTTTAATTACTTCCGCCTCTATTTCTGCTTTTTTTACCATTACTTTTGCTTCATTTTCTATTCTTCCTTTAATTTCTTCGGCAGATTTCTGCGCATTTAATAAAGCACCTTTCAAACTTTCTTCAATCTCACTAAATTCTTTTAATCTTTCTTTCATTTTTTCAATTTCTTCATTAAGTCTTACATTTTCATTTATTAATTCTTCATAGTCTTTTACTATTTTATCTAAGAAATCATCTACTTCTTCTTCGTTATAACCTCTAAATGATCTGCTAAATTCTTGTTGTTCAATATCCATCGGTGTAATTCTCATCCAATTTTCCCTCCTCATTTTATATTTCTGTTAAGTTTAATTTTATATTTTTTAAAGAACTATGCTAATAAGAATATTAATTATTGATCTCTGGAGTAAATTTATCAAAAAAAAGACAATTATAGGAGAAAGATCTAACCCCATACCTCCTAATGGTAAGATAATTCTAAAAGGTGCTAAAATAGGTTCTGTAATCTTATAAATAAATTGCACTACCAGATTATTGCGCTCTAAAGGTATCCAAGATAAAACTATCCTCGCTAAAATTGCATAGCTATAAAGCCTAAATACTAAATTAATTATTTCAATTAGTAAAAACATAAAATAATATTACTCTCTTTATTTATCAAATCGTAATCGTTATATCATATCATATAATTATATTATATTAAAATCCAAATATTCCTCTACCAATTCTAACTATATTGGCACCTTCTTCAATAGCTATTTCAAAATCATCGGTCATCCCCATAGAAAGATAGTCCATTTTTATATTTTTTATATTTTTATCTCTTATTCTCTCAGATAATTCTCTAAGCCTTCTAAAATATGGGCGAACTTCTTCTTTATTTTTTGATATAGGTGCTATAGTCATTAAACCTCTGACCTTTATTCCGGAAAATTCAGAAATTTCTTTTAAAAAAGCTTCTACTTTTTCTGGATTATATCCATATTTGGTCTCCTCGCCAGATATATTTACTTCAATTAAAACATCTATGGTTTTCTTAAATTGCACTGAACGCTTATCTATTTCCTTAGCTAATTTTATACTATCTACAGAATGAATAAGATCAAATATCTCTACCGCATATTTTACTTTATTAGTTTGTAAATGACCTATTAAATGCCATTTCACTTCTGTAGTTAAAACTTGGTATTTTCCCTTAGCTTCCTGTACTTTATTTTCACCAATTATTTTAACTCCCTCATTTATTGCTTCCTTGATTTGTTCTGAAGTTGCCGTTTTAGTTACTGCGACTAATTTGATTTCCTGAGGATCTCGGTTTACTTTCCATGCTGCTGCTTTAATTTTTTTATTAATTGTCTCTAAATTATCTTTGACTGTTCCCATAAGTTATAACCTTTTTTTATTTGTTTTTTGCTTTCTGATTATCGCTTTTATCGCTTTCGGAATAATTTTTTATTCTTTCTCCATTAATTATATAAACTACTCTTTCTGCTAAATTGGTAGCATGGTCGGCAATTCTTTCAATATTATTAGAAACAAAAATCAAATGAATTGCCCTGCTAATAGTACGAGGATCTTCCATCATAAAAGTTAAGAGTTCACGAAATATTTGTTTATCCAAATCATCAACCGTCTTATCTCTTGCCCATACTTCCTTGGCTAACTCTACATCTCCGTTAAAATAAGCATCTAAGGCATCTTTTAACATATTTTGAGCAATCTTAGCCATACGAGGAATATCTATTAAGGGTTTTACCATAGGTTTGGTAGATAAGTATTGGCTGGCTTTAGCTATATTTACGGCATGATCTGCTACTCTTTCTAAATCAGATACAGTCTTATAACCGCAACCGATCATCCTTAAATTTTTAGCAATAGGGTGGCGCAGGGCAATCATCTGCAAACACTGTTCCTCTATGTCTAATTCCATCTGATCAATCTTATCATCATTCTCGATTACTCTTACTGCCAAACCTATATCCTGCTCAACTAAAGACTTTATGGCTACATTAATTGCTTCTTCTACTAAATTGGACATCTTTACTAAGTTTTCCTTTAAGTCTATAAGTTCGTCATTAAAATATGCCTTCCCCTCTTTTACATTCTCTTTTCTAATCATAATTTTTTATCCTTTGCATTATATTCGTATATCATATATCGTATTGCGTTAATATAATAGCGTATAACGCGTATTGTAAAGGGCGGATTCACCCGCTCCGCTATTATTCGGGCTCGATGAATCGAACCCCAACCTTACACAATAGACAGGCGAGACGCCTGTCCTACTTTTTTTACTATATACTAATTTAACTTTAGATTAATATATCAAAAATAATACAACTTTTCAATGATTTTAACTTTTAGGCAATATTTATAATTTTATAATTATTTTACAGTAATTTTTTTCATCAAACATTTATAAATAAAAAACCATATCATTATCTCTTATTAAAAAATTAATTTATCTTATTAAACAAGATAATCCTATGGTTTTTTAAACCTGACTGATTATTTTCAAAATATTATTTACTTAAAAATTAAACTCTATTTTTCTTTTTAAAAGCAGCACCTCCTAAATAAGCCTCCTGAACCTTCTGGTTACTTTTTAAATCCGAGGCTAATCCACTAATCGATATATTTCCGGTTTCTAATATATATCCTCTATTGGCAATGCTGAGTGCTTTACGGGCATTCTGCTCTACTAATAATATAGATACACCCTGATCATTAATTTCACGAATTATTTGGAAAATTTGTCTTACCAAAAGGGGCGCCAACCCCAAAGAAGGTTCATCTAAAAGTAAAACTCGGGGAGTGTTCATCAAACCTCTTCCCATTGCTAACATTTGTTGCTCCCCTCCAGATAGTGTGCCAGCTAATTGATTACATCGAGATTTAAGAATAGGAAATAAATTAAAAACTCTATCTTTAGCTTCGCTAACCACTTTAATATCCTTTCTTTGAATATAAGCACCTAAATTAAGATTTTCTTCTACGGTAAGAGTGGTAAATACCTTTCTACCTTCAGGTACATGAGAAATACCTTTCCTAACAATTTCAAAAGCTGGAACATTATTAAGTTCTTCTTCTTGTAATTTAATTTTTCCCTTACGGAGAGGTAATAGACCAGAAATAGCTTTCAAAAGAGTACTTTTGCCAGCACCATTTGCTCCTAAAACAGTAACTATCTCACCGGCATTAACTTCTAATGAAATTCCTTTAAGGGCTTCAATTGAGCCATAAAAAATTTGTAGATCTTCAATTTTTAATAGTGATTTCATATAATTATATTTCCTCCTCCTCTTCTTCTTCTTTCCCCAAGTAAGCCTCGATAACCAGAGGATTATGATAAATATCTTCCGGTACTCCTTCTGCGATCTTTTTTCCTTCGTCCATAACTGTAACCCAATCAGAAATTCCCATAACCACATTCATATGATGTTCAATAAGCAAAATAGTTAAATTTTCTTTTAACAAACTTTTAAGAAATTTCATCAGATCTTCTGACTCTTTATCATTTAAGCCACTACTTGGTTCATCCAAAATCAGTAAATCAGGATTAGAAGCTAAAGCTCGAGCTATTTCTAACATCCTTTGATTACCATAAGCAATATTTTTAGCTAATTCATCTCCAAATTTCCACAACCCTACTCGTTGAAGCAGTCTTTTAGCTATTTTTCTAATTTCTGATTCTTCTTTCTTCTGATAGGAAGTTCTAAAAATAGAAGACCAGGTTCCTTCTTTGCTGCGACAATGTTGACCGGCCATTACATTCTCTAAACAAGTCATATTAGAAAAGAGACGTATATTTTGAAAGGTTCGAGCAATTCCTTTGGCTATAATTCTATGAGGTTTTTTCCCAGCAAGATCTTCTCCTTTAAAAATGACTTTTCCACCATCACCTTGATATAGGCCAGTTATTACATTAAAAACAGTAGTCTTTCCTGCTCCATTAGGACCTATTAGACTACTAATTTCTCCTCGATTTACCTTAAGGTCAAAATTGTTAACTGCGATTAGGCCACCAAATTTTTTAGTTAATTTTTGAGTTTCTAACGCTATTTTTTGAACAATTTTAATTCTTTCTTCCCCTGGTTTAGATTCCACTAATTTTTCTGTATTTAAACTACTATCTTTAAACATTATCTTCTCCTGCTTTGGTTAGAAGTGATTTGAATTCTACACTACCTCTTTTTCTGGGCCAAATACCTCCCGGTCTAAATACCATCATAATTACCATTGCTGCTCCAAATATTAACATCCGGTATCGGGCAAAAGCGCGAAATATTTCTGGGAAAAGACTTACTGCAGCTGAACCTATTATTATACCGGGTATAGAGCCCATTCCTCCAATAAGCACGATACAGAAGAGCATGCAAGATTCTATAAAACTAAAACTCTCTGGAGATACTATCATTAATTTGCTGGCATATATATTACCAGCTATCCCAGCTAAACCTGCACCTAAAACAAAAGCTAATAACTTATAGTATCTAACATCAATCCCAGTCGATTCAGCAGCGATTTCATCTTCACGAATACAATTCCAGGCTCTACCTATTCGGGAACGCTGCAAATTTATAAGAGCAAGAATGGTCAATCCTACTACTATCCAAATTACAAAGTAAGATTCAATAGAGGAATCAATTACCAAAGGACCTCCAAAAGAGAGAAAATCTATTCCAAAAACTCCATTCGGTCCCCCAGTAATGCCAAAGGGATTATTAATAAGGGTTAATCTAACAATTTCTCCCATACCAATAGTAACAATACAAAGATAATCTCCTCGCAAATGAATGATGGGAGAACAGACTAACCAGGCAAAACCAGCTGCTGCCAGGGCACTAACTGGCATTAAAAAAATTATAGGAATACCGAAATGGGTGTTAAGAATTGCGGTAGTATAAGCACCGATTGCCATAAAACCCATATGTCCTAAATCAAATAAGCCCACTTCACCTAAAACGATATTCAAACTAAGACCCAGAAGAGCATAAATTCCAAAGAAAAAGAAGACATCAATCCAATAATTATTCATCCTGAAAGGGGACACGGATAATATTATTATCACTATAAAAATAGGCCAATTCTTTAAAATAATATTTTTATTTGGTTTCATTTATTTTATCCCTTTATACCTTTTCTGCGACTTTTTCACCCAGAAGACCTCGGGGTCGAAAGATTAATACTAATATCAATATTAAAAAAACAAAGACATCTTTATAGGCTGTAGAAATATAAGCAGATCCTAACATTTCAAAGATTCCTAAAAGCAGCCCTCCTACCATTGCCCCTGGAATATTGCCAATACCCCCTAAAATAGTTGCCGTAAAAGCCTTTAATCCATAGTTCCAACCCATGGTAAAACTAATTTGACGATAATACATCCCCACCATTACCCCAGCAGTTCCACCTAAAGCAGGACCTAAAGCAAAAACAAAAAATATTATAGTATTTATATTTATCCCCATTAAGGCAGCAGTATCTCTATCTAAAGCTGATGCTCTAATCGCTGCTCCAAAAGTAGTCTTTTGAACGATATAATACAGGATAGCTAATAATATAAAAGAGAAAATTAAAATAACTATTTGAAGAAGGGTAATATGAATACCCCCTATTTCAAACCTCAATGTAGGTACAACATTTACCGGATAGGCTTGATAACGGGGACCCCAAAGTACCATAATAATATTTTCTAAGAAAATTGAAACACCTAAAGCAGAGACTACTGCCGGAAGCCTGCCTGCTGGATAAATCGGTCGATAGGCTATTCTTTCCACTATTATACCAGCTGTGCCTATGCCGATTGCGGCTATTAACATAGCCGCAATCATACCTCCTGCTAAACCTACATGAGAGGTTACATAGGCATTTCCCCATACGAGGAGGGTAAATCCAAGGTAGGATCCTAAGGTAAATAAATCTCCATGAGCAAAATTAATCAATTTCATTACTCCATATACCATAGAATACCCTAAGGCAATGAGAGCATAAAATGATCCTATAGTTAACCCATTCAACATTTGCTCTAAAAAAATTCTCATCTTTAACTCCTTACCTTTTTATTTATTATAAATATCAAAAGCTCCTGCCTCGTTTACTACATACATCAAATATGGTACACCCTCTCTATCTCCCTTTTCGGTAAAACCGATTGATCCAGTAACACCTGGAACAGCATTAACTTCATTTCTAAGGTATTCAGCTAAAACATCAGAATCAGTAGAACCGGTTTTCTCAATAACATAAGCAATAATATTTAAAGCATCAGCGGCGTATACCGGCCAAGGGCTGGAAGGAATTTCTCCATATTTAGCCTTATAAGCATCTAAAAATATCTTAGACTCTGGATAAGGAAGTTCTGCCGGCATGGGTTCTTGAGTCATAAAACATCCTTTGGCCTTTTCTAGACCAGCAATTTTTACAAATTCATCATTAATGGCTGCATTGCCTCCCACAAAAGGACAGGTAATACCTATATCTCGCGCTTGAGATACTACTAAGGCAGCTTCAGGATAATAACCAGTAAAGTAGAGTACATCTGGATTGGTCTCACGCATTTTAGTTAGAGGAACAGAAAAATCTTTCTCGCCTGGAGTGATAGCATCATAATAAACTATCTCTACTTCTCCAGCATCAACTTTTGGTTGTAATGCCTTCTTGGTTTCCTCAGCCACTCCCTTGGCATAAGTAGTATTATCATGCATAATAGCTATTTTTTTTGCTCCGAAAACGCGGGGAACATAGTCAGCAAAGAAAATTCCTTGGGCACTATCAATACCACAGGTTCGGAAAAAGTATTTTAATCCTCTTTCAGTTAAACGGACAGCAGTAGAGCCATAAGCGATATTAATTTTTTTAAATTTTTCATAAAGATTGGAAGCAGGTTCACATACAGATGAACCATAAGTTGAAATAGAAGCTACTACATCTTTCTGAGAAATTAACTTCATCGCTGCTAAGGCTCCTGCCTTGGGTTCACAAGCATCATCAGCAACTCTAATTTCAATCATTCTTCCACCCAGAATACCACCTTTTTCATTAATTAACTGAGCGGCTATTTCACAAGATTGTTTAGCCATTTCTCCTTCATAAGCCCAAGCCCCAGTTATAGGTCCTTGAAGGCCAATAACTATCGGTGGTTTATCGGCTGCCATTATTCCTAAAGATACAACACTAAGAAACAAAACCAATACACTAATACTTAATAAGATCTTTGTTCTTTTCACTTTTTAATTCTCCTTTATTTATTTTAAAAATTTTAAAACAAATTACGCTCAAACCTTAATTTGCTAGCTAAACTACTTCTTATCTAATAATTTTTAGAAATTGCCCACCTCCTTCTTTTTCCTTAGAATAACCCCTCACTAAATTATGATTCTTTGGTTATAATTATGTTGTAGGGGCTCGATTCATCGAGCCCGCAATCAGACTGTGTTACAATTACATCTTTTACCTAACCTAAAAGAGTAAAAAATATTGAATAAAAATCAAATAAAACTCTTATTTTACAAGACATTCAGCTATTTTTATGCTATAATATTAGCATAATCTTATCAGAAAGGAAACCTTTATTATGGCTTATCGATATGGTAATAGATACCAAATGCAACTCTTACCTCAGAGAATAGAAGAATATATCGCCCCAGATGATCCAGTCCGAGCCTACGATGCCTTCATAGAGGCACTTGATTTTAGAGAATTAGGAATTATCCTTGATTCTCACCAAGTAGGTAACTCCGAATATCACCCTCATGCTATGTTAAAACTCTTAGTCTACGGCTACTCCTACGGTA